>Ga0315298_1003919_pt1 | contig 22903 bp, 18 predicted proteins | sample WHS_1_MG_FD_203077 | JGI IMG/M metagenome (GOLD analysis project Ga0315298, IMG submission 203077) | Extremophilic microbial mat communities from Washburn Hot Springs, YNP, Wyoming, USA - WHS_1_MG | ecosystem: Environmental > Aquatic > Thermal springs > Hot (42-90C) | place: USA: Wyoming...
CAGGCGCGGAGGATGGTCGCATTGCAGAGCCAGGTCCGCGAACTCCTCTATGGAAAGCCCCAGCCGGTTGGCCTGCTGATCCAGGAACGAGCCGGTGCCCGCTGCACAGATGGTGTTCGTGTTGAAATCGGCCAGTTCCACACGTCCGTTATCGCCTAGACGCAGGAAAATCAGTTTGCTGTCCTCCCCGCCGATCTCGATGACCGTGCGCACCTCCGGGTGCAGGTGAGCGGTGGCCCGGGCCTGGGCCACCACCTCGTTCACCTGGCGGGCCGCCAGCGCCTCGACAAGCAAGCCCGCCCCGGAACCGGTGACGGCGCAGGTGGTGACGGCTCCCGTCGGCAGGTCAGCCAGGAATGCCTCCAGCCCGCGCAGGGCCGCTTCCAGAGGCCGCCCCTTGTGGCGCAGATACTCCTCCTTCACAACCGTACCCTGGGGATCCAGCAGTACCAGGTTGATGCTCACCGAACCCACGTCAACGCCAAGGGAGAGTTGTGTGGAAGGCAGGCTGTTAACAGTCACCGGGCATGACCTCGTTCAATGGGTAGTGCAGGCAGCCGGCAAGAGGGCTGCTGCACATTATACAAGCCCCAGGTAATCGAGGGAAGGGGAACGCCGGCGGAGGACAGGCGAATAGGTGGACGCTGGGGGGCAAGAGGCTCTGGGATTCTCAGTCGCATGCTTGGGAGCGGGCGACAGGGGTCGGGGGCCCGGCTTGGCGGGGCTACCATTCGCCTGTACGCCTATCCACCTGGCTCAACGCAGCGCGAAGGTGATGCTCGCGTGCGTGGTTACGGTGCGGGCGATGCCGCCTTGCACGGCCGGTTGGTAACGCCAGCGGCGTACGGCGGAGACAGCCGCCGCGTCTAGCCGGGAGTCACCCGAGGAGCGGGCGACCTTGACCTTGCCCACGCTGCCGGAATCGAGCACTTCCACCAGCAGCGACACCGTGCCCTCCACCCCTTCGTCCTGGCATTCCTGTGGGTATTGCGGCTGCACCTTGCTGGTCACCTCGGGAGTAGCGCGGTCAGCCAACCGGGTGGGGGCCGGCCTGGGGGGATCGGGAGGCGGAGGCAGCGGTGGAGGCGGTGGCGGCGGGGGAGCGCTGTGGTGTGAGACGCCCTCGCCGGAGCCGGAGCCATGCCCCGAGCCGCTGCCCGATCCGGATCCGGAACCGGTGCCCGAGCCCACGCCCGCGCCCGGGGTCCCGGGGCGCGCGCTGCCCTGACCGGGGTCACCAATGGTCCCGCCCGCAACGGCCGGGCCCAAGTTGAGCCCTCCCCCACCCCCGCCCCCGTTGACGGAAGCCGGCGCGGGCACGGGTGCCCGCCACCTGGGCGGGGTAAAGGCGCGCAGCGGCCGGGAGGGAGCGGCGGGCCGGGTCGGGTCCAAAGCCGTGGTAGGGCGAGCGGCGACAGGTGTCGGCGCGGGAGGCGGAGTGTGCCGGACGGTCGGCATGCTGGGCCGGGGCGCCGGATGCGGCTGCACGCGGGCAGCGGGGTTGGGCATCTGCATGACGGACGGATGGGCGACTGGGGCCGTGGCAGGGGGCGCTGGCCGGGCGCGCGGTACTGTCGGCGTGGGGTGATAGAAGGTAATGTTGCTCAGGTCAAAGACGCGTAACTCTCCCGGGTCCGCCCCGCGGGAACGGGCCATGCCCAGGGAGAGCAGCACGATCACGGCTGCGTGCACCAGCAGCGAGCCCAGCCACGCCGCCTGGCTCAGGCGGGAGCGGCAGAGCCGTGCGGCCGGGTTCATCGCGGTTCCTTTGCCACCGGCTGCACCGCGATCGCCACGCGCTTGATACCGGCCTTCTTCACCTCGTCCATGACATTGATGCCCCGGCCCCAGACGATATCCTCATCGGCGCTGATGACCGCCACTACGGCCGGATTTTCCTGCCTCTTGGACCGCAGATCGCGGGCAAGTCGTTCCATGCTGACCACCCGCTTGCCCAGGTAGAGCGTGCCTCGGCGGTCGATGGTGATCACCACGTGCTCGTCCACCATGCGGTTACCAGCCTGCGCCCTGGGCAGATTTACGGGCATGCCGTCCTGCCTGGTCATGGCCAGGGAGGCGACCATGAAAAAGACAAGCAGGAAAAAGATCGTGTCAATCATGGGCACGATCTCGATGCGGGCTCGCTTATGCTCTTGCGGTCTCAAGCGCAACGGGGTCTCGCTCCTTGCGCAGGGCAGCCAGGTAGTTGCCCAGTTGGGTGGCACGCAACTCCATCTGGGTGGTGACACCCTTCACCCGCTCGGTGAAGTGGTTATAGCCGATCAGGCTGATGATGGCGATCACCAGGCCGGTGGCGGTGGCGATAAGCGCCTCCGCAATGCCGGCGGTGATGCCGGCAGGGTGGCTGGTGCCAGTGCGAGCGATGATACCGAAGGAACCGATCATGCCAGTGACGGTCCCCAGCAGACCGAGCAGCGGCGAGATGGTGACGATGGTGTCCAGCACCGACAACCGGTAGTTGAGCGCCGGCAACTGGGCCAGCGCTTCCTCCTCCATGGCGGCCTCGGGGTTCTTGCCGGCCATCCAGGCGGAGATCCCGCCGGCCAGCACGCAGGCGACCGGACCCGGATTGCGCCGGGCGGCCTCCAGGGCTTCGGATGCCCGGCCCTCGTCCAGCAGGCGGCGCAACTCGAGCATGAGCAGGTCGGAGGGGGCGCCGGCCCGGCGCAGGACCAGCGCGCGCTCGATGATGACGCTCACCGCCACCAGGGAGCAGGCCAGCAGCGGGACCATGACCGGTCCGCCCTGGGTCAGGGTGTGGAGGAACTGCAGCATGATAGGGCCTCGTATGGGGGCTCATCCGCCGACAGGCGCGCTGAGCCCATGGTGTCCGAGGCATTTGTTCCATGTTTGGGGTGAGGCTGGTGAGGGAGTGAACGGTCAACTGGTTACAGGGGGGGAGCAGGCAGATAGGCGAGTCGGCGGATAGCAGGCGCATGGAATGGCGAGTGGTCCGGAGTTGGGGTCACTGGTGACCGGTTACCGGTGCAGGTGCACAGCGCTTGCAGCCTCGCAGGGGCGATGGCCGGTAGCCCAGGGCGTGAGAGGGCCGCGCCTACTCTTCTACGACGACGCTGTCCATGATGCCCACCGACGCCACCCGGACCTCGAGGGTGCGGTCGGCGTCGTGCCACTCCCAGGTCAGCCCCTCCATCGAGGGGGCCAGGTAGACGGCGGAGGGACGCTCGTCGCAGCGCAGGTGAAGGGTGACCGGGCCGGCCGGGGGCACCTCCTCCACGATCACCCGGTCGGGCGCCAGGGGGTTGGCGCTGCCCATGTTGACCAGGTGCACGATGAGCCGTCCGGGCTGTCGACGCAGGGACAGGTGGGCCCAGGACGGCCCGTGCATGCGCACGGGGAGGTTAGCCTGGAGCCCATCCAGCAACTCCCCCACCAGCCGCCGGGTGCGTGGGAAATGGGTGCGGTGGTAGTGGGCAAATAGGTCGCTATGGATGGCGAGCACCTTGCCCTGCCTGGTGATCGCGGGTTCCTCGGTGGTGTTCAACCCAGGTTCCTGCTGGCGCATGACCGAGCGCAGCACTTCCGTGCCAGCGAGAGCCGCCACCGGCTGCCGGCGGGCCTGGACCGTGGTCGCCTCCTCCCCCACCTGCAGGAAGAAGTCCCCCTCCTTGGGCTCGCCGTTGGGCTTCACGCCCGCCAGGTCGCCCCAGTCGGCAGCGACATTGGCCCCAGAGAGCAGCAGCGTGCCGCCCTGGCGCACGTAATCCGTTACCGCCTCCCGGAGTTCGGCCGGCAGGTTGGTCTGCTCGGGGATGACTACCAGGGGGAAGTCGTTGATGCGGGCGAGCAATTCAGCCTCGCCCAGGATCTCCACGCTCCGGCCGTTCTCCAGCAGCGCGCTCAGAGCCCCCGCCACCGGGGCCGCGGCATCGGACAAGCCCACCCGGAATGGGCTGTTGCCGATCCGGCCGTAGAAATGCGAGGCGGCGTGCAGGACGGCGGTGTCGGGTACCGCCCGAGTGCCCTGGCACCACGGCTGGCGAGCGCGGCAGAAACGCCCCACCTGGGCCAGGGCGTCCTGGTGCCAGCCGGTAAGGTGGCCGCTGCGCTGGGGGTTGTCGTAGATCTGGAAGGCGCCGCCGAGGGAGATCACGGTCGCCGCCTCCTGGCACAGGTGGGCCACCGGCTTGAAGGTCCAGCCGCCATTGTTGGCACTCAGGAAGCCCCAGGCCATCAGATTCCAACTCAACGCGCGGCCGGCCATTACCCGCCCCTCTACCATTGCGGTCGCCTGCCCCCAGGCGGGGCTGAAGTCACCACTCAGGTAGTCCACGGGCGCCTTGATCTCGCCGGGCTGGCCCAGGGTGTACATCCAGTTGCTACAGACCATGCAGGTGGGCTTGCGGGCATGCACCGCTTCGGTGTAGCGGCGCACGCGCTCCTCGAAATTCCGCCGGTGGAAGGCGGCCCACTCCAGCCAGTGCGGCTGCTCGTGGTCCTGAGGAATCTCTTCGAGGCCGGTCTGAGCCGTGAACGCCTTCCGGCAGCGCTCGCAATAGCAGATGATGGTCGCCCAGTTCTCGCCGTCCACCCAGAAGCCGTCCACGTCATAATTGTCAATCACCTCCAGCAACTGGGGGATCATCAATTCCTCAGTGTAGGGCCCCAGGTTGCAGGTGGCATTCGGGCTGGGCTTGCCCTCCCGGTCCACCGCCGCCCAGTCGGGGTGCAGTTCGATAGCCCTGCTGTCCCACACGCCGGAATAGTGCATGACCAGGGGAATGCCCATCTCCCGGGTGACCTCGCGGTGGATGCGCAAAGCATCCTTGACCACTCCCGGCGAGGTCGAGCCCACCCTGGTGGGCCAGGAGGTGTAGCCGGGGTGGCCCTTACAGTCGCACTGCACCCAGTCCGGGCGCACCTTCTCCAGTTCCGCCTTGAGGTGCTCGGCGGTGAGTGCGGCCCCCAGTTCGGTGTCCTTGGCTCCGGCATGCAGGTCATAGTGCAGGCCGAAGAAGACGTGCTCGTGCCAGTTGGCCGGGCGGCCGCCAGGATTGCTTGCCATCACGCGCTCCTTACTGCAGGGGTCACTGCGCATAGCACTCGATTTCCGAGACCACCGCGTTGGGCCCGTTGGCAGCGGTGACCCAGAGGCGCAAGCGGTCGGTGCGGACGGGAGGGAAGGAGTGGCTGACCACCTTGCGCTCGTTACCGGCGCCCTTGGCTGCCGCGGCCCAGCCCGTGCCGTCCCACCACTGCACTTCATAGTCACGCAGGGTAGTGCCCAGGATCTCCACCCGCCCAATGGTCTGGGGTTGCTCCCAGGTCAGGCACAGCCAATCCGGGAACTCGTCGGGGGTCTTATCCATCCATCCCTCATGCCCGTCTTCGTCTACCAGGCCGTTGATCGCCATGCGGGGGTTGTCGTAGATGCCCGAATGGAAGTAGGAGGAGGCGGTGGCGCGCACCCGGTTGGCCAGCCACACCGCCAGGTTGCCCGGCTTGACCCGGGCCGCCTCCAGGGCGGCAATGCGCTGCTGGGCCTCGGACAGGGGGAGGCTATTGATCCTCGCATCCGTGTACAGATGCACCGCAGAGCGGGCGAAGCGGTCAGTAAGGGTGCCCCCTCGGCAGGCCACGGTGCGACCCTCCCCGACCACGTGCAGGCTCCTCTCTCCCAGCCCTTCCACCTGCAGGCAGGCATCAACCGCCCGCCCGGAGGTGTTTACCGCGAGCACGTACACCCGCCCCGCCGCCACCCGGGCGACGGCATGGAGGGCGGGCCCGCCCGCGAGCACCGTAAGCCGGCGCTGGCGGGAGGAGAGCACCGCTGGCGAGAGCAGGTTCAGTTCACGCGTCAGGTACGGGATGCCCAGGCGCAGTTCGGGCTCGCGCCGGGCGTAGGGGTAGGCGTAATGGATGAAGCCCTTGCAGCCGTAGATGACCGCAAGCCAAACCATAGCCCGGAACTGGGCGAAGGTGGGGCCGTGCTCATAGGGCTTGCCGTCGGAAAAGTCGCCGTAGTTGAAGGCCTGCAGGGTAGCCCAGGCCGGGACGTGCGGGCCGCAGGCGGCATGCACCCGGTCCTGATACCTGGAGATCATGGTGATGGGCGTCGCCCAACCGTGGCCGGCGGTAAAGCGCGGACAGGGGTCGGGCATGACGATATCGGCCGTGCCCCGGTAGCGGCCGATACCGTTGAACGTGTTGTTGAGCATGAGGCAGGGATGCCAGGGGTCGGTCTCCCGGACCAGGTCATAGGCTTCGCGCATGCGGGCGGGAGTCTGGCCATTGATCTCGGGCTCGTCGCACATGTACCAGGCGAGCAACGCCGGGTGGTCGCGGGCGGCAGCGACGCGGGCGACGAGCCTCTGGCGCTCCTGGTCGGTAAGGTGCTTGCCATTGCCAAAAACGTCAGCCTTCTGGCCCCAGGGGTAGATGACCACCTTGAGCCGATGCTCCCAGGCCCGGTCGAGAAACTCCCACAACTGCTGCGGTGACCAGTTGGGAGAGCCGTAGTTGTGCAGGACGTTGCACCCCTCGGCCTGGGCAGCGGCCATGTGCTCCAGGCCGATGCCCATGTAACCGTTGGGGAGGAAAGGCTTGCCATCTACCAGGAGTGCCTGGCTGTCATCCACCCGCACCTCGCCGTGATGGGCACCAAGGCGGCGCAGGGGATGGGAGGCCGAAGCAACCTCCCGGTCGTCGGCATCGCGCAAGGATACGCGCAGGGCATAGTCTCCCACCGGCAGGTCGCGGGCAGGCAGGGCGAAGGGGGTCTCGCGGCCCTTCACCGAAACAGTGCTGACCTCCCCCACGACCTGGTCCCCCTGGCAGAGGGCACATTGCAGGCGGTAAGACCGGGGGCGGGGCAGGCTGGTCATCGCCACCGCCTTGATCCGGGGCAGGCGCTGGGTGGCGTAGATGGTGCTACGGTAGCGGGGTGCGACCAGGCGCACCTCCAAAGCCGGGAGGGAGGTTGCGCACAGGCAGAGCCCCAACACTGCGAGAACGACTGCAATCGGCATCAGCACCTCCCCTGATATCGCCGCCTCGGTATTTGGCCAACAGCCCTCCACAAACCTGCCCAGGCAGGAAGCCCCCGCCCGGGGAAGAAGGTGAGGCCCGGAGGAGCAGGATGCCCGAACGCCTGGTAATCCGGGGTGGCAGCGTGGTGCTGCGTGATGGTCCCGCTGCATTGGCAGTGGCCCTCGAGTCGGGCCGTATCGTGGAGGTGGCCCCGCAAGTGGACGGCGGCAAGGAAGTGGACGCCACCGGCTGCCTGGTGATCCCGGGGCTGGTGGACCTGCACGTGCACGGCATTGGCCGGCTGTCGCTGGAGGAAGGGTCGCTGGCGGACTATGCCCACCTCGAGGCCGCGGCCGGGTGCACCACCTTCTTCCCCACCTTCTTCGGCCCACCCGAGGTGAGCATGGACCTGATGCGCCGGCACCGACGGGAAACCGACGAGGGGAAGGCAGTCCCCCAGGTGGGCGGCTTCCGCCTGGAATCACCCTACCTGAAAGGCACCGGCGCCGGGCTGAGCGAGGACCTGGCGCCCATCAGCGACGCCCTGACCGCGGCCCTGCTGGAGGCCGGAGGCGGGCACGTGCGCATCTGGGATATCTCCCCCGAACTGCAGGGGGCGCCCGCGGCGATCGCCTCCCTCTCAGGCCAGGGCATCATCTGCAGCCTGGCCCACACCGCCGCCAGCATCCCCCAGGCCCGGGACGCGGTGGAGGCGGGGGCGCGGCTGGTGACCCACCTCTACGACACCTTCGTGCTGCCCGATATCACCGATCCCGACCCGGGCGTCTATCCGGCAGGCCTGACCGACTACCTGCTGGTCGAAGACCGGGTCACCTGCGAGATCATCGGCGACGGCACCCACGTGCACCCGGTGCTGGTGGAGATGGCGCTGCGCTGCAAGACGCCAGAGCGGGTGGCCTTCGTCACCGACGGAAACTTCGGCGCCGGCCTGCCGCCCGGCCGCTATCCCACCCCCAAGTGGGGCGACGTGCTGGTGGACGGGCCCAATGCGGGTGTGCGCCTGCCGGACCGGGGGATGGAACTCGCCGGCAGCGCGCTCACGCCCATTGACGCCTTCCGCAATGCCCTGCGCCTGTTCGGGCAGGACCCGGCCCGCGCCTGCGCCCTGTGCAGCCGCACCCCCGCCCGCCTGCTGGGCCTGAACAAGGGCGAGATCGCCCCCGGCCGCGACGCCGACCTGGTGGTGCTGGGGCCCGGGCTGGAGGTGAGGTGCACGATTGCTTCCGGAAAGGTGGTCTATCAAGCATGACGGACAACCAGACCAACGGCGTTCCCACCACCCAGGACCTGGACACCGCCCGCGCCTGGCTGGAAGGCGCCTTCCCGGCCACCGTGCGGCGACTGCCGGTCTCCTTCCGCCTCGGAGGGAAGCCGTTCTCGTCGTTCGTCTCCCGCTCGGAGCCGCAATGGGCGGAGTTGGTAACCGAGGACCTCACCAGCCGGCGGTCATGCCGGCTCACGGACCCCGAGACCGGCCTCCAGTTGCTGGTGCAAGTGACGGCCTGGGGCGACTTCCCGGCGGTGGAGTGGGTGGGGCACTTACGCAACACTGGCGCCAAGGACACCCCCATCATTTCCGGGGTACGCGCGCTCGCCACCACCTTCCCGGCGGCCAAGGAGGCGCCCTGTCGGGTAGTGCATGCTCTCGGGAGCGACTGCAAGATTGACGATTTCGCCCCCCGGGAGACGGCGCTGGGGGCGCCGGGAAAGGCGCTGCTGGCGCCCTTAGCGGGACGTTCCTCCGAGGGTGCGCTGCCCTTCTTCAACCTCGACCTGGGCGGGCGTGGGGTGATCGGCGCCATCGGCTGGACGGGCGGGTGGGAGGTGCGGTTTGCACGCCGCAAGGACGGGCCGGTGCGGGTGCGGGCAGGCATGCGGCGGACGCATTTCCGGCTGCACCCCGGGGAAGAGGTGCGCACGCCCCGCATCCTGCTCCTGTTCTGGGAGGGTGACCCGCGGCATGGCCACAACATGCTGCGGCAGTGCCTGCTACGCCACTACGCCCTGGACCTGGAGGGAAAGACCCTGCAGGCGCCGGTATGCTACGCGGCCTGGGGGGAGAACAGGGCCGAGCGCCAGCTGGCCAAGGCCAAGTGGTGGCACGACGAGCAGACCGGCCTGGAGTGCTACTGGATAGACGCCGGCTGGCATGGCGACGGCCAGTTCCTGGAGAACTCCACCGTCTTCAACAGCACCTGGTATGCGCACGTGGGCAACTGGTGGCCGAACAAGACCACCTACCCCCAGGGGCTGGGGCCCATCGGCAAGGCGCTGCGGGAGATGGGCCTGGGCTTCGTGCTCTGGCTGGAGCCCGAGCGAGTGTTCAAGGAGACCTGCTTCACCCGGGAGCACCCGGAGTGGCTGCTCGGCCCGATTGGCGATAACTACCTGTTCAACCTGGGCGACCCCAAGGCCCGGGAGGCGCTGACCGACCTGGTGAGCGGGGTGATCGCCGAGGGCGGGGTGACCGTCTACCGGCAGGATTTCAACATGGACCCCACTCCCTTCTGGCGGGCGGCCGATGCCCCGGACCGGGTGGGCATCAGCGAGATCAAGCACATCACCGGGCTTTACGCCTTCTGGGACGACCTGCGGCGACGCCACCCCGGCCTGCTCATCGACAACTGCTCGAGTGGCGGGCGGCGCATTGATCTGGAGACCATCTCGCGCAGTATTCCCCTGTGGCGTAGTGACTTCCAGTGCTTCCCGGGATTCGACCCCATGGCCATGCAGGGCCAGACCCAGGGACTGGCGCCGTGGGTGCCGCTCTCGACCGGCTGCTGCGACCGCGCCGACACCTACGACTTTCGCAGTGCCCTGGGCCCCGGGATCGTGATCAGCAATGCGGTGAACCAGCCCGAGCCTCCCCCACCCTATCCCGCCGCCTGGCTGCGGGAGCGTATCGCGGAGTTGAAAGCCGTCAGGCCCTACCTGGCGGGCGATTTCCACCCGCTGCTGCCCTATTCGCTGGCGACCGAGGGCTGGGCTGCCTGGCAGTTCGATCGGCCCGACCTGGGCGAGGGGATGGTGCTTGCTTTCCGCCGGCAGCACAGCCCCTTCCCCACCATGCTGGCCAGGCTGCAGGACATGCAGGCCGAGGCCCGGTACGAGGTCCGTTCCCAGGACGGCAGCCCGCCGGTGACCATCACCGGGCGCGAGTTGGCCGAGGGGGGGCTCCGCATCGAGATCGGGAGGCAGCCGGGCTCGGCCTTGTTCATCTACCGGCGCCTGTAGGCTGAAGCGAAGTCGGTCGGTAAAGGAGTGTAGCCAGCCACACTCCTCGGGCGCGCTGCCCCTGCGGCTGCCCTCCTTTCGTGCGGCGGTCCGCAACACCCGCGTAGCAACCTCTTTACATGCGCCGTGCCGCCCCCCCCACTTTGCGGTAAACCCATAGCCAGCACGCATTGGGGGTTGGCCATGAACGTGTTTTGGGGCCTGATTGCAATCCTGGCGGGCATCTTGATCCTGATTTTCCCGGCTATCGTGGCCTGGATTGTGGGGATCTGGCTAATCATCGCGGGTATCCTCATGGTGGTCGGCCGCCGCCCGCCGCCGTAGCCTGTCGGCAGCGAAGAGGAAAGCGGCCCCTCTGCCGGGAAGAAAGCACCAGGAGGGCGCGCTTGCAGGCAGGCACCGCCAGGGCCGACATCACCCCGTCCCGTCCGGTGTGGATGGATGGGATGATCCGCGCCCACCGCTCCCGGGGGGTGCACGACCCTCTCTTCGCGCGTGCCCTGGTGATCGGTGATTCCCCGCCGACCGGGCTGTGGGCGGTGGTCTCCGTGGACGTGTGCGCCCTGCGCCCGCAGGACTGCCGGCGAGCGCGCGAGAGGGCCTCCCGGCGTTCTGGCATCCCCGTCTCGCAGACCATCGTCACCACCACCCACAATCATTCCGGCCCCGCCACCATGGGCTATTTCAACGCCTCGGAGCCGGAGTATACCGCCCAACTGCTGGAAACCCTGGCCGACCTGGTGGTACAAGCGGCCTATTCCTTACGGCCGGCCCTGGTGGGCTGTGGCTCGGGACGCGAGGACACGGTCAGCCACTATCGCCGCTTGCTGCACCGGGACAGGCACGTGGTCATGAACTGGGAGCAGGTCCCGCCTGACACGATCGTGAGGCCCCTGGGTGAGCCCGACCCGGAGGTGGGGTGATGCGGGTGGCCGCGGCGAGCCACCCCGAACACACCCTGTGCCTGCTGTTCAACCACGCCGGCCATCCCAACGTGATGTCCGGCGACAACCTCTTCCTCAGCGCCGACTATCCCGGCGCCGCCTGCCGCCGTCTGGAACAGGAATGGGGTGGGCTGGCCCTGTTCGTCAACGGCGCGCAGGGGAGCGTGGATATCGACGGCCTGCGCCACCGGGATTGGGAGGGCGTAGAGCGGGCGGGCGAGGCGCTGGCACAGGCGGTATCGGAGGCGGCCAACGGGATCCCCCTGGAGGGATTCCAGATTCCAGATTCCAGATTCCAGATGAGAGAAGAGGGAGCAAGAGGAGAGCGGGATTCCTCCGCTCCGGCGTGGCCTCGCGTGCTCGGCCCGCCTGCGGTCGGAATGACACGGAGCGGAATCCACGGCGCCAGCCAGACGTTCACTATCCCCGCCCGCAGCATCACGAAGGCCGAGTGGGAGTGGGCCGAGCAGGTGCTGGCTCACACCGGCGGGCGGGTGGAGCCGATGGCCGACGGCGTGGGCGACGACTACAAGGCGGTGCTCTATCGCCGCCTGCGCGAGAGCGCGGGCAAGGCCGTGGCCCTGGAGCAATCCTGCTTTGCGCTGGGGGACACGGCGTTTCTGACCGTGCCGTGCGAACTCTATACCGAGATCGGGCTGCGCCTGAAGGCCCAGAGCCCGTTCCCGCGCACGCTCATCATGGGCCTGGCCAACGGCAACCTGGGCTACGTGCCCACGCGCAAGGCTATCTCCGAGGGCGGTTACGCCGAGGATACCCGGGGACTGGATGACAGCGCCGAGGACCTGCTGACAGCCGCCAGCCTGGACCTGCTGCGGCGGGTACACGAGATGAAGGAGTGAAGATGCCTGAGAGACTGGCGATCGCCGGCGGCCAGCCGGTGCTCAAGCGCAGTGACTATCAGAACTGGCCCGTACTCACCGAGGATGACCGCCGGCTGGTGAACGAGGTGCTGGACAGCGGCATTTTGGCCGGCGGCACCGCCCCCCAGGTGAGCGCGCTGGAGCGCGAGTGGGCGGACTACATCGGCGTGCGCCACTGCCTCACCACCTGTAGCGGCACCGCGGCCCTGCACATGGCCCTGGCCGCGGTGGGGGTGGGACCGGGTGACGAGGTGATCACCTCCGCCTTCACCTTCCTGGCCTCCGCCTCGTGCGCCCTGCACCAGAATGCCATTCCGGTCTTCGTGGACATTGACCCTCGCACGTATTGCATGGATCCCGCGCTTCTGGAGGCTGCCATCACCGAGCGCACCCGCGCGGTCATCCCCGTGCACATCCAGGGCGTGCCCGCCGACATGGATGCGATCATGGCCGTCGCCCGCCGCCATGACCTGGCGGTGATCGAGGACGCCTGCCAGGCGCACGGCGCGGTCTACCGCGGGCGCAAGGTGGGCTCGATCGGGGATGTGGGCACCTTCAGCCTGAACAACTTCAAGAACCTGTGCGGCGGGGAGGGCGGCCTCTTTACCACCGACGAGGAACACCTGCTCAAGCGGGGCATGCTCATCCGCTGCTTCGGCGACGAGGTGGACGAGGTCTCCCACCGGCGCATCTACAACGCTTCCATCCTGGGCTACATGTACCGCAACCAGGAACTGCCGGCGGCGCTGGCGCGAGCCCAACTCATGCACCTGGATGAGCGGAATGCCATCCGCATTGCCAACGCCGGGTACCTGAGCGCTGAACTGGCCAAGATTCCGGGGGTCATCCCGCCCTACTGCCCGCCCGACTGCACTCACGTCTACTTCATGTACAACGTGCGCTTTGACCCCGAGGCCGCGGGCGTGTCGGCCAGCCCCCGGCGCTTCCGGGTCGCGGTCGAGAAGGCGCTCTACCAGGAGGGGGTGCTGGTAGGCCAGTGGCAGACCATGCCCGTCCCCGCCCAGGACCTTTTCCAGAGCCGGCTGGGCTACGGCGGCAGCCACTACCCCTGGGCGCTCAACGAGGCCAAGGGGATCGAGTACGACTACGATCCCGCCCGCTTCCCGGTGGCCCAGGCGCTCTGTGATTCCTACACTATCCTGCACGGCATCCACGCCCCCAACGGGCGGGCGCTGATGGAGATGATCGTGGCCGCCTTCCGCAAGGTCTTTGCCAACCTGGACGAGGTGATGGCCTATGCGGATGCCGAGATCTACCCGGGGGCCGACGGCAAGTTGTACGGGGCGGGATAGGGGCAGCCCGCCGCACTTGGCACTCGGCACTCGACCTCACCCCCCGGCCCCCTCTCCGCCAACGGAGAGGGGGAAAATGAGGGAAAAGACGGAGGAGCGGATGGAGAGCAAGGGTCTCTTCGGCAGGAAGTACCTGGACCTCACGGTGCGGACGCGCGAGATCGCCCCTCCCGACGAGGACCACGTGATCGTGAAAGTGCGTGCCTGCGGGGTCTGCGGCACCGACGTCAACTTCGTGCGGGACTGGGAAGACGAGGCCATGCCCCTGGGGCACGAGATCGCCGGGGACGTGGTGGAGGTGGGCAAGAACGTGCGCAACGTCGCCCCCGGGGACCGGGTGATCGTGGAGGACTGCTCGCTGTGCGGCATCTGCGAGGACTGCAAGAGCGGCCACCCGGAACTGTGCCGCAACCTCTACAACCTGGAGGGGCAGCCGGGCATGGGCGAATACCTCTCGGTGCGCTACAACAGCCTGGACCGCTTTGACGGGCTGGACTACGTGACCGCCTGCCTGACCGAGCCGCTGGCAGTGGCCCTGACCGCAGTGCTGAATGCCGAGATCCCGACCGGCGGAAGCGTGGTGGTGCTGGGGAATGGACCGCTCGGCCTGATGGCCGCCTGCCTGGCCCGCCGCCAGGGGGCGTCGTTCGTGGCCGTCACCGGGCTCCCGGCCAGCGACCCCCTGAGCAAGGCCCGTCTGAGCGCTGCCCTGCGCCTGGGCTGCAACCAGGTAGTGGAAGTGGGAAAGCAGGACCTGGAGGAGGAGATCAAGCGGCGCTTCCCCGCGGGGGTGGACCGGGTGATCGTGTCCTCGCCCCCCGAGAGCCTGCCGGACGCCTTCAAGGTCATCCGCTTCGGCGGCATCATCACCTTCTTCGGCCTGCACTTCGGGGGCAAGAGCACCGTGCCGATTGATATCAACGACCTGGTCTTTCGCAAGATTTCGCTGCGGCCCACCTTTGCCGAGCCGGCAATCAACTTCCCGCTGGCCCTGCGCCTGCTGCGGGAGGGGCAGATCGAGGCCAAGTCCATGGTCACCCACACCTTCCGCATGGAGGAGGCCAAGAGCATCTTCCAGGCCATCGTGGAGGGCAGCAAGCCCATCATCAAGGCGGTGCTGGTGCCGCACGGCTGAACGAGGAAGAAGACATGCACGTCGTGATCATCGGCGCCCACCCGGACGACCCGGAGTCGGGCGCCGGGGGACTGGCCCTTCGCGCGGTCGCCACCGGGCACCGCGTGGTGTTCCTCTACCTGACCAGCGGCAACCCCGAGGGCGGGCCCGGCCCGCGGGAGGAGGAAGCGCTGGCCGCCTGCCGCATCATCGGCGCGGAGCCGCACTTCTTCCGCTATCCCGACCCGGGCGTGCCCCTGGATCGAGAGGCAACCGCCCGGCTGGCCGCGTTCCTGACCGGGATGCGGGCGGAGGCCGTCTTCGCTCACTGGCCGGCCGACACCCATCCCGACCACCAGGCGACCGGCGCGCTGGCCATCCGGGCGGTGCGCGGTACGGGCACGGGCCTGGCCTGCTACGAGGTGATCGCCGGCCGCCAGAGCCTGGCCTTCGTGCCCGACCGACTGGTGGATATCGGTGCAGTGGCCGAGCGCAAGTACCACGCGGTGGCCTGCCATGCCAGCCAGAACCTGCCTGAGTGGTGGCCGGACCACGACCGCATGGAGCAGTTCCGCGGGGCCGAGATGGGCGTCACCCGGGCGGAAGGGTTCCGGGTGCTCTTCCGCACCCCGGCACTGGAGCGACTGTTCGCCGACTTGGCAGGCGGCTGATGGCCCGCGAAGTGATGCGGCGCCAGGCCGCCGACAACGAATACCGCCACCCAGACTTCCACGGGGCACTGAGCACCGCCCTGGAGTACCTGCACCGGCAATATGGCGAGCAGGCGGTGCGGGAATACCTGCACCGGTTCGCACGAGCCTACTACGCCCCGCTCACCGCGGCTATCGCCCGCGAAGGCCTGGCTCCCCTGCGCGCCCACCTGGAGGCGGTGTTCCCGGCCTACAGCGAGTTGTTCCGCTATCTCGAGGAGCGCGGGGGCAAGGAAGCGGTGCTGGACTTCTGGCATTATCTCTCAGACAACTTCCTGGGGAACCTGCGCGACCTGGTGCAAGAGCACGGCCTGCGGGGGTGCTGGCTGTACTGGAGCCACACCCTGAACGAGGAGGCGGCTGACTTCACCATGATCCTGGACGAGGAGGCGGGCGAGTTCAGCATTACCATGCGCCGCTGCCCCTCGAAGGGCCGCCTGCTGGCTACCCCGCATCTCACCCCCTATCCCGACTATTGCCGCCATTGCAATGTGCTGTACCGGCGGGTGCTGGAGCCGTTGGGCTATGAGTACCGGCTGGACATGAGCGGGTGCAGCGAGGCGAGGTGTAGGGTGGAAGTGAGGAGAGTGATCTGCAGGCGCCAGTAGTGGGCAGGGGTCCTGTCGAGCACCGCGACCGCCAGTATTTCGCGCCGAGCGGGCAAGATGGCGATGCTTCGCTCCCGCCACATCTCGTTCGTTTTGGTGGCAGGTGCCGGGTGCAGTGAGCCGGCCGGCGCCCGCGCGTTCTGCTGCGTATCGGCAGGACGTCTCCCCCCGCCCAACGAAAGCAGCCATACCATGCGACCGCATGCATTCTCAGCGCCGGCGTGTTCACTTCGTTATGCACTTGCCGCCCTCCTGGTGTGCGTCGGCGCTGGGGCAGGAGGCGCCGTGGGCCCGCGACCGGCCTACCTCATTGGCTATTCCGAGATTCGCACCAACCTCCCGGGCGGGCGCCAGCCCAACGCGGTAACCCAGCGCGCCTGCCTCGTGCGTGCGGACGGCACCGGACGGCGCATGCTCGCCACCTCTCTGACCCGGCGACCCAACACCTGGACCGCCTTCACGGGCTGGTCTCCGGACGGGCGCACGGCCATTATCGCTGCCGGCTGGCAGAGCCGCGAGAACGGCGCCCTGGAGGAGGCCCAGCAGGGGTTTGTCTACAATGCCGAGGGCTGGCTGCTCGACTCGTACTTCCTCGACCTGGCCACCGGGCGGCTGACCAACCTGACTGCGGTGGAGCGGGTGAGTTTCTACAACGCGGGCATGTCGTTCTGGCCGGGGCACCCTGGGAAACTGCTCTTCACCGCCCTGGTAGACGGAGAATCCCATCCCTTCAGCATGGACCTGGATGGCAGCCACAAGCGCGACCTGGCCGGGAGCGGGCCGGGCTTCATCTACGGCGTCAGCGTCTCACCTGACGGCAAGCGCATCGCCTACCACAAGGACTACCAGGTGTACGTCGCCGACGCCGACGGCTCCCATGCCCGCCACCTGGAAACGGGCAACCCCTTCAACTTCTGCCCCACCTGGTCTCCGGATGGGAAGTGGCTGCTCTTCGTCTCGGGCGAGCACTATGACTGCCACCCCTACCTGGCCCGGCCCGATGGCAGTGGCTTGCATCGGCTGGCCAGCCGCGGCGGTTACCGGGGGGTGGTGGCCTTCCTCGACGTGCCCGATTTCCATGGGGGCAGCAGCGATGTGCCGGCCTGGTCACCCGACGGCCGCTGGGTGTACTACACGGCCCTGGTTGCGGGCGCGGTGGAACTGATGCGGGCGTCGCCACAGGGCAAGGTGGAACAACTAACGCACTCCGCGCCGGGCGTGCTGCACTATCATCCCTCCCCCTCGCCGGATGGCCGTTGGTTGCTCTTTGGCTCGAATCGCGACAGTGTACGGCAACTGTACGTCTCCCAGGCTGACGGGAGCGACCCCCGCCCCATCACCCATGTCCGGCCCGGCCAGGCGGCCATGTGGGCGCACTGGCAGCCCGTGCCCTGGGAGCCCGAGGAGTAGCCATGGCGGAACGCAAGGTCCGCGTGGGCATGATCGGCCTGGGCCACAACGGCCAGGGCCATCTGGAGGCGCATCTGGCCCTGGGCCGGTCGGAGATCGTGGCCCTCTGCGACCGCAATCCCGATCGCCTGGCCGCGGCTGCGGCCAAGGTACCCCAAGCGGGGCAGTATGCCGACTTCGCCGGTCTCCTCGCCCACCCCGGTCTGGAGGCCGTGAGTATCAACACCGGAGACGCCTTCCATCGGGAGCCGTTCGTGGCTGCCATGCAGGCAGGCAAGCACGTGCTAGTGGAGAAGCCGCTGGCCAACACTGTCGAGGACGTGGAGGTCATGGTGCAAGCCTGCCGGGCAGCCGACCCCGGTCTCAAGGTCCAGGTAGGCTACATCCTGCGCTTCAACCCGGTCTACGAGCGCCTCCACGCCCTGGCCCGGGCGGGAGGCCTGGGCGACCTTTTCTACATGGAGGCCGACTACGTCCACAACCTGCTCTACCAGGCGCAGCAGACGGACGAGGTGACCGGGCGCAACTGGTACCTGGAGGAGGAACTGCCCATGGTGGGCGGGGGCAGCCATCCGCTCGACCTGCTACGCTGGATCAGCGGCAAGGAAGTGGTGGAGGTGGCCGCCTATGCCAACCACAAGGCCTTCCCAGCCATGCGCCATGACGACTGCCAGGTGGCGCTCTTCCGCTTTGACGACGGCGCGATAGCCAAGGTGGCGGCGCTCTATGGGCCGCGCTGTGAGATGGCGCCCTTCAACAACCTGCGGCTGTATGGTACCCGGGGCACGGCGGAGCGGGATCAGGTGGCGCTTGCCCAGTCCGAGCAAGAGGTTCACCCCGCCTTCCACAGGGTAGAGGCGGAGCGCGTGTGCGGCCACCCCTACGAGCCCGAGATCGCCGACTGGCTGGAAGCCATCGTGAGCGGCGGCCCGACCCGCACCAATCTCTACGACGGCGCCAACTCCACTATGGCCACCCTGTGCGCGGTGCAGGCCATCGCCGCCGGAAAACCAGTACGGGTGCCTGTGTTTCGGTCAGCCGACCAAGCGTGAAGGAGCCCCCCATGCCACTCACTCTCAAGCAGCATATCGAGGGCGCGCTTATCGGCGCGCTGATGGGCGCCGAGTGCGCCTTCCTGCGGCGGGTCGAGCCCCAGCAGTTCGAGATCGCCAAGCCCCAGGACGTGCTGGGGCTGGCGCTCGTGCCCGGCGGCGAGCATCCGGAGGAGCGCGGCCGGGTGGATGCCCGCCCGCTCACTCCATTGGTCGCCCTGGGGGTGCGCGCCTACCTAGCCAGGGGCGGCCGGGTAGCGCCGGAGGATTTCGCCGCCGCATTGCGGGATGACCAGGGGATTGCGGGGCCGGTTTTCGGCTTCGACGCCCTGCATTCCATCCAGGAGTTACTGCGCGAGGGCATGCACCCCCGCCTCTCGGGGCTGGGGGCCGTCCCCTGCGGGCTCATCGCCGCCGCCATGCCGGCCGTAGGCCTCTACCACTGCGCCGACCCCGAGTATGCCTACGTTGATGGGGTGGAATTGGCCTCGGTGGCTCAGCCCCGCCTCGGTGCCGACTGGGCGGGGCTTTGCGCGGCGGCGGTGGCGGAGGCCTGTCGGCCGGGGGTGACCGCGGAGGGGGTGGTGGATACTGTGCTCCGCCTGGCCCACCACCACAACCCCGACCTCTTTTACCGCCTGAACCAGCCCACGCGCTCTGCCCAGGGCTGGCTGGAGCGTGACGAGGCGGGCTTCACCGCCTGGTGGCTGGCTGCCGGCGGGCGTGGCGACCTGCGCCGCGACGAGATCTGGATCGGCTGGAATCCATTGGCCTTCGTGCTGCCGCTGCTCGCCCGCTATGCCGACCGCCCGGGCGCCTTCATGGCCCTGCTCACTGCGCCCACCTGCGCCTCCTGGTATGAGGGCATGCTCGGCGGCCATGCAGTGGCGGCGGTGGTGGGCGGAGCCATCCTGGGCGCGCGGGGGGGGCCAGGGCTCTTCCCCCAGGTGTGGCAGGACTGGGCCAAGCCCCAGGTTTCCCCTTTGCTCGGTCTCACGGAGGTGGTGACCGCCCGCCTGGAGCGCGAGCGGGAGATCATCACCATCCACGAGCGCCTGCTCGCGCCCCCACCAGAGGTTCCCTCGCTCCAGGATAAGGTGTACGGCTGCATGCTGGCGGGCGCCATCGGCAATGCCATGGGCTCGCCGGTCGAAGGCCGCATGTACTGGGAGATCGACCGCGACTACCCCGGCGGCATCACCACCATCCTGGACCCCCGCCGCCTGGAGTCCGAGGACGACAACCAGATGGCCATGCTCCTGGTCGAGACCTACCTGGAGCGCGCCGGCCTGCCCGTGACCGCCCGTGATTTCGGAGAGACCTGGCGCCGGCGGCTCAACCGCGACCATTTCTACGCCCTGTGCATGGGGCACGCCTACGATCTCATCCGCCAGGGCTGGGACCCCCGCATCACCGGTCACTGGAGCGTGGTAACCGGCTCCACGGTGATGTGCATGGAGCCGGTCGGGCTCTACCACGTAGGCGACCCGGAGTTCGCCCGCCTGGATGCCACCGCCATCTCCTACATGTATCAGCGCGGGCGCGATGTCACCGCGGCGTACGTCCTGGCGGCTGCCGTTGCGGAAGCCATGCGGCCCGAGGCCACGGTGGAAAGCGTATGCGCAGCGGCGCTGGAGGCTGCGCCCAAGGTCCCCGAGCCCACCTTTGACCAGCGGCCCTTTGCCAACGCGCACGACTACCTGTCGGCCTGCCTGGAGGTGGCGGCGAAGTACGACGACGTGCTGGCACTGCGGGCGGAACTCTATGAGAAGTGCCTCCTTTACCACATGATCGACCCGTTGGAGTTGCTCGGCTTCGCCCTCGCCATGTTCGCTGTCGCCCGGGGCGACGTGCGGCAGGCGGCTATCGGCGGGACCAATATCGGCCGCGACGCGGACACCATCGCCGGGCGTGCGGCCATGCTTTCCGGTACCCTGCGCGGGGCCGCCAGCGTGCCCGAGGAATGGCAGCGCATGTTCAGCGCGGAGTCACTGTCGCGCATCTCCCGCAATGCCGGCCGCCTGGCCGCATTGATCTCCGAGCGCAAGTTGAGGCGGCTCAGGGAAAGGCAGGTACTCCTGTGAGCATCCGCTGCATCCCCTTCCGCGAGGAGCAACCATGACCAACCGCGAGCGCTTCAGCCGCGCCCTTTCCTTTCAGCCTGTGGATCGCGTGCCCAACTATGAGCTGGGCGTCCTGGGCCAGACCATCGATCGCTGGCATGCCGAGGGGATGCCTGATCACGTGGCTTACTGGAACTGGTTTGAGGGCGAGCCCTACTTCGGGCTGGAGCGCCGCGCCTACGCCGCCCTGAACATCGGCATGCTTCCGGCCTTTGACTACGAGGTGCTCGAGGAGACGCCCGAGTATGTGATCGCCCGCCACGGCAACGGCATCGTCACCAGGGCACTCAAAGCGGGAACCGCCCACGGCACCCGCCTGTGCATGGACCAGTACCTGAGTCACCCGGTCACCGACCGCAAGTCGTGGGAGGATATCAAGCGCCGCTATGATCCCACCACCCCCGTGCGCTATCCCCTGTGGTGGGAGGAACAGGTGCGCCTATGGCAGGACCGGGATTACCCCGTGGGTCTCCTGCACAACGGGACGTTTGGGCTCTACTCACAACTGCGGTCCTGGGTGGGGACCGAGGAGATCTCCTACCTCTTCTACGACGACCCAGGCCTGGTGCAGGAAATGGTCGAGTACAATACCGAGTTCTTCCTGGCGCTGGTGGAGCGGGCGCTGGGGGAGGTGGAGTTCGACTTCTTCAATTTCTTTGAGGACTTGGCAGGCAAAGGCGGACCGCTGATCTCGCCCGCGCTCTTCCGCCGCTTCCTGCTGCCCTCCTACCAGCGGATCACCGCCCGGCTGCGCCAGGCCGGGATCAAGCACATCCTCTATGACAGCGATGGCGAGGTGTGGGCGCTCGTACCCCTGCTGCTCGAGGCCGGGGTTACCTGCCTGTGGCCGCTGGAGCAGGCCTCGGGCATGGACCCTCGTCGCCTGCGCCGGGAATACGGCCGGGACCTCGCCCTCGCTGGCGGGATCGACAAGCGGGAGATCTCCCGGGGGCGGGCGGCCATCGCCACCGAGCTGGAGGCAAAGTTGCCGCCACTGTTGGAGGAGGGGGGCTACCTTCCCTTCCTCGACCACGTTTTCCCGCAGGATATCTCCTACGATTCCTTCCTCTACTACCTGGAGACCAAGGCCCGCCTGATCGGGATGGACCTGGCCGTGCCCTGGCCACAGGCGTACTGATCCGCCACCCCCCGAAAACGCCGCTGCTCCCCTCACCGTTTGGCGTAGGGGAGCAGCCTATCGTGTGCTACCCGGTTGCTCGCTATTGCGTCGTGACCGTGGCTTCGTTCGACCAGGTGGACCATACCGAGGGCGAGGTCTTGTTGCAGATCACCCGGTACACGTAGGTCGTACCGGCAGTCAGTCCGCTATCATCCCAGGAGGTGGCATTGGCCCCCAGGACCACCACCGTGGCGTAGGTGCCGGTGGTCCCGGTCTTACGCTGCACGATGTAGGCCATCTCCAGCGCCGAGTTGTCCCGCCACGTCAGCCGCACGCTCGTGGTTCCGGTCGCCGTGGCCACCAACAGGCTGGGGGCGTTCAGTTGGGTGGTGGCGTTGGCCTCGTTGGAGTAGGCCGAGTTGCCGACCCCTGTGCGGTAGGCCCGTACCCGGTAGTAGTTGGTAGTCCCCTCCGCACAGGTGGTGTCCGCGAAGGCCAGCACGTTGGCAGTCACGCTGCCGATCTGCCCCCAGGTCCCCGTGCTCCCGGTCTTACGCTCGATATAGAACCCGGTCTCATTGGTGGCATTGTCCACCCAGGCCAGGTTGATCCGGCTGGCGCTGGCCGTGGTTGCCGTCAATCCGCTCGGCGCCACAGGCGGCGTCGGTGTCGTGACCGTGGCTTCGTTCGACCAGGTGGACCATACCGAGGGCGAGGTCTTATTGCAGATCACCCGGTACACGTAGGTCGTACCGGCAGTCAGTCCGCTGTCATCCCAGGAGGTGGCATTGGCCCCCAGGACCACCACCGTGGCGTAGGTGCCGGTGGTCCCGGTCTTACGCTGCACGATGTAGGCCATCTCCAGGGCCGAGTTGTCCCGCCAGGTCAGCCGCACGCTCGTGGTTCCGGTCGCCGTGGCCACCAACAGGCTGGGGGCGTTCAGTTGGGTCGTCGCATAGGCCTCGTTCGAGTACGCGGAGTTGCCGACTCCCGTGCGGTAGGCTCGTACCCGGTAGTAGTAGGTAGTCCCCTCCGCACAGGTGGTATCCGCGAAGGCCAGCACGTTGGCAGTCACGCTGCCGATCTGCCCCCAGGTCCCCGTGCTCCCGGTCTTGCGCTCGATGTAAAAGCCGGTCTCATTGGTGGCATTGTCCACCCAGGCCAGGTTGATGCGGCTGGCGCTGGCCGTGGTTGCCGTCAATCCACTCGGCGCCGCAGGCGGCGTCGGTGTCGTCACCGTGGCTTCGTTCGACCAGGTGGACCATACCGAGGGCGAGGTCTTATTGCAGATCACCCGGTACACGTAGGTCGTACCGGCAGTCAGTCCGCTGTCATCCCAGGAGGTGGCATTGGCCCCCAGGA
>Ga0315298_1003921_pt1 | contig 22892 bp, 18 predicted proteins | sample WHS_1_MG_FD_203077 | JGI IMG/M metagenome (GOLD analysis project Ga0315298, IMG submission 203077) | Extremophilic microbial mat communities from Washburn Hot Springs, YNP, Wyoming, USA - WHS_1_MG | ecosystem: Environmental > Aquatic > Thermal springs > Hot (42-90C) | place: USA: Wyoming...
CCGAGGCGACCAGCACCAGCACCCAAAGGCCGAAGGAGAGCGCACCTGCCCCCACGGTGCTGCGCATCAGGGTGCTGGCCAGGAAGCTGAGCGTCAGCACAACCAGCAGGTACACCCCCGCTGTCAGATTCATCCCCGCGAACGCGCCCAAGCCGGGGGCGCCAAAGAGGACCGTGGTGTAGTAGTAGGCGGCCACTGCGCCCAACAGCTGGGCTGCGACGAGCGTCACCACCAATCCGATATACTTGGCAGCGAGCACCGTACCGCGTCCCACTGGCTTGGCCAGGACCATCGGCAGTGTCGCGCGCTCCTTCTCTCCCGCGACACTGCCCATCGTCGCCAGGAGCACCACCAGCGGCAGGATCTGCGACAAGTTCTTGACGTACTGGGCCACGGCGTCGGCCAGGCTGGGCGGTGGCAGCTGGATGACGAGCCCTGGTGCCGAGGCCCCTGCGAGCTTGATCAGCTCGGGGGTGAGCTTGGCTGCGATCGGGCTGAGCATGCCAAAGAAGAGAAAGGCCGCCCCGAGCACGAGCAGGCGCCGCGCCCGCCATTGCTCCAACAACTCTTTTCGCAAGAGCACTATGAAGGCCACTCGCTGCCTCCTATGCCTCGACCAGGCGAACGAATACGTCCTCGAGGGTGGGCTGCGCCTGCTGGTAGCGCACCAGCTCTTCGCCCAACCCGGCCACGAGCTGCGGCAGCTCGCGACGTGCCCGGAGCTCGTCGTGTGCCGTGAGGCGGAGCACGTTCGCCTCCTGGTCGACGCGGGCCACCCAAGGCTCGGCGCGCAGCCGCTCGAGCAGGGCGGGTACGGGCGCGGCGGTTTCGATCTCAAAGACCGGCGCCGCGTAGCGCTGGCGGAGTTCGGTCTGGCTGGCCTGTGCCACCAGGCGCCCGTGGGCCACGATGGCCACCTCGTGGCACACCCGCTCCACATCGGCCAGAATATGGGTCGACATAAAGACAGTGGTCTCGCCGGCCAGGCGCTCGATCAGGGCGAGCACGTCGCGCCGCCCCAGCGGATCGAGGGCCGAGGAGGGCTCGTCGAGCAACAGGACGTCGGGCCGCCCAACGAGGGCCTGGGCGATGCCGAGGCGCTGGCGCATGCCCCGTGAAAAGCCGCCGATGCGCCGCCCCGCGGCTTGGCGGAGGTCGACCAGGTCGAGGAGCTCGTCGGTCCGCTGGGCAGCTTGGCGCCCCGTCAGGCCGAGAAGGCCCGCCACGAAGAGCAGGTACTCGCGGGCGGTCATCCAGCCGTAGAAGCTGGGCTCTTCGGGCAAATAGCCCACCCTCCGCCTCGCGGCGGGGTTGCGGGGCGAGGCGACAAGGCCTCCCACGTAGGCCACGCCCGCCGTGGGGACGATCAGCCCGGCCAGGACCTTCATGGTGGTCGTTTTGCCGGCGCCGTTGGGGCCCAGGAAGCCAAAGATCACCCTGGGTGGCACCTGCAGGTCGAGGCCGTCGAGCGCGACGACTGCGCCGTAGCGCTTGGTCAGCCCCTTGCACGCGATGGCAAGCTCCATGCGCTATTCTTCCCTTCCCACGGCAAAGTAGAGCAGGGCGCCGAGGAGCTCGCCGAGCACGATGACTGCCGCCCAAAGCCATTTCTTGCCGCCGCGCACCCGCTCGCGGCGCACAAGGTCGACGATGGCAGCCACCTGCAGGGCCAACTGCAGCACGATGACCGGCGCCAGCAGCGGCAGCCAGGTGCGCAGAGTTGTGTCGAGCGATGATTGCATGTTCCGTCTCTCCTCCGAGGGTATCCCGCTGGCAGGTTCGCGGGGCTCCGAACCTGTGGGTCGGCCTCAGGGGCCTGGCAGAGTCCCGGCTGGCGGAATCTTGTCGGGGTCCTTGCGCCAGGCCAGGTAGGAGTATACGTAAGCGACCACGACGAAGATGAGGAGCAGCCCCACACAGGCAACGGCCGCCCAGGGCAAGTGCAGGATGCTGGAAACCATCAGCGCGAGGCCGGCCACGATGAAGAGCCAGCCGGTGAGGCGGTGCGTCTTGACCCAGGATTCCTTGCTGGAGAGGGTCCATGGCGTGCGCACGCCTACGAACCAATTGGGGCGGATCTTGCCCATCAGGTTGCCCAGGATGACCAGGAGCCCGCCGACCGCCATAGGGACGACGGTGCTGACATCGACCGGGCATCCCCGCAGCGCCAGGTGGGTCACCCCGTAGAGGCCTGCCTGGAGGGTGACGATGGCCACGCGGATGGTAGCATAGGCGCCTTGAAAGAGCGCATAGTTCTTGTGACCAGGGTCGATGCGCGGCAGGAGCAACATGAGCAGATAGATGCCCAAAGCGAGCAGGGGCGGCAACAAGAGCCCCTCAACCTTGCCGCCGTAGCGGTCGACCTGGCCTGCCACGTTCCAATGCACGGGGATGCGCTCTGGTGCCCAACCCCAGGTGATGGCAGCCAGGAAGAACATGCCCGCGATGAGCGCCCACTGGGGCAGCTCCGTACGCCATGAGAACTTCATGCTAGACGCTCCCTCTCGGCCCTGTTGACGCCCAAGAGCTCCATCAGCAGCGCGGCGGCTTCTTCGAACGCTGAGGCGTTCAGACTGTAAACGATGGTGGTGCCTCGCCGCTCGGCGACGATCAGGCCGGCGTGCTTCAGGACGTTGAAATGCCCAGAAAGAGTGGACTTGGCCAGCGGGAAGTGATCGGCGATCTCGCCAGCTGTCATATCGCGCTGGCCGAGCAGCCGCAGGATCTCGCGGCGGGTGGGGTCGCTGAGCGCGCGAAAGACGTCGCCTGTACCCAAGTCGCCTCCTTCGCTAGTTCGCCAATTAGCGAAATAAGGATAGCACGAAATGGCGGGAGAGTCAACTGGACCCTGGGCAGCACTTGCGCAGCGTGCCATTGCCGCTCTCTTCAGCCTGGCGTATACTCTGGGGAGGGCGCCCGGTGCGGCCTGGGTAGCAGACGTGTTCGCAGCGGAGTGCAGCCAAAGGCATTGTTCCTGAGAGGGAGGGACAGAGGATGGCATTGCCGAGGGTGGACATCATCGGGCTGGGAGGCACGATCTCTATGGGGGGAGCCAATGCAGCAGGGGTGGTGCCGACGCTGACGGCGGAGGACCTGGTGCATGCGGTGCCGGCGCTGGCACAAGCTGCCGAGGTGCGGGCGCTGCAGTTCCGCATGGTGGCCGGTTCGAGCCTGAGCATCGACGACCTGCTGGCTACGGCGGCGCAGGTGCGCCGCTGCATCGAGGAGGGCGCGGCGGGCGTGGTGGTTACCCAGGGCACCGACACCATCGAGGAAGTGGCTTTCGGGCTCGACCTGCTGGTGCCGGGCGACGCCCCAGTAGTGGTGACAGGCGCCATGCGCAACCCGACCGTGCCTGGCGCCGATGGCCCCGCCAACCTGTTGGCGGCGGTGCAGGTGGCGGCCAGCCGCCAGGCGCGCGGCCTGGGGGCGCTGGTGGTGTTCAGTGACGAGGTGCATGCCGCGCGCTTTGTGCAAAAGGCCCACACGGCGAGCCCGGCGGCCTTCCGCTCGCGGCAGGCCGGGCCCATCGGCTGGGTGGCGGAGGGCGAGGTACGCATCGCCCTGCGGCCGGTAGGGCGTCAGCATGTGAGGGTGCCCGAGGGGGCCCCGGATCGCCCGGTGGCGCTGCTGACGATGAGCCTGGGCGACGACGGGCGCCTGTTCAGCGCCCTTGCTGGGCTGGGCTACTGTGGTGCCGTGATCGAAGCGCTCGGTGGCGGCCACCTGCCCTTCTTTGCCGTGGAGGCGGCGGCACGCCTGGCCTCGACCATGCCGGTGGTGCTGGCCTCGCGCACGGGCTGCGGCGAGGTGCTGCGGCGCACCTATGGCTTTCCGGGCTCGGAGAGTGACCTCTTGGCCCGCGGCCTCATCCATGCGGGAACGCTCGATGGCCCCAAGGCGCGCATCCTCCTCACCCTCCTTCTGCGTTCTGGGGCTGGGATGAGGGAGGTTGTGCAGGCGTTTGGGACGTGGGCGCTCTTGGCAGGCTGAAGTAGAAGGTGCTGCCTTTGCCGAGCTCGCTCTGCACCCACATCTCGCCGCCGTGGGCCTCGACGATGGAACGGGAGATGAAAAGGCCCAGGCCGACGCCCTTCACCTCGCGACCGCCCGGCTCGTGGATGCGGTGGAAGGGCATGAACAGGGTTTGGATATCCTCCTTGGCGATGCCCCGGCCCTGGTCGGATACCCACACCACGAGCCTCTCGGGCTCGACGCGCAGGCCTGCCGTGACCAGGGTGTTGGGAGGCGAGAACTTGACGGCGTTGCCCAGCAGGTTGCGCAGCACCTGCTCGATGCGACCGGCGTCGGCAGGAATGCGGGGCACATCGGGGGGGATTTCGGTGCGGAATCGATGGTCGGGGGCGAGGGTGCTCACCTCGGCGACCATCCTGCGGATGAGCTCGCCCAGGTCGACTTCCTGCTTCCTGAGGGCCAACCGGCCAGCCTCGGCGCGCGAGGCATCGAGGAGGTCTTCGACCAGGCGGTTCACTCGCCTGGCCTGGTCGACGATGACGTCAAGGCGGGCCTGCAGGTTGGTGGGGATGTTGCCCCTGGCAAGCTCGCGCTGGATGAGTTGGGCGTAGCCAAGGATGGAAGTGAGGGGGCTGCGCAGCTCGTGGCTGACCATCGATAGGAACTCGGCGCGCATGCGCTCGAGCTCTTTGATGTAGGTGATGTCGCGCCAAACCACGACGGCCCCCTCGACCTTACCCGGTTCACCCAACGGCGCAGCCGACACCAGCAGATGGCGGGTAGGGCCGGCAGGCAGGGGCAAGTCCTCCTCGAGGTTGTCGACGCGCTCTCCACGCAGCGCCCGGTAGATGCCCGTCTCCTCTGGCCTCAGCTGGCGCCCCCGAGGGTCGGTGATGCCAGACTTGGCGAGCAGCTCCTCGACGCTATCGCCCAGGCTGACGCCTTTGGGCCCCAACAGCTCTTCGGCGGCCCGGTTCATCAGGACCAGCCTGGCCTCCCTGTCGAAGACGAGCACTGGCTCGGCCATGTGGGCGAACACCGCATCGAGCCGCTCGCGCCAAGTGTGCATCTCCTCGCGCAGGCGGGCGGTCTCGACGGCGGTAGCCGCCTCCTGGGCCATGGTGACGAGGAACGGGATGTCGGGGGATGCGTCGGGGGGGGCGGCCGAGCCCAGCAGGCCCAGGGTGCGCCCTTCGGCCGTGAGGGGGATGAGGGCTACCGACTCTCTTTGGCTGGCAAAGACGCCCAGCAGGGGGTCGGCCGGGTGGATCTCGTGGGGCTGGAGGATGACCGGCTGGCTGCTCCTGGCCGCCGCCGCGGCCTGACTCTCGCCCGCGGCAACTACCTTGCCGGCCAGGCGGTCGGCGAATTCGCCGCGGGCCACGACGACGCGGTAGCGCCCGTTTTGGGCCAGCATCAGCCAGGAGGTAGTGCTGTCGGAGACGATGATCGTCATATTGGCGATGACCGAGAGGATCTCGTCGAGCGGCAGGGCAGTGGCTGTCGCGCGCAGGACCTCGCGCACCGCCAGGAGCTGCAGGTCCTCGCGTGGCCGAGGCATCTCGGCGGCCATGGCCGCCTGCTGTGGATGGACCTGGTCCATCGTCGCCTCCCCTATCGCACGGGTTGCCGTGCTGCCGTGGCCTCCGCTGTCGCCTCCTCCTGCGCACTGGCCGGCGACGCAGCGACCAGCCCGAGCCGCGCCAGCCGCCGGCCGATGGCGATGTGGGGTGGGTCGATGACCAACTCGCGCAGGTGCCGGTCGTGCCGAGAGCCGCGCATCTTGAGGACGCCCAGGCCGTGCAAGATTTCGCCATCGATCTCGACATAGCGGAGGAAGATGATGTTGTCGGCCAGGAAAGAGACCCTCTGGGCGCTGATCTGGAGCGAGCCGAGGGCGTCGGCCACCTCGGTGGTGAGGATGATCGTGACCCCCGCGCGCTTGAAGTGGTCGTTGATCGCCCACATGTAGCTCTGGTACTTGGCCAGGTCGGGCACGGCGGCCTGGAAGGCGGTGATCGAGTCGATGACGACCATGCGCGCTCCCAGTCGCCTGGCGCGCTCCATCAACACGTAGGCATGGCGGTCGACGTTCAGCTCGGAGGGCGAAACGTGAAAGATATCGAGCAAGCCGCGCTCTCGGAGGCTGGCCAGGTCCCAGCCCAAGCACTCGCTATTGCGGGTGATCTGCCCGGCGCTCTCCTCGAAGGTGACGTAGAGGGCCGGGCGGCCCTGCCGCGCCGATGCGACGGCAAAGCTCATGGCCACGAGGGTCTTGCCAGAGCCGGTACTGCCGCTGATCATCGTGGAGGTTGCCTCGTAGATGCCGCCGCCGAGCATCTCGTCGAACCCCTCGATGGCTGAACCGACTCGTCGCGTGGGCACAGCGTACTCGCCCACCACCTGGGGCGCCAGGCGCGGAAAGACGGCGATGCCGTCGCGGGTGATGTCGAAATAGTGTTCGCCGGCAAAGTAGCCCGAGCCGCGCATCTTGATGATGCGCAGGAAACGCTTCTGCTTCCGGACCTCCTCGGTGCCATAGAGGTAGATGATGCCATCGGCGATGGCAAACTCGGGGCCCTCGTGCACATCGGGCTCCGAGTACTCGCCCACGAGCAGCCCGGTCACTTCCCAGGCAGCCAGGCGTACGGCGATGTCGTTGGTGAACTCGCGAAAGGCCAACACGTCGCGGATGGTGTCGCGCAGGGCCTTGAAGCTATCGATGACGACGATATCGGGGCGGTGCTGGCGCACCATCTGCTCCAGCGCCCTCGACATCTCGGCTGGCCCGCCCGTGCGCAGGGGGCTGCCAAGGTCGCCGTAGGTCACCTTGCTGCCGAAGAGGGCGGGGTCAAAGAACGTGAACCCCTGCAGGAAGCGGAGGACTTTGATGGGCGGCTCGGAGATGGTGCTCAGGTACAGGCCTACACGACCCTGGCGAGCGTTGGCGAAGAGAGCCTGCTGGCTGAGGACCGTTTTGCCGGTGCCGGGCAGGCCGGCGATGAACACGGTCGAGTAGCGGGGGATGCCGCCCTCGAGGATTTCGTCGAGCCGCTCGACGCCGGTCGATATGCGTTCGAGGGCCATGGCCTGGTGCGCTGCGGTCATCTCTCTGCCTCCGTCTGCTTGGATGCTTGTTCCTCCTGGGCCGCCTGGACCTCCAGCTCTCGGGCCAGGCGCCCGGCCATCTCGCGGCCCAGGAGGCGGGTCAGGATGAGCATGAGCTCCGAAGAGAGGTCTTCGAAAGCTTCGGCTAGCTTGTCTGCCGACAGGTTGCCAGCCGCCTGTTCAAAGGCCCCAAAGGAGAGCCCCTCGTCGGTGCGCTCGATGAGAGCGAGCTCGGGATGTTTCTGAGATGCCTGCCAGATGGCCCGCTCCATGAGGACATTCACCGTGTGGATGCCAATGGCGCGCACCATCCGTTCCCAGAGGCTCTGCAGTCGTTCCTCGTAGGGGCCAAAGCGGTTCCTGCTCTGAGACATGGCTGTGTCCTCCGCTGCGCAATGCCGAGGAGTCACCGTGGCCTGTGGGCCACTAGCACAAACTGTACCTCGACGCCTGCAATGTTGCCCCCCAGCCCACGGGCCTGCCCTTCGCGCTCTGGCGGAAAGGGGGCATGGCGACGGGCATCACCCCGCGGCCCGGCAGGAATTGCTGGTCTGCCCCCCCAGGCGGAACTGCAGCGCTGCCGGAGGGCGCCTTGTCGAAAGGGCGCGGTATGGCTATACTGAGGGTTGTGAACATGAGGGGAGGTCTGGGGCCTGTGGATTATATCAGCAGGTATGCGAGCCCGGAGCTGCGCAACCCGGTGTTGATAGCTGCTTTCGCGGGCTGGAACGATGCTTCTGAGGCGGCGACGTTTGCCGTCCGCTTCCTGATTCAACAGTGGCGCGCGCGCAAGCTGGCGGAGGTCGATCCAGAAGAGTTCTTTGTCTTTACCGACAATCGGCCGCATGTGCGGGTGGCGGGGCGGTTCCAGAGGCGGGTCGACTGGCCCGCCAACGAGTTCTTTTTCCACACCGACTCGAACGGTGAGCGCGACTATGTGCTCCTCTTGGGCACCGAGCCGCAGCTCAAGTGGCGAACCTTCACCAACAGCGTGTTGGCCTTCTGCCGGCAGCAGGGCATCCAAACGATCGTAACCTTGGGGGGCCTGGTGGCCGACGTGCCCCACACGCTGCCAGTGCGCCTCTCGGGCATTGGCAGCCCTGCCTGGCTGGCACGCAAGATGCGACGTATGGGCATCGAGCCCACGCGGTACGAAGGGCCGACGGGCATCGTGGGCGTGCTGAACGCGGCCTGCGTGCGCAGACGCATGGTGACGGCCAGCCTGTGGGCGCCCTCACCCGAGTACCTTTCGGCGTCGCCCAACCCCAAGGTGGCCTTGGCCCTGCTCACGGCGCTGCGGGGCCTCTTTGACCTTCCCGTGGACCTGGCTGACCTGCAGGCGCTCGAGGAACAGTTCAACCGTCAGGTGGAGGAGCTGGTGGCGGGCGACACGGAGCTGCAGGACTATGTGCGCCAGCTCGAAGAGCAGGCGCAAGCCGAGGAGGCCGAGCGCCTGGAGGCTGAGGAGAAGAGACGGGGCCATGAGCCGCTGCCTTCGGGCGAGGAGTTGATCCGGGAGGTAGAGGAGTACCTGCGCCGCCGCCGGGCGCAGGGAGGCCGACCTCCGGAGGCTGGTTAGGAACGCCTAACGAGACCCCGGGTGGAGGTCACGCAACGCGTAACCAGCCTGCGAATCCGCCGGTTCCCCGTCTGCTGCGGGGGCAGGGTCAGGGGCGGGGGGTGTGCAGGGTTGCGCCGGTGCGTCATGCCTGGCGGTTTTGGTAGCTGCTCTAACCCTGGGCAATGGGCAGGCTGAACGAGAAGGTGCTGCCCACCCCCACTTGGCTTTCGGCCCAGATGCGGCCACCGTGGGCCTCGACGAGCATGCGCGTGATGTAGAGGCCCAGGCCGAGGCCTTCGGGCTCGGTGCGGGCGACGGGTCCCCGATAGTAACGTTCGAAAAGGTGAGGCAATTCCTCGGGTGGGATGCCTGGTCCGTGGTCGGTGATCGAGGTGACCACCTCGCCGTTGCGTCGGTTGAGGGTGACGGTGACCTCGGTGCCAGGCTCGGAGTACTTGAGCGCATTGGAAAGCAGGTTGGTGAGGATGCGCTCGAGGCGGTCGGGGTCGGCCCAGACGCGCGGCAGGTCGGCAGGCGCCACGACGCGGATGCGTTTCGTGTCGAGGGTGGGGGCCAGCCGCTCCAGAAGGCTGAGAATGGTTGCCCGCAGGTCGACCGGCTGGCGCTCGAGCTTGAGCAGGCCTGCTTCCTGCCGGGCGGCGTCGACCAGGTCCTGGATCATACGGTTCATGCGTTGGGCACTGGTGAGGATGGCCTCGGCGCTCTTGCGTTGGGGGCCGGTAACGCCAGCCTTGTCGAAGAGTCGCAACAGAATCTGCGCCTGGCCCTGGACCACTGCCAGGGGGTTGCGCAGGTCGTGCGACACGGCGCGCAACACATCTTCGAGCTGCGTGAGCAGCTCGTGCTGGCGGGTGATGTCGGTAAAGGTCACGACGGCGCCCGCCAGCTTGCCGTTTGGGCCGGGAATGGGCGCCGCGCTGACCGAGAGCCACACGGTGCGGCCTGTCGGTGGATGGACGACCACCTCCATGCCGCGCACCGTCTCGCCCCTGAGTGCACGGCGTGGCGGCGACTCGTCGACGGGCAGCGGCCGCCCGTCGGGGAGCTGCATGCCGAGGAGCACGAGCCTTTCGGTGATGGGCCGCTGGCGCAAGGCTTCGGTATAGCCGAGGATGTCCTGGGCGGCAGGGTTCATGCGCACGATTTCGCCCTCAGGGTTGTAGATGATGAGCCCGTCGGCCACCGAATTGATGGTGATGTCGAGCTCGGCTGCGCGTCGCTGCACCTCGGCCAACAGCCGGTTGCGCTCGGCCTCGGCCTGGCGCTCGCGGGTCACGTCGCGGCCCACGGCCACCGCGCCGACGATCTGCCCGTCTTGGCGCAGGGGGGCCGCGCTCCACACGGCGATGCGCACCTCGCCGTTGGTGCGCTGCACCATCTCCACATTGCGTGCCTCCATGCCCAGCACCGCTGCTCGGTAGAGGGGCAACTCTTCGGGCTGTACGGGCCGGCCGTCGGGGTGGAAGAGATGGTAGGCGGTGGGGCGCTCCTCGACGCTGAGCCCTAGCCTGGCTGCAGGCCCGAAATACTGCTGGTAGGCGGTGTTCATGTAGACCAGGCGTCCCTGGCGATCGACTACGGCCACCGGGTCGAGCATGCTTTCCACGGTGGCCTGCCAGCGTGCCTGCTCAAAGCGGGCCTGTTGCAAGAGGCGCGCATTCTCGATGGCCAGGGCAGCGCGGGCAGCGACCAATTCCAGCAGGCGCAGGTCGTCGTCGGTGAAATGGCGGGGGCGCACACTTCCGACATCGACCACGCCGATCACGCGCCCCTCCACCATGAGCGGCACGCCGATGAGCGATCGGAGTTTGCTGCGCACGATAGGGCTGATCACCTCGACCTGCGAGAGGTCGTCGATGATGGCTGGCTGCCCGCTGGCGGCGATGCGCCCGGCGAAGCCGCGGCCCACAGGGATCAGAAGGTCCTCGGGCGCCTCCGTCTGCAAGCCGTCGAAGGCCCGGACCCGCAGGCCCCGCCCATCCTCGGTGAGCAAGAGCAGCCGCGCTGCGTCGCCGCCCAGCACCTGGCGGATGCGTCTGAGCAGCTCGTGCAGCATCTGGTCGAGGGGCAGGTTGGCGAGCGCGGCCTCGGTGACGTACTCGATGGCCTCGAGCCGGGCCACGGTGGCCTGCTCGCGGGCCAACTGGGTGCGTTCTTCTTCAACCGGTTGGCAAACCTGTGCGGAGGCAGGCGACGGTTCGCTCATCGGCAAGCGCTCAGCTGAGACCAATCTGGGCGCACTCGGGCGCAGCCTCGCCCACCGGCTGGCGCAGGCATGCGTGCAGCTGGTTCAGTTCGTCGTTCGACATCTCCTCCCAGCCGGCGATCTTGCGTAGCAGCTCGGGGCTGACGCCCAGCGCACGGGCGATCTTGGCCACCACCTGCGGGTCCTCGATGGGTATCTGGTTCTCCACCCGGTTCACATCGTCGAGCGACACGTTGGCTTTTTGGGCCAGTTCCATGGAAGTGAAGCGCCGGCCATACTTGCGTTCCTCCAGTTGGAGCAAGAGCGCGTTGGTCTCGCGCTCGGTCAGACGGGCTTTCATGCTGGCTCACCTCATTCCCAGCGGCCTGCCACCAGGGGCTCGAGGATCGAGACACCCTGCCGCTCGGCCTCTTTCTCTTCTTGCTCCAGCATCCGGAGCACCTCTTGGTCGGCTCGGTTCTCCTCTGCCGCGTCGAGGGTCAAGCCCAACTCTCTGCGCACGTCGGTTTCAGCACCGACGAGGAGTATCTGGGTGTAGGGATAGTCGAGAAAGTCGGTCGGCTCGACGGGGATCCAGCCATAGCCGTCGAAGCGGTTCCGCAGTTCGGGCGGGTACTCCGGGCGCTTGTCGAGGCGGATCTCTGAGGGCGCATAGGGCTCTTTGACCGCGATGATGTAGCTGGCCTGGGGTTTGATCTCCAGCTCTTTCTGCACCTCGCCAGGGCGTGGGGGCCTGTGCAGCCAGTAGGCCAGATGCGTATGGTCCTGGTGTTTGGTAATGGCATAGCGGCCTTCACCAGCTGCCCTGGCCCATGGCCGCACCCGCTGGCCGGGCGCCGGCGGGGGAGCGGGCCGCTCCTTCTCTAGTGCATCGAGCACTTGGCGCGGATCCGCGCTCACCTCTTGCACGAACGCCCAGTTGCGCTCCTCTGGCAGTGCCTTGCCGGGTACGATGGCCGGGAACACGCCGTGAGCCACGTTGAAGAGGCGGTTCCGGTGGGCGACTTGGTCGTCGGGGAGGAGCATAAAGTAGACTCTCTCCAGATCTTCGGGGCTGCGTGGGTGCTCGATGCCTTTCTTTGGCCGATAGAAGAAGATGATGTTGCCCTTCTCGAGCACTTGAACCTGAGGTCCGCCGGCTGACGCCATGGTTGTGCACCTCCCAGTCGGGCAGATTCGGGCGCCGGTCGCCCTGCCAGGGCATAAGCTGATGGCAGGCGCCTCGGTGTGCCAGCAATTCGCGTGCCGAGAGGGCGCCGGGCGCTTCTGGCCGGGGTGAGGGCCTCCCTCTTCAGGAGCCGACGAGTGGGCGATGAGGCTATGGCCAGGGAGCCTACCCGGCTCGTGCTCCGCACACCCGTCGGCCCCTGACCCCTGGGCGGCGAAGGCGAGATGCCGCTGTGAAGGCAACGGAGGACCGCCGGTCAGGCTGGCGCAGACCTTGTGACGGTCTGCGCGACCAGGGCCAGCAGGTGGGCCAGATCGAAGGGTTTGGGGAGGTAGCCAACGGCCCCCGTGCGGGCGATGGCGTCGTCGGCGTCGCGGCCGGCGCTGAAGACGATGATGGGGGCATGGGGGCCGGGGCCCTCATGGTAGGCTTGTGCGAACTCGCCCCCGTCCATGAGCGGCATGCGCATGTCGAGTAGGATCAGGTCAACCGGAGCTTGGCGCACGACGGCCAGAGCTTCGAGTCCGTGCCGGGCCTCTGCTGTCGCGTATCCTTCGTCTTCCAACGCCATACTGACTAGCTCGCGGATGGTATCGTCATCGTCAACAATCAGGATACGGGGCTTCACCACTGGGTCCTCTCTTGGGTTGTGCCTGGGAACTGGAGGTAGATGCTGGGCTGTGCGGCTGGGCGTCGAGGCCCGAGGGCAAGGTGACGACGAAACGGGAGCCGCCACCCGGCGGGCAGTCGACGGTGATGTGGCCGCCGTGGAGTGTGACGATTTGTTGGCTGAGGAACAGGCCTAGGCCCATGCCTGTGGCGGGGTGCCCGGCCTCCGCCGGGTAAAAGCGCTCAAAGATGCGCTCGCGGTCTTTGGGAGCGATGCCGCTGCCGTAGTCGCGCACCGACAGGGCCACCTCACCACCGTTGGCGCTCAGCTCCACCTCGACTGGGAACCCATCGCGGTTGAACTTGCAGGCATTGTCGAGCAGGTTGGTGAGCACCTGCTCGAGGCGCAGCGGGTCGACCACGGCCGTGACGGGCTGTGCGCGCACGACGATGTGCTGGCGGCTGTAGCGGGCGCGCGAGAAGGCCACAGCCTCTTCCACGAGCGCAGCCAGGTCGGCGGGTTGGCGTTCGAGCCGCAGTTGGCCAGCCTCGATACGTGAAACCTCGAGGAGTTGCCCCACCAACTGCGACAGGCGGCGCGATTGCTGGTCGATGATCTCCATGGCCCGCCGCACCTGCGAAGGCTCGAGGCTTCCATCGCGCTCCAGGCGGCGGAGGGCGAGCTGCGCATAGCCGCGCAGGCCGGTAATTGGCGTCTTGAGCTCGTGCGCAGCCACCGAAAGGAACTCGTCGCGGGCGCGGACTGCTTGCCGAGCCTCACAGTAGAGGCGAGCATTGTCGACGGCCAGAGCGCCGCGCCGGGCCAGGTCCTCGGCCAGGGCCACTTCGGCAGCGCCATAGCGGTGAGACCGGGCCGATGCCAGGGAGAGGCTGCCGATCACGCGCCCACGGGCCACCAGTGGCACCACCAGGCCCGATCTCATTTCGAGCTGGCGCATGATGCGGAGGAAGCCGGAATCGGGGGCCACGGCCGCCCAGTCGTCATCGGTGATCTCTGAACGTACGGCCCATTGCCCGGTCCGTTCGACCAGGCCGGCGGGATGCGGGCCTTCCGGGTTGGGCGAGTAGCTCTCGCGCAGGGCCGCGATTAGCGGCTCGCGGGCAGGGTCCGCGTGGGCAAAAGCTGCCTGGCGGGAGACCCCATCGCTCCCCACGATGTTGACGACGCACCAGTCAGCCAGGATGGGCACGCACAGGCGAGCCACGTTCTGCAGCGTGACCCTGTAGTCGAGAGAGTTGGCCAATACACGGCTCGCCTCGGCCAGGAAAGAAAGCGTTTCTGCCGCACGCCGCCGTTCCTCGTGGGCTACCAAGGTCTCGGCAGCGGTGCGCAACAGCCGGACATCCTCTGGAGGCCACTGCCGCGGGGCCTGCGTGTCGTCAAAGCCGAGGAAACCGATCAGCTGGCCGCGCGAGAACATGGGCACGGCGAGCAGGGCACGGATGCCCTGGGGTTCGAGGATTTGGCGCTCGGGCTTGGCTTCGGGGGGGAGTTGGGCCAGGTCGGTGATGGCGATCTCCTGGTTGCGCTGCAGCTTGCCCATCCACCATGTCAGGGGCGTACAGTCAACATCCTGAAGGTTGGGCTTTTGCGGCTCCACGCCGGGGGCGCACCATTCGTCGGTGTTGTCGGCGCGGTGGGTGCCGTCGCGGAAGTGGAAGACGTAGGCACGGCTCGCGCCGACAGCTTGGCCGAGGATCGCCAGGATGTTGCTCAGGTCAACACTCTCATCGGTAGCCAGAAGCCTCGACGCTTGCGCCAGTGCCCCCTCGATAGCCAACCGGTACTCGACGGTCCTACGCATGGCTTGGGCCGACGCAAAACTGCGCGCAGCCAGGCGTGCCTCTCTGCCCGACTGGCGAGGCTGGCGTTCGAGAAACCCGTCGGGGTCGGCGGGGGGATCCTGGGCCTGGTGCCAGGCAGCCAGGTCTTCCAGCCACTGCTCGAGGAGGGCCGTGGCAGCGCCAGGCCGCAGCGAGGCAGGCGGGATGTAGCGCGTGTTGTGGTAGAGCGCCGTGCCGACCATGACCAGGGGGTGGGCCGCGAGCACCTGCAGCAGCAGCGCCGGGTCGAAGCGGCGCCGGTCGTACTGGCAGAGGCCCACACAGGCTGTGCCTGGCATAAGGGCATCGCTGTCCCGTTCGTACTCGACCAGGCGCTCGCAGCCCGGCGCTCCGTCGAGCGCCCAGGCCATCTCGCCGGTGATGTACAGAACCCGGTGCCCCTGCGCCAGCGACTGGCCCGCCTCGAGAGCGAGGCGGGCCATCGTTTTCTGGGGGTCGAAGGTGCCGTCACGGAGGTACACCTGGCTGGCGCTCACGATGGCCAGCTGCCCACTGGCGAGGTAAGGCTCGACCTGGAGCCCAGAGGCGCGCAGGGCAGCGAGTATGGCCTGTTCGGGGTGGCTGTGCGCGATATAGACCACTCTGGCGTCGCGCTCGAGGCCCTGACACACAAAGGCCGCGACGACGGCGCGATGTTCTTCCTCCGTCTCGTAGAGGAAGGCTATATGGTCCTGTGGGCGCAGGCTGGCCAACGACTCACAGGGTGCGTTCATAGTGTCTCCTGCGAAGCCTGTGCAGTGGCCGTCGCAATGGGCAGCGAAAAGTGGAATGCGCAGCCCTTGCCAGGCTCGCTCTCCACCCAGATCTGCCCGCCGTGGGCCTCCACCAGCATCTTGCTGATGTACAGGCCCAACCCCAACCCCTCGTGCTGGCTGCGCGCAGCCCGCGTGCGATAGTAGCGCTGGAATAGGTGCGCCACCTCCTCTCGCGCCATGCCCTGGCCGTGGTCGACCACCGACGTGAGCACCTTGCCTTCGCTTTGAGCAAAGCGGACCGTCACAGGTGACCCCGGTGGAGAGTACTTGAGTGCGTTGCTGAGAAGGTTGGTGAGGACGCGCTCCAGGCGGTCGGGGTCGGCCAGGACTGGCGGGAGATCGCTGACCTGCTCGACCTGGATGCGTTCCGCATCGGCGGCCGTAGCAGCGAGTTGTTCCTTCAAGCCCAGCACGAATGGGGGCAATGCCACTGCCCTGAGGTCCAGTCTGAACTGGCGACTCTCCAGGCGTGCCGCGTCGACGAGGTCCTGGATCATCCTGTTCATGCGGCGGGCGCTGGCCAGTATCACCTCGACGCCATGGAGGTCCTGGGCTGGGGCGCCTGCCCTCTGCAGCCGCCGGAGTAGCAGCTCTGCCTGGCCGTGCAGGGCCGTGAGTGGCCCGCGCAGGTCATGGGAGACCATGCGCAGCATGTCTTCGCGCTGTTCCTGCAGGGCGTGCTGGGCGGTGATGTCGGTAAAGATAGCGACCGCACCCAGCAGCTCGCCATCGGAGGCATAGACTGGGGCGGCGCTGGCCACCAGCCAGAGGTCTCGCTCGTCGGAATGCAGGATTTCGATCAGGCCTCGTACCGTCTCGCCCCGCAGGGCCCGGGATGATGCCAGTTCGTCGGGCTGGAAGGGGTGGCCATCGGCGTGCAGGAAGCGCTGGGGGGCGACGCGGCGGGCCACCGGTTGCCTTTCCTCTTCGGCGGTGTAACGGAAGATGGCCTGCGCCGCGGCGTTGGCGCGCACAATGGCCCCGCTGGGATCGAAGACGAGCACCGCATCGGGGATGGAAGCGATGGTCGCATCGAGCTCGGCCGCGTGGCGTTGCACCTCGGCGAAGAGGCGCGCGCTCTCTTCCTCGCGGGTGGTGATCTCGTCGGCCATGCGGTTGAAGGTGACGGCCAGGTCCTGCATCTCGGCCGGGCCCGACACCGGGGCGCGGCGGTCGCGTTCACCGCGTCCGAAGGCCAGGGCACTCTCGCGGAGGCGGACAAGGGGATCCACAAGGAGCCTCCCGGTAGCAAAGGCGACGAGCCCGGCTGCCCTCACAGCTGCTGCTAGCGGCCACTGGCTGCGCACGAGGCGCTTGAGGAGGAGGGCCAAGGCCTCGGCGGCGGGCCGGCTCGCTACGACAGCCCAGCCGGCGACGGTGCTAGGGGCGACGGCACTCAGCCTCTGCTGGTGGTCGCTGGCGGTGCGGTAGGTGCCAGTGGCCTCGCGGCCAGCCAGGGCGTGGACCGCGAGGGCATACTCCGCTGGGTCGGTGGCCGGGGAGGGCACCCCCGCGGCCAGGGGATAACGGTAGACGCTGGCGCCGCGTTCGTCGATGATGGCGATGGCGGCATTGGTGCGTCCAATCGGCAACACGGCGTCGAGGCGTTCAGGTGCCACCGCGGCCACGACGAGGCCGCGCAGGGCGCCCAGGTCAAAGACGCCGCGAGCGACAGCGATGAACGGCCGACGGTCGGGTGTGCCGAGAAAGAACCGGATGGCCCACTGCCGATGGCTGGTGGCGAGCTCTCCGGCGCAGCTCGCCAGCGCCGGCCCGATGTCGACCGCATCTGGCATGCTGCAGGCGAGGGGCTGGCCGTCGGGGGTGAGCCAGCAGAGCTGCGAGATGGGGGCGTACTCGGCCGCCGCTTGCGCAAGCCATTCGCTCGCGGGCAGCGATGGGGGCGACGCAGAAAGCGCCGTGCCAATGGCGAGCTCGGTATGCAGGATGTCGTTGACGAAGGCATCCAAGGCTGCCGCCACGGCGCGCGCCGCCTCGAGGTCGCTCTCCAGCTCTGTCGCCCGCTCTAGCTCGATGCTGGAAGCGTAGGTGCCAACCTGGATCAGCAGGATTGGCAGCAGGGCAACCACGAGAAGCATGACCAGCCGGGCTTGGACGCTGAGGGCGAGGAGCCGCGCGATGCGCCAGGATGGCCGCGCTGAGGGGCCAGATGGCGCAACTTCTGGTGAGGCATCGGGCCGAGCGTCGAGAGAGATGCTCCGCACGCGACGCAAACCTCCATCGCCTCGTGGATGTGGCCTGGTCTGCCGAAGCGAACCTGGCACTGCTCGACACTGACGGCCAAACGCGTCGTGGCTGCAGGTTTTGGTACGCTGCCAAGCACAAAGGCTTGCCGTATAGTACCCAATCTACAGGTATCTGTCAAATTGCGTTTCGGGCCACGACCACCAACGTATAGTCGTCGTGCTGAGGCGCGTTGCCGGCAAAGCTCTGCACAGCGCAGTTGATGGCCTCGGCCCTGGCCGAGGCCGGGCACACGCCGGCAGCGCCAATGGCCCGCTGCAGGCGCTCTTCGCCGAACTCGCGTTCCGCCGCGTCGAGCGATTCGGTCACGCCGTCGGTGTAGAGCACAAGGGAGTCGCCAGGCGCGAGCACCACCTGACCCTCTTCGATGGTGGGATGTTCCACCACACCGAGGGCGATGCCGCGCAAGACCAGCCGCACCAGCTTGCCACTCCGGGGACGGCTCCAGTAGGGAGGGTTGTGGCCGCCCAAGCTGTAGGTCAGGCAGCCGCTCTGGGTGTCGAGGATGCCGTAGAACATGGTGACGAACATGCCCGAGCGCGAGTCGGCCAGGAGGAGGTCGTTGACGCGGCCCAAGGTGACGGCGGGCGAACGCCCCTCGGCCGCGACGGCGCGCATGACGCTGCGCGAGAGGGCCATGAACAGGGCCGCCGGCACCCCCTTGTCGGAAACGTCGGCGATGACCAGGCCCAGACGGTGCCGACTCAGGGAGATGAAATCGTAGAAATCGCCGCCGACTTGGCGCGCCGGGCGCGATGTGGCGGCGATGGACCAGCCGGGCGGCTGTGGGCAGGCCTCAGGCAGGAGGCTGGTCTGGATCTGCCGCGCTACCCGCAGCTCCTGGGCCGTGCGCTCGTTCTCCAGCGATTCGCGGTAGAGGCGCACGTTCTCGATAGCGAGGGCGGCCTGGTTGGCGATGCCCTCCAGCAAGGCGATGCGTTGCTGGCTGAACTCGCGGGGCTGGCCCACGTGGTCGACGAGCATGATGCCCAGCACGTCGCCCTGAGCGCGCAGGGGCAGCGCCAGCGCCGAGGCCATCCCAAACGCCTGGGCAAAGCTGGCAGGCACCAGGTCAGAGCTGGCCACGTCCTGGATCAGAGCGCGCGACCCGGTGGCGCGTACCTGGTCGAATAGCGGGAACTCGCCTGGCGCCAGGCTGAGGCCGGCGAAGCGTTCACGCACCCCCTCGTGCAGACCGTAGGCCCGCGCCGCCACGAAACGGGCTTTGTCCTGGTCCCAGAGGAACACCGAGCAGCGGTCGACGCCGCCCAACATCGGAGCCAGACGGACGAGGCCGGCCAGAATCTCGTCGAGGTCGCGGGTGCGCCCTGCCAACTCCGACACCTGCAACAGAGCGGTCGAGATCCACGCCTGCTCCTGTTGCGCCGCGTAGAGGCGGGCGTTCTCCACGGCTACGGCCACTTGGTCGGCCAGGGTCTGGGTGATGAAAAGGTCCTCGGGCGTGAAGGCACCGGGGCGGTCGCTCTGGACGTCGAGGACACCCACCGTACGCCCTTCCACTCGGAGGGGCACAGCCAGCTCGGCCCGAGTGTCGGGCAGGGCCTCATCAGACTGGTAGCGGGGCTCGGCCGTCACGTCGTTGGCCAGCAAGGCCTGGCCGTGGTTCGCCACCCAACTGATGATGCCCTTGCCCGCTTGGATGGGCAGTCCGCGCTGTTGGATAAAGGGGCTGGTGCTGGCTCGGAAGGTGGGCACGCTCTGGCCAGGCTCTACGGTGAAAAGCGACACGTGGTAGTACCCAAACTCCTTGCGCACCAGCTCGACGACCTGGACGAACAACTCGTCGAGGTCCAGGATGCTGGCCACGCGCTGGCTCACCTCGGCGATGGTGGCCAACTCGCGGGCACGGCGCTGTTCGGCCTCGTAGAGGCGGGCGTTCTCGATGGCCACCGCTGCCTGGTTGGCAAAGGTCGAGACGACGGCGGTCTCTTCGTCAGAGTAGCGTTTCGGCTCTCCTCTGCGTTCGAGGATGAGGGCACCGATCAGGCGCTCTTTGACGAGCAGGGGCACGGCCAGAGAGGACGGATTCCCGGCCCGTGCCCCTTCGAAGGCCCTTGGCTTCGGCTCGGCCACCAGTTGGCGAAGCTCGGCATCTTCCGCGGCGGTCAGGCAGCGGTCTGGTGCGGCATAGCTCTCGCCGCGGCCAGCGACGATGGCAAAGTGGCCGTCGTGCCACTGGAGGATGGCTGCCGCATCACAGCGGATCACCCGCTGCAGCTGGCTGAGCACGAGGTCGAGGACGGCCCGGAGCTCGAGGGTCGAGTTCAGGGCGTTCGCCATCTCGCGCAGCGTGTCAGCCAACTGACGGCGGGCTTTCTCAGCCCGGTAGAGTCGATTGTCTTCGATGGCGATGGCCACCTGGTCGGCGAGGGTGCGCAGGACAAAGAGGTCTTCTTCGCCAAAAGCGTTGGGCTGGTCGCTCTGCACGTCGAGGATGCCGACGAGCCTTTCTTCGATCTTGAGGGGCACTACAGCCTCGGAACGTGTCTTCTCGAGCCCTTCCAGCAGGCGGTAGCGTGGGTCGGCAGCGACATCGTCGACCACTGCCTGCTGGCCACTTTCGGCGACCCAGCCGATCAGTCCCTGGCCTCTGGCCACCGCCACGCCGCGCTGCTGAATCGTGGGGTTGGTGCTCGCGCGGAAGGTCACCTCGCCGCTGACTGGGTCGATGGTGAAGATTTGCACGTCATAGTAGCCAAAGGTGTCGCGGATCAGGTTCACGACGCCGGTGAAAAGGCGGTCCATACCCACGATGGCGGCCACTCGCCGCGACACCTCTCCCACGGTGGCGAGCTGCCGCGTGCGCCGCTGCTCGGCCTCGAGCGAGCGGGCGTGTTGGACGGCCATGGCCGTCAGATTGGCAAAGGTGACGATGGTGCGCAGGTCGTCGTCGCCGTAGGCCTGAGGTGCCAGGCTCTGCAGCGCCAAGAGGCCGATCAGGACGTCGGCGGCCCGCAGGGGCACGAACAGAGCCGAGCGAAAGCCAGTGCTCTGGGCCGGTGCCGGGAAGGGCAGGCCCTCGCCCTGTGCATCGCGCACCAGGAGCGGCGCGCGTTGCGCCCGCAGCCAGGCCAGAGGGTCCCCAGGCAGCACTGGGTTGCCCGTGCTGAGGAGGGGTTCGAGTCGGCCGCGCCGGGCATCGTAGAGGCCCAACCAGGAGGCGCTGACATCGACCACACGGGCAGCATGGTCGTGGAGCAGACGGCAAAGCTCGAGGACGTCGAGCCTGGAGGCCAGCAGAGCATGGCTGAACTCGGCGACCGCCGAGAGCCCGGCCATGCCGGCGGAGGCGCTGTCGAGAGGGGCCTTGACGCGTTTCTGGCCGACGGGGGACCCGCTCAAGGCAACCTCCTTTTGTACATCTTGAGCTCGTTGCCCGTCTCGGCGTCGTGGCGAAAGACCACGCGGTCCATCAGCTTGTGCATGAAATAGAGACCGAGGCCGCCCTCTCGCCGATCGGCAAGGGGGCGGGTCAGGTCGGGCGGCGGCACATTCCTCATGTCGAAGGGGCGGCCCCGGTCGCGGATGGTGATGACCAGGTCCTCGCCCTCGAGCTCGCAGGCGATGCTGATGCTGCCGGCCACGCCCGGGCCGTAGGCGTGCTCCATGACGTTGCTGCAGGCCTCATCGGTGGCCATCTGCACTTCGAAGGCCTGTTGCTCGCTCAGGCCCAAGCGCCGGGCAGCATGGGTCACGAACTCGGCAATGCACGCCAGGTTCGCCAGGTCGCTGGGCACGGTCATCTCGAAGCGGTCGGGCATTGCCGGCCTCTCAGCCATTTGGGTTGGGCTGTGCCCAGCGACCCTAGAAGCTGCCCACAGCGTCGACGGCGCTGTCGTAGGAGCGGAAAATGGCGTCGAGGCCGGCCAGCTGGAGGACGTTCTTGATGCGCGAGGGCACGTTGGCCAGGCGGATGTCGCCGCGGTTCCAGCGCCTGGCTTGCTTCAGCGCAGCCACGAGCACACGCAGGCCGGCGCTGCTCAGGTACTCGAGCCCCTGCAGGTCGACGACGATGCGAAAGCGATCCTGTGCCATGATCCCCTGCAGGGCTGCTTCCAACTGGGGGGCGGTGGCGCTGTCGACGCGGCCGAAGACCTCCACGAGATCGACGCGCTTGAGCTGGCGGACCTTGACCTCCATGCCTTCCTCCTTGGCGGGCAGTACGCGTGGATGAGCGGCGCTGGCTCATTATACTGCGTTTGCAGCAATGTCGCAATGAGAATGTGTGGGCAGGTGTAGTGCATTCTGGGGGCAAGCCAGCGGCCAGCGTTCTGGACAGGTATGACCCCCAGCCCCGCCCCCACGCCTGGAGGCGGGGCTGGGGGCAGCACGATACAGCGAATGCTGGCATACAGGCTTGCTCCCAAACTGAACTGCACCCGTGTGGGCGGTGGGCCGGGCGCGCTTCACTCGGCCTCGGGCTCCGGAGTCCCGAATCCCCTCGCGCTATGTGCACCTGGCCATTCTTGCCGGGCCCGACCCCGCTTCCCCTTCGCGTTGCTCAGGGCAGGCTGTTCTTCCGGCGCGGCTGCGTGTGATCGGCTTGCGGCGTGTTATGCTGCCCCCACCCCCGCCCCCCGGGCGCAGCGGAGCCCTTCTTCGCGGCGACGTGCTCTGGGTGCCCCTTCTGGCGGGGAACCCCCAGGCACCGGGGGTGTTGGCGGCGAAGCCGCCCGCGAACACCCTCGAGATTCCTTATCCTTTCCCCGCCGAAGCGGGGAAGAGGCCAGGGGACGGGGCGCATCGCCGCGGAGCCCAGTCGGCTCTGATCCCCCCGCATGCCCGGCTGCCCCTGAACAGCCCCGGAGCGGGGGAGCTGGACGTTAGGCGGACGAGCGGCTGCCCTCCAACCTGGCCAGGGGTCGAACTCGGCCCTGGCGGTCAGGAGGCGACATCTTCGCCCTCGTTGTGGAACTGGCTGGCCAGGTGCGCTGCGACAGCGCCCAGGCCAATGATGAGCCAGAAGAGGGTGAGGGCGTGAGAGTAGCTGAAGAGGGTGTGGTCGAAGAGGCCGCTCGCCAGCCCTCCCAGGATGGCAATGGCTGGGCCGAGCAGCCAGGGCGCCAGTGCACCCGTGGTGCGCTGGCGCTGCCAGGCCACGAGGAGGGTCAGGAAGAAGGCTGCGAGCGACACTAGGAAGGCGGCCAAACCGATGACCCCCATCTCCTCACTGATGAGCAGATACAGGTTCGAGACCCCCAGGTAGAGGTCGATATCGGGCGTGTCGACAAAGCCGACGCCGAACCACGGGTACCGCTGGATGAGGGTGAGGGCATCCTTGTACTCGCCGAAGCGCATCTGGGTGGCCAAGTCCTGCCCCTGCACCCCCTCGATAAA
>Ga0315298_1003922_pt1 | contig 22886 bp, 19 predicted proteins | sample WHS_1_MG_FD_203077 | JGI IMG/M metagenome (GOLD analysis project Ga0315298, IMG submission 203077) | Extremophilic microbial mat communities from Washburn Hot Springs, YNP, Wyoming, USA - WHS_1_MG | ecosystem: Environmental > Aquatic > Thermal springs > Hot (42-90C) | place: USA: Wyoming...
ATAGGGTGATAGTGACATCCTTCTACCACAATGTGCTAAAGAAAATTGGAGATAGGCAAAAAGACATAAAATGCGGAGTCATCTTCGCCTGCCAACCAGTTAGCCCAGAAAAACTCGCCAAAGACGCCAGGGCAAACATTCTTTTACCGAAATTCCAGTATGTAAACGAAGAGATGGTAAGCAGAGCCCACAAAAACAATCTGAGCATAATTCCATGGTCCATAAACAACAAGAAAGACGCAGAAAAAATAATCGCCCTTCACGTAGATGGCATAGTGACAGACGAACCAGACCTATTAAAATAAACCATAACAAGAAAATTTTTACTGCAATTTAAAAACCCGAAACCACAAAATAATAAACGTAAAGGGGCGTGAAATGGAAATGCCAAAGCAGGGCTACACGGGCCTTTACCTAAAAACAGAGGTCGCAGAACTACTGAAAGCCAAAGCAAGAGAAGCCAACCTATCCCTAAACGACTATTTGACCACAAAACTATTGGGATCGTCCCAACCATGTATAGAGGACAGTACCGGGACAGTACCCACGCCTGTGGTCAAACACCTCATAAGCCTCCTACAAGCCCTAAACCTGCAAATAAGCCTAAACCAAGCCGCTTTCATTGAAAAGGGAGGTTTCGGAACTGCAGGTTCTGAAATGGCGCGGGGTGCGGGATTTGAACCCGCGCGGCCCAAACGGACCACAGGCTTAGCAGGCCTGCCCCCTACCAGGCTAGGGCAACCCCGCTAAATTTTCCGTGACTCCGCATACTTTTCTACGTATTCTTTCTTATTTGCGTTTTCTAAAAAAGAGAATACCTATTAAAAATGCTGGAAAACTCGACACGGAACATGTTTAAAATTGGCCTATGAAAAACCAGCATTCATAAACTTTATATGCGCGCACATTTTCCGCAACATTCCAACATATTCCTCATCAACCTCGCAGGGTTTCACAAGGTTTTTCGTTGCCATTCCTTCAAAATTACCTCAAGAAGTTGAGATGAAGTTCCTCTCATACCAATCCTTAGTTCTGTTCTTGTTATTCTAGTATTTGTGCTCGTTTGAAGGCATACCATGAAACTGAAAGGAACGCGATGATGTAGGCTAATGCTACCAGTATTGATCTTGTCAAGACTGTTGAGAGGGGTTCTGTGTGTAGTTCAACCAGTTGAGTTTGTCCCCTGAGTGCGCCTATATTGAAGAAGGTTACGTTTGATGAGGGGTAAAGCATGTAGTTAATTAGGTTTGCAGCGATATTATCTGTTCCTGTTGCAACTGCTATGCCAGGCGTGTAAGGGGTCTGCGGGTTTGTTCCGTTTATGTATCCGGTCATTCCGCTTCCTGGGACGTAATTGAGGATCCATGCTTGATCTGTGAATATGGAGATTATTGGGCTGCTTATGGTTAATGCTATGAAAATTCCGAATGTTCCGAGGGCTGCTATTAAAGAGCTTTTGGATGTGGTTCCTATAGCGAGCACGATGGCTATCCATACGAAGGTGCTGAGGATCGTCCCGAGCAATGTTAGAGGCAACAAATGAAGGTTGTTTTGAGGACCGTAAACGATTGTTCCTCCGACAGCCATGTAAATGAAGAGGACAGCGTATGCCGATAGAAGCGTTATGAACGCTGCAAGCAGTTTGCCGAGAAAAACCATTGTTCTTGACACGGGTTTCGTCAACAAGGGAACGATTGAGCCGCTTTCAAATTCGCCGGAAATGCTGTTCATAACAACTACAACGGCGAAGAGGAACATGCCCAACCCGCCGATGCCTGCTCCTGTGCTGATGACGTAGTCTGGATTCTGCTTTAGTGGCTGACCGATCATGTTGCTTAGAAGAACTGGCAGAGCCAGTGAAAGCGTAGCGAGGATAAAGGCTACTACTACCATGCCCAGAAACTTTTTCTTTCGAATATTCCATAAAAGCTCGTATTTCACAACAGCCCAAAAACGGGTTTTCCAGCTTGAGCCTATTTTACTGTTCATTCCGCTTTTCCCCTTGCGGTTTTGTTATAAGCTGCATGAAAACTTCTTCAAGGGTTTGCCCCTTTAAACTCATAGAAACGATGACTCCTCCAGCCTTTGTTATTTCTTGAGAAATCTGTGCTCTAACGTCATCACGTGTCTTCAACTCGATAGTTAGCATGTTCCCATCTTGCGTTATATCGAAAACGAAGGGCAACTGCCTAACAGCTTCAACAACGGCGTCTGAAGATTTGGCTAATTCCACCTTCACCGTTGCTGGACCTGAAAGCCTGCTTGAAACATTGTGAAGCGTATCCGAAATTAATGATTCTCCCTTGTGGATTATGGTTACATGTGTGCATATCTGCTCAACCTCAAACAGCAGATGAGACGACAAGAAGACAGTTCGACCCTCTTTTGCAATTTCCTTAATTAATTCTCTAACTTCAACCATGCCCACAGGGTCTAAGCCCAAGCTTGGCTCATCTAAAATTACGAGTTCAGGCTCGTTCAAAAGGGCTTGGGCAATGCCGAGACGCTGCTGCATCCCCTTGCTATACTTTCCAACGAAGTCTTTCTCTCGACCTTTTAGGTCCACCATATCTAAAAGCTTAGGTATCTGCTCCATGCGTTGTTGCTTTGTCATCCCATACATTCTTCCGTAAATGTCGAGGAGCTCCCAGCCTCTAAGATGTTTGGGAAACTTGGGGAGTTCAGGCATATAGCCAACTCTTAACCTGACATCTGGCATGTCTCCATGCACTTCTCGCCCAAGAACCTTAACTGTGCCCCCGTCTGGTCTTAGCAAGCCTACTAAGACTTTTATTGTTGTGGTTTTTCCTGCACCATTGGGACCAAGAAAACCGTGTATCGTGTTCTTTTCAACTTTAAGGTTAAGCCTGTTAACAGCGGTTAGAGAGCCATACCTTTTTGTTAAACCGATGGTTTCTATGACTAATTCCAATTGAGAGACCCCATTTACTTATTGCTCAGCTTTTCGTAGTAGCTCTTCTGCGCTATTTAAAGCTATTTTACTAGCCGCATAAGTTATGGCAGTAGCAATAACCCCGCTTAGGGGCAACGCCGCGTACAAGTAATAGTCTGGCAAGAAGGACGTTGCAATAAAAAGCTGGAAAACGCGTTGAACACCATATGGAATTAGTGGAGCGATTATTGTTAATCCGGCTACGGCGCAAACAATCATGTTGATTAAACTCCAAACAGGCCTTATCATTCTCGGCCTCGGCGGCAGTTCACGGAAATCCGCACCCTTTATCCCACATGCAAGTGAAACCATAGCCAAAGGAAATAACAGAAAAACCGCCTCAGCAAAACCTATAACCGCCGCCCTTATGGATGGAGCGGTTAAAATGCAGGCGACAAACGAGCAAACTATAATCACAAAAAGACTGAAAAGAACGGTGAAGGAATACTTTGCCTTTACAAGGCTTTTTGCAGAAATTGGAGTAGAATACATGAACCTTACGCTTCCACCCTCTGAACCGACAATTATGCTTCCAAGAATAACAGCCATTAGGGTTCCAGGCAGTAAAGTTAGATAGATGAATAGGAAAGAAGAAAACGTTGAAGGAGCTGCCGTTCCCCCACGCATTGCTGAAAGAAGCGGCATGATGATGAAGATTATTGGAAATATAAATATGTACATCAACTCGTGTCGCCTGGTGAAGGCCCTTAAATCCTTTCTTATGATGGCAGCCTCGAGAGGAGAGAAACCCAACCTTCCAAGCAAGCCAGCCCTGGGGACATAAACGCCACGAGAAACCTTGATTGAAGGAGCCTCATACAAGCCAAATTTCACGTTTAAACTTACAGCAGCCAAAAAGAGAAGATAAATGAAAAATGCAGAAGCCGATAAAAATATTGCTGTTTCAGGCCACAAGCCGGCAGCAAAAGCTGAAAGCGCAATGCCAGGCCAAAGATAGGGAATGAACCAAAGTATCCTCTGTCCGCCGGCAACCGATTCGATGAGAGCTAAAGGTGACACACTATAGTATAGGGAAAAATAAATTATGTAGAAGATTATGAAGAAAAGGATGGAGCCGATAAGCCTCACCCAAACGGCAGCTCGCCCAGCAGCCTTTGTAACGGCTCCAGAAATTCTAACCTGCAAAACCTTGAAGGCCTCAGTGGTTATGCTGGCTAGGAACAGGCTCGCCAAGAGCATGGGCACGGTGAAAACAGCCAAAGGCGCCAAGCCCAGAAAGAGTGAGGCCGTAAGTATGCTTGAGCAAACAAAAGTTGTGATTATGAGAGGAGCGCCCAACATGTTAGCTATTATAGAGGCAAGCGTGTGCTCCTTCCATGTGATGGGGAGCCAGTATAGAGGCTCAATTGACGCTTTGACGCCGATACGCTGGAACTGGCTCATTTGCGTAAAGACAAGACCGTAAAGAAGCGCTATTGTTGGAAGAGTTACGAAAAGGTTAGTTGCACCATCCAAAACAAGCTGCTTAAACGTTAAGTCAGTTACCCCAGCGAAGAAGCTGCCGACGAGCCAGCCGACCAGCAGCCCTAAAGCAAATGCGCCTATGTATAAGGCATATGTTACAATCCTGTTTTCGCGGAACCTTCTAAACTTTGCTCCTCTAATAATTCGGGAAGCCTTAACATTCACGCTGATAAGCCTAAGGACGTTTTTCCAGTTCACTTCATCAGCGCCTCAACAATCGGCTTAACATCGCCAGTTCCGGTAAGCTTAAGAAAAATGTCCTCTAAGCCAGATTCAGGCATCTTCGCTTTCTGCCTCAACTCATTCATGGTGCCTAAAGCCAACAACCTTCCCCCATACATTATTGCAATCCTGTCACACATGGCTTGGGCAATCTCCAAAATGTGAGTGGACATTATCGTTGTTACACCCTGCAATGCAAGCCCACGCAGCAGATCCTTAACAATCCTTGCAGACTTTGGATCTAAACCGCTTAAGGGCTCGTCTAAAAGCAGAAGCTCAGGCTTATGCATCAAAGCCGAAATGATGACGACCTTCTGCTTCATACCCTCAGAATAAGAACTTATTATGTCACCTTCCCTTCCCTCCAAATCCAAAGCCCTAACAAACTCTTCAATTCGCTTTTTCTTCTCCTCAGGAGCCACCCCATAAACATCACCTGTGAAGTCAAGAAACTCAAGCCCTGTCAGAAACTCGTAAATGCGGGGGGATTCAGGCACGTACCCCATTTTCCTTTTAACCCCAACAGGGTCATCTTCAACATTAACACCTAAAACGTTAACAAAGCCGGAGTCAGGTTTAACTAATCCCAAAATCATTTTAAGCGTTGTCGACTTTCCAGACCCGTTTGGACCGAGAAGCCCGAAAATTTCGCCTCTCTTCACCTCTAAATCAAGGTAATCCACAGCTGTAACATCACCATAACGCTTAGAAACACTCGACAACTTAACAGCGAGTGAAGAAGTCACGAACCAACCACCCTGATTTAAACATGTGCGCGCTTATTTAAACAGAATAATCTTTTAAAAATAAAACTTTGGCGGAAAATTAGCCTATACCTAGCCCCTACCTGTTTCACCTACCCCTCCCCCCTACGTTTTTCTCATAGGATAAACCTCGTTGCTTGAAGAGCCGCCCGTGCGTGCATTAAAGAGGTTAACGTTCCTGAAGACCACAAAGGCGAAATTAGAGGTATGCTTGCCAACGTGAAGAAAATAGTATTTGTCGCTATGGTTGAGCTTCAACATGAAGCTAGAAAATTTAGGGCAACCAAAGCACTTGCAAAAAGCTAAAGTTTGCAGCATCCTGGGCATGCCTAAACCTGTCTGTGCCAACGCACTCTTGATTTTCTATTCCTGAACACAAATGCGTAACGATCTGGGAGTTTTAATGGTATTGCTAATTGCGTGCCGTATTATTTTTAAGTCTTTTAAGGCGATTTTGCTCCAGCTGAAATGTTTAACGTAGGCTTTTGAAATTTTGGCTGTTTCATTTAAGTCTAATCGCAAAACATCTAGTATTGTGAATGCAAATTTATTTATATCTCCAACGGGAACTAGGAAAACGCTTTTGCAGTTACTAAAGATTTCTTTTACTGCTGGTATGTCGTAGCAGACAGCTGGTAAGCCGCACGCTAATGCCTCAGCGACCGCTAGACCCCACCCTTCAAGTAAGCTCGGGAAAACGAATACTTTGCTCGCTTTTACTGTTGTGTACATGTCTTTATCTGTGCATGGTCCTAATACTATTATGTTAGTTTCAAGATGCATCTCTTTGATGCTTCTTTTGATTTTAGGAAGCTCCACTCCGCTTCCTATAATTACTAATTTGGCCTCAGGCTTTAATTCGGTGACCTTTTTCCAAATGTCGAGCAGAGAGTAAACGCCTTTTTCTTTGCTTATTCTTCCAACAAATACAGCGTCGTAGTTTTTGTTTCCATTAAACTTGAAGCGTTTAATATAGTTTATGTTGACACCATTTCCTGATATGTGAATCTTTTTAAAAGGAATATTATTTTGGAGAAGAGCATTTGCGGTTGAACGAGAAACAGCTATACAAATGTCGGAATGCTTTAAAATGAAGATAATAATCCAGAGGGCTAGCGTTTTTAATATCGATGTGGGGGCGTCATATCCAATTTTTCTGTACATATAGTAAATTTTGATTGGGCTTGCGCGGATGAGAGGAGATGGAACATCGATGTGGTGAACTATGGTGCATAATGGTAGATGACATATTGCGTGAATAAGGTATGCGGGGATAAGGTTGGGCACGGTGTTGTTTGTGGCTAGAACCAGATTTGGCTTTTGGTTCTTTGCTGCGGATATTCCTTTTAAGCACGCATCAAGCGTAAATATAATCCATCTGACATATATGTTAATCCAGTTTTTCTCGACATGAGGGCTTAACGGAGTTTTGCATACTTCTGAATGGACTGCTAGCCCGGATGTTAGGGGCGGCTTCGACTCAATAACGGTCATCTTAACACCCCGCCTCACCCATATTTTTAATGTTTCTAGAAAGCGCTTTTCAGCTCCACCCAAAGCTGTTATTGAAGGTTCAGGGTGGAAGAAAATGGAGAGTATTTGCATGGCGACTCCTTTAAGCAAAATTGTTTTAGCTTTTACCATGTTAAATTCTTTTCAGCTCACTCTCCAAGATGTCTAGATGCTTATGAATGGAAAAATTGTTTTTCACATAATCGCAAGCAAAATCTATAATTTTTGATTTTTCAATGTCCACGGCTTTCAGGATTTTTTCGGCGAAGTCCTCGATGTCATATGGGTGCGCTTTAAATCCTGTTTTTGCGTCTATAACGGTTTCGCATGGACCAGCACCATCGTTCCATACAACAGCAGGTGTTCCACAAGCCATGGCTTCAACTGGTCCTAATCCGAAATCTTCTTTTGGAACAGCGTAGGCGTAAACGTCGGCGGCGTTGTAGAGTTGCACAAGCTTATTTAGAGGTTGAAAGCCTAGAAACTTGATGTTTTTTTGCACCTTGAAAGAAACTGCCATCTTAACCAATTTTTTAACGTAGCCTATGTTTTCGCTCGATATCCCTCCTGTTATTAGAAGGTTTGCTGAGGGGTACACCTTGGTTACGTAAGTCATCGCTTCTATGAGCCATTCCCATCGTTTGATGGCGACTATTCTTCCTGTTGACAATATGAGAGGCCAGCCGAATTTTGAACGTAGTTCTTCGATTTTACGGCTTTTTAGGGGTCTAAAAATGTCAGTGTCAACCGGAGGGTAACATATGGTTGGCTCCACTCCATAAATGGCCTTTAAACGATGCGCGGTGAAGGCGCTGTTTGCTAAGACTCCATCAGAATTTACAACGCTCAAGAAATCTACGCTTTTGATAATTGGCCAACCGACTCTGCTTAGGGCGTATATAAGGTTTCGAACCTTATTAAATCTCCAGAGGGCTTTTTCTTCGCGGCTTAGATACAAGAAACGTGGAGGACAATGAATGTAGCTTACGTATTTTGTTCCATTCATCTTTTTGGAAACGTAACCCATCCAAAGTGCAGGTCCATAGCCATGACAAATTAAGACGTCGTATCCCCTGAAGATGCTGGCTCTGAATGGAGCTAAAGGTGTTGCGAGAAGGATGTTAAATGATTCACTTTTGAGTAATGGAAGATTGAGATAATTCTCAACAAAACGATGTGGGTTTTCAGATTTCTCTGTTAGATGCTCATCCACGTATGCGAAGTGGCATTTCACTTTGTGACCTTTTTTCCTCAGTAATTTCAACTGGGTTAAGATGACATTTTCGGCTCCACCAAGTTCAGTTAAATGACTGTAGAGAACCGATATCCTCAATTCTTTTCCTCCACCTGTTTTCTCCAGCATTTAATTTTTGTTAAGGCCATACAATACCTCATTATTGTTGGCAGTATCCTCATTTTACTTTTGCCCTTCTTTTTACTATAATCTAATGTGATCGGAATTTCTTTCACACTAGAAGAGCACCAGAATGTTTTTATAAGTAATTCGAGTGAGGCTTCAAAGCCTTTTGACTCTAGAAAGCTTGGCCCTAAAGTTTTCACAAGTTTCCGTAAAATGGAACTTTTGTAACATCTGTAGCCGCTTGTCACATCTTTTATGGGCAATTTCGCTATTTTTTTAATTAACAAATTGATTGTTTTACTGAGGAAAATGCGATAGGCTGGAACGTTTATTTGTTTTCCATCCTTTATGTAGCGTGATCCAACAACTATGTTTGCTCCATCCTCTGCTGCCTTCGCCATGTTTAAGATGTATTGAGGGTCGTGCGTGTTGTCCGCATCCATTGTAATTATTAAGTCTCCATTAGAGGATTGTTGAAGAGCTGTTTTTATGCCTGATGATAGAGCTTCGGAAAGTCCCTTATTCGTGTTGTGCTCCGTTATAATTATGGGGTAGCGGTCGGAAAGTTCCCTAAGTAGGTCTCCAGTGTGATCTCGGCTTCCATCATTTACGGCGATGATTTTGTATAGCGTGAAATGGTTTAACGTTTCATCGATTTTATGCACTAATGACTTGAGGTTTACTTCCTCATTGTAGCAAGGCAGTATCACTAGAGTCCTCACTTTTACCCCATATGTATAGTTGTTTCTCTTTTTAGCCTTCGTAGTTTAGATGTGCATGTGTTTACATTTAAGTATTTGTTGTTTCTTTATCCCGCCTGCTGACCTTAAAATACGAAGTTATCCATAGTTTTCCCCTCATGATTTTTTCCTCGATTTTTTTAAGCATATTTGACGGCGTCAACAGAATCGCTAAAGTGACGATGAGGCTTATTGCTGAAATCTTAAGTCCAATGTCGGCGTATGTTTGCCCCTTGAAGTATATGATAATGTCGAATTGACCTGTTTTGTTGATGAAGAAACCGTTGACGAACGAGTATGCGATGATGGGCGATATTTCAACTCCATCCACATATGCTTTCCATAGCGGATGATATGAGTCTGAAAATATTAGGATGAAGGGTTTGGTGCTGTTGACGTGAACGATGTATTTGCATGGGTTTACTTTTTCGTAGGATACATCTGGCTGCGCTGTGTCTGTGTTGAATAGCGAGTTGATGGAAACGTTGCTTTCAAGCGTTCGCGAGTAAAGTATTGCCTTGTCTATCATTGTTTTGCCTGTTCCTGTGACATTTATGATGTGCGCTCCAGAGTTCAGAGGAACCGTCACCTCATACCACGTGAACGTAGTGGAGTTGTTAAAACATGTAAATGGAGGGAAGGTTTTGTTTTCTGTTGCTATTTCCACCGAGCCGAAGTCTGGACCTGTAGCTAAGCGTAGGGCGAAACTGTACTCTCCCTCTTTAGGTACCTCAAATTTGACAGACCATACGGGTTTTTGTGCTGGCGGATAAGCTTTAATTTCCTCTATGCTAACGGACTCAAATTCTGTTGCTTCAGTCACATAGATACGCAGTTTATCGGTTTTAACAGGTCCAGAAAAGTTGATGAATTGATATTGCGCTTCCTCGTAGTTCTCGACTGTAACTTGATGTTCCCAATTTTCTCCATTCCAAGTTTCTATTGCATATCTCCTCGCTACAGCATTTTCAAAATAGATTTCTACTGCCACAATTTCTTGAGTTGTGGGCCAATCTAATTCCAGCCATTGTGGCATGCCTTTGGCGGAGGACCACCTTGTATCAAGCCGACCATCATTGGCATATTCGGGTTCCATTCCTATTTTCTCAGTGGATGAGGCAAAGGCATTAGCGAAAGGAGCTATGTTGGAATAAAAATCGCCCTCTGATTTGAGCGTATAGCCTTCGTATGGAAATCTATATACAGAGTATGCTTGAGAGTAGTTGAAAGAGGATTCTGCTTCTGAAAGATATATTATCCTGCCCTGGTATTTACTGAGGAAATTTGAAATTTCTTCTGATTTTTGTTTGAATAACGTTGAGTTAACGACTGCTATCGCGTCGACGTCATTCCAGCCTGTTCCATCATTGATGAGCGTTATTATGTGCTGTCCGCTGGTTAGTTCTAGTCGAGTAAGGTTTAGCCAGATTAGTTTGGACCAAAAATTTGATGAGGGACGCAATTTTCCAACGTGTGTTTCATCCACGTAGACACTTAATTCCCCCCTCCAATCTGCAAATCCTATTCTGATCCATATGTCATATGTCCCCACCGAAGATATTTGGAACGGTATATTCATCGTATTATTTCCGCAGGTCGTTGCCGTATTTCTGCCAAGTGTAAAGCCTCCGACAGTTCGCCAGGATGGCCAGTTTGTCCAGTATTTAGTGTGGTTTAAGCTTGCGGCGGCATAAGTAGATGCATACTCAAAAATTGTCTCCTCTTTTAAGCTTAGCATGATTAAATCTACGATGTCAGAGTTTACAAATACTAACGCATCTGAATCGTTAAGTATATGGTTGTAAAAGGGCTCTACTTGATTTGCGAATATAAGCCCAGTTTTGTCAAGTTTAAAGTTGTCAATAGTACATAGAGAAGAAAAGGCTTCTAATCCACCTATAACTATTACATATTGATTAGCTGCAAATATCCGTGGAGTGAAAAACTTGTTTTCGAAAATAACTGAACCGTTGGTGAAAACAGTGCTCACTCCTTCCTGATTGAAGAAGAAGGTTTTTATGTTATCGCTCGCATAAATCGGCAGAACAACAAATTTGTATCCCAATGTTCCCAGCATCTCTGGCAAATTTTTTGTTAAGGATTGTCGCGCTAAGTGAAACCGAAGATAATCAACAAAATCCCGGGCGAAGGGGTTCCATCCCCCATCTTGCAATGTGGGTTTATCGTGAATAAACGAACTGTCATAACCAATGTCATGCCCCCATCCAATGGTGGTGAGCATGCCCCCATGGGCAAAATCTGATTCTTGATATGAAAGATTCAGCCATTCAGAAGGACTATTACTGACTGTAACTATCTTATAATCTCCCGGGTTGTTTGCGATCCAATAATACGGTTTCAAGTAATTTTTGGGGGGCGTGTAGACTTGTAGACCATGGCTGAAAAAGTAGAAAGATGATAAGAAGCCGCTTAAGAAAATTAGAATCAGTAACAAACAAGCGGAATAGTAAAGGAGCCTGCGCAGATATTTTATAGCCTTGTTTAGAACCTCGGCGGAAACGTAAACTTCCGGCGTCTCTTTTTTCTCGATAAGCCTAGCTTTTTTGAAATAAACATTCTGAAAGTGTGTAGTTTTAACCTTTTTGATGTAAGATGTTGATAGGCTTACGAGAACTGAAACAAGAAAGGCGTGACAAAAGGCGGCTATGGCAATCCATCTACTTGCTGCTCTAAAAACCGCGAAGTAAGGAACATTAAACCATGCCCAAGTGAAAAAGCTTTCGAACGGTGAGTTAGGCCCCGCAGCAATTATGGCAGAAATAAAAGTTGAAAAGGCGAAAAAAATAGTATATCTATCTCTATGAAAAAAAGCCGTAAAAATGCTAATCGAAAAAATGATTAATAAAAGTGCGTAAACGGGGAAGCCGGGAAAACCCAGTTCACTACGCAAGTCAATAACTTGTGTGTACCCCCAAACTTCCCAAGCCCGTAAAACAAACGCATCTAAAATATTTTGGTAGCTTATCTGTACAGCATCTTCTATCGGGTACCTATATGTGGGTGAAAGATAGGGCGATCTAATGTTCAATAGAAAGGGTATTAGCCAGAAAGAGGATATGAGAACAAAGGATACCGCGATAACTACAAACTTTTGCGTAAGAATTTTTCTACTACTATGCAAGTTTTTGGCTTGCGCGCACGTTAATGCTAACATATGAGACAGAACAAAGAAGACGAGAAAGACTCCATAGATTACAACAAATTCGGGATGAAAGCCTGTTGCAAGCAAGGATAGCGCCATTGCCGTGAGCAAGACGTCTTTAGTCCTATATGTCCTTAGTCCCCTGTCTACTAACAGTAACACTACAGGAAATAGGGCGTAACTGAAAATTATGTCAACATGGCCTTCGGTCAATTGGGTGAAAAACCACTGGTTTAGAGTATATATTAAAGATGCGGAAAGAGCTGCTAAGTAATTATTAGAATAACGATAAGCAAATGCATACATTGAGAAACCTGCCACCAAAAACGAAGAAAATGTGAATATCTTAATAGTCGTCGCTGCATTACCACACGACCAATATATAAGAGCGAGAAAGAAATCCATCGAGTTTATTCCTTCTACAAATCCAAATGAATAAGGTCGCCATAAATTGAGCCACCGCATATCCCCTCCAAGTATATATGATCTAGATATCCATCCTAGGATGTCTCCTCCGGCTGGCCATTCGCTCGTGAAAATCCAGTTGCGGAAGATTATGACTGCGACAAAAGTAATGAGTGAAAAATCAATGAGGACACGTGCAAACTTGGAACCTACGAATTTTTTCAGCAGTATCGTTATTTGTTTGTTGAAAGCCATCAAGTGGTGTCCTCGCTAGATAATATCGAAACAATACATATGCTGCGACGGTTTATTTAAAATTATATGCTTTTTTCTTCTGCAGTAAAACGATTTGTACAGCACCCAGTTCCCTAAGTACAGGGAGTTTGTTTATGATTTTGTCGACAAACTTGATTACGGAAATAAAGAAGGTGGGTGTCTTATGCTTTTGTAGAAAAGCCAGTGGAAAGTAGCATGTTACTATGCTTTCCACGGGCTCGCATTCGGCTCCCAAGGCCCAGGGGATAATGGTTTCAGCTATTCTTGCCTCGTGAATGTGACCGTGGCCAATCTTAGTGAAAGGGTCCTTCACTTTGGCTAAACCCAACTTTTTGGTAAAGTAGTAAAAGAGGTTTTCGCCAGCCACTGTTAGCAATATGAACTTTCTGCTTGTCCGCACCAGTTCTTTAAATGCCTGCTGCGGATGCAGCACATGTTCTAAGACTTCCGAGCACAAAACCAGCTCAAAGGAGTTTTCCTTAAAGGGCAGTTTATGGGCATCCCCTACAACCAGTAGACCGTTGCACCGTTTTTTTGCTTTAAGCAAGTAGTTTCGTGCTATGTCCACCCCCACAATGTACAGTCCCTCATTTTTAGCTCTATTAGCCAATTTCTCTAACAGTTTTATGTGGTACCCCTCTGCGCATCCTACGTCTAAGAAGCTGTTAAAAGAAATGGTCTTAGCCATTCTTAGGATTTCGCGTAGACGTGTGCCATGCCAGTAGGTGTTCCATGGATTTCCAAAGTACATTTCTTTTTGATGATTTTTTAGTTCCAAAGCTTCTCTTTCGTAATATTCTCTAATCTTTTTAATCAAAGCCATCTTTGGCACGCACATTGGACTATTTATACGAGACTACCGTATAGCTTATGATATTTTTCTGCGATTTTTTCCCAAGAGTATTTTTGCATAATAGCGTTTCTCGCGTTTGCGCCGATCGCTTTCATCTTTTTTTCGTCGGTGAGCAGTCTAGATATTTCTTGAGCTAGAAGTTCTGGTTGAGCGGGTTTTACGAGGATTCCGGTTTTTCCATTCTGGATTATTTCGGCGGGTCCTCCTATGTTGGATGCTATGACGGGTTTTGCGGATGCCATAGCTTCTATTATGGCTTTTCCGAATGGTTCTCCAAGTGTTGGGAAGCAGAAGATGTCGCATTGCTGATATTGTTTGGGCATTTCTGTGTGGGGTACGAAGCCTTCGAAGACCACTTTGTCTTTTATGTTTAGGGCTTCAGTCAATTTTATTAGCCTCGGCTTATTCGGTCCGTTTCCAACTATTTTGAGTTTCACATCTTTCCGTTTTTCTGATATTATGTGCATGGCTTTGATTAGAAATTCCACCCCTTTCAGTTTGTATAGGTAGCCTACGAATAATATTTCGTAGTTTTCTTTTTGAACTTTCCTTTCCGAGGGTTTGAAAAGGTTTGTGTCCACTCCTAGTGGTATGGTGACTATTTTTTCTTCGTCAAAGATTTCTGTGTAAAGTTTTTTAACCTGGTCGGTGATTGTTATGAGCTTGTCACACTTGCGTATGGTTTCCCTGTGAAGTTTAGATGTCAACTTTAGCAGTATCTTTTCGTCTGAGGGTCTTGGGTAGAAGTGTGCTGATGTTGGACCGAAAACGAAGGGGTGCGACCTGGTTTTTCCAAGAAGAGCGAGGAGACTGAAGGTTTGGTTGTAGACCGCTGGCAACATGTGATGTACAATGTCGATTTTCTTGTTTCTTAGAATTTCCGCAGATTTCAGGCAGCTTCGGATTAAAAATTCAGTGTGGCTAAAATATTTCTTAGCTGGATTAATGGACGGTGAGACTTCCAAGGAACCTGTCTGATGGAATGTAGCGTTATTTAAAGGTTTTTTCACATGCACTCTGGCTGAGATTGCTTCGAATTGGTAGCCGAATTTCTCCATATTTTGGAAAAGCTTGTAGCAGAAGGTTCCTTCGCTGGAGAGCAGATGGTCTGTGAGAATGTAGGAGGCTGATGGAACCAGTATGCTAACCATCTGTTGACCTCGCAGCTTCCCTTTTGAACAATATTCTTGGATCATATTAAGCTGTTTCTTCATTTTTACGCATGTAGCTTAATTTACATGTTTAAACCCAGAAAAATAGAGAAAAATAAAAAAGGGTAATTTTATGGGTCTGGGTGTATTCCACCTTTAACCTCATGCACCAGTGTTTCGCTTATTGTTCCTAGGCATTCTTCAACCGTCACTGTTGGCGGATGATCTGTGTAATCGATTTTGAGTATTATTGTTGTTACGCATGGTGGGAAGTATTGTAGTTGGAATATTCCTTCTTCATGGAACCATTTAGTGGCGTAGTATGTGTCGTCTCCTGTCCATCCCCAAATTACCAGTCCCACTGTTCCGTTCAGGTCTTTGTATGTTGAAATTACTGCATATCCACCGCCAGTGTATACATTTTTGCTCCAGCATGGCAGCGCTAGAATGCCTCCTAATGTTGAGTAGATGAATGCGTCTGTGAACTCGTTAAAGTATTCTGAAACGATGTTTGCTGCGGGTCCGCCTACTGCTATTATGTTTGAGCTTGCAACTGGCCATGCATGTTTGCTTGGATAGCACCAGTCGTCTTTGAAGGCTAATCTTCCAATTGCGTCATAGTATCCCATCGTGGGGTTGTGTCCTGTTCCCGTGTGGCCCATGTTTGATAACACGTATGGAACGTATGGTCCCCAAGCTGGATCCTGAACGTCTAAGCCTGATAGTCCAATCTCGATTTGCTTGTTCTTGAAGGCTGCTGCAACTACAGAAGCACCTGCAGAGTCAATGGCTCTAGACCAGTTTCCAACAGTTATCCACTCGTAGCGTCCCGGAATACGCTCAACATATAGCGGATTCTTTACGCCGTAGGGATCCTTCAAGTCTAACCCGTTGATGTTGAATGTTGCTGTAGTGTTGTAGTAAGTTCCATTATAGTCTATGGTTATAGTGTAGTCCACATCTATGTGGGCCCATTCTATGTGTAGGTCTTCTCCCGGCGGCGGTGTTATGAACCAGCTTAGGTCAAAGTAGTAGAAGTCTATGTCAAAAGTATTATCAGCTTCTTCGTGGTGCCACTTATTCGCACCATAATCCCAGAGTTTGTAGCAGCCTATTTCCGCCGTGTCTTCCTTAAACACCTTTATGTCTTCTGCGTAAAAGTCAAGCGTTCCAGAGATTTTGAAGCTTGCGCCTGGTGCTGGTGTGCTAACATTCGTTACAGAGTATTTAGCCCCGATGTCAAATCTGTGTTTCGCACCCAGCCAATCTTTCCATGAATGGCTATCTGAGAAATAGTAACCGTCTACGCTTGTGGTGTCGTTCTTCTCAAAGTAGAATGTGTAGTAGTCAAAGCTTCTGTAAAATGTATCTGTTGAGTATAAGATTTTTATCACTGTTCCAGCTGCTGGCACCTTCGCGGCTGGAATCCAAATGTAGCCTGTTCCATCAGGCTTCGTGTATAGTTCGTAGTCGTATGCCGTGTACACTGACCTTATTGGTTTTTTGAGGGCTCCGCCCCAAAGGACTTTTTCGCTGAAGCCTTTGTAGTCTTCCCAAATTGGCTCGTACAAAACTGGCGAATGATCAAGCCATATTCTCAATGGCACTCCGAAGTTTGTTGCCCAGTAAACATCGTCTGCTGTTACATTGTAAAATTGCACCCAGCGCTGCGTATCCTTGTGTACTGCGTCGACCAGGCTCCATGGGTTGAACACTTCATCAAGCTGATATGTTACTTCAATGTCTAACGCGTTAGTTCCATCCATTTGCACATCGTGAGCATTGTGGTAGTTCACTATTCCGTAGACTGTTACGCCTCTGAATTGTTCTCCCCAGTCCGGTGTCGCCTCATCATAGTCTAGCATGAAGTCCCATTCGCCTACAACGAAGGGTATGTCGGGTTCTGATGGAACAGGTAGCATGTCTGGCTCGTTGGCTACGTATAGTGGTTCAAGGGCTCTATCCCAAGCGTCTACGGAGTAGTCGCTTAGGACTGGCCAGAAGGCTGCGTAGCCCACAACCGCTTCGTCTCTTGAAATTATCTGCGCCACGTCATATTGGTGTGGTAGTGGCATGGGTCCGATTTCGTCGCGTTTGTGGAGTTTGAAGTAGACTTCAACTTCGGCATTGTATAGCGTTGTGGTGAAGGTTATGATGCCACTCTTATAATCTATATTGTAGTCTGTTCCCGGTTTTTGCCAGACGCCGTTTACGTAGACGTATTCAGAGCGCCAAACAACTGGAAGCCCATATGGCGGTGCGGGGTTCACTGCGGAAATTAGGTTTAGCGTTTGCCCTGACCATGATGCGCTGTGGAATTTGTACTCCCTGAGGATGGTTTTTGCAAGATGCCAGTCTGCGCCAAAGCATGTTGGAAACTCTTGGTGATAGAAGTGTGCGTAGCTCTTCCAGTCAGGTGAAGGCCCAAGGTCCCATTCGCCGCGGTTGCTGAACTGCACATTCACAGGAGTTTCCAGAATCTTCGAGTCGATAGTCAACTTAATGTCCTTCAGAACAATAACTTCCTTCTTGTCTTTGTTGAATATGAAGGTGAAGATTATGTCTAGAACTGGCCAAGAAGAATCCACTGTAGTGTCGTTCAAGTGTGTTTTAACAACAGCCACGAAACGCCTCGGTCCATCATAAAGCACCGTTATTGGATCGCTTACGGCGCTTCCACTGCACTTTCTTCCACCGTGCGGAGCACCATATGGGTCAGTGTGATTGTTAAGCCAGTCTCCTCCGTAAGCGATCATGTCAGCATATGTGGCCATCGCCCACATGTGCCTTGCGCCGTAAACCCTGTGGACATAGCGTATGTCCGCGAACCATCCTTGAAGCCAGTACTTCATATCGATGCCTTCGTTTGCGAAGGGGTCTCTGCCCGAGTAGTTTAACCCGTTACCAGTGTAGGGGTTCACCATTTCCCCGTACTTCGAAAAGCCTATGGTTAAGCTGTTCTTTTCGAACGGATAAAGTGAGTAGTAATCGTTGTTAAGCACTCCAGCTTTACCCATATACCATTCCGCTAGGTCAGCTTTGACAGTTAAGGTGTAGAATGCAGGTCCTAGGAGCGATAGTGCGATTACAACAGTCGTTAATATTGCTATTACGGATTTTTTCATTTTCATACCTCTTATGTTGGTCTTTCTATAGTTTGTTATGGTTTAGTTTAAAAGGTTTTCCATTATGTTTGTGGAAAATTTTGAGAAAACACCATGGCGATTCTTAACTTTTATGGAAATTTAAGTGAATTCAAGCGTGGAGATTACGCCCATGGAGCGGAAAACGTAGTTTACGTTAACTGTGATGAGCGTTAAGGCGAGTAGGGTGGAGAAAATTTTTCCACTTAAACCCTTAAACCGTTGTTTAACCCAGCAGTCAATGTAGATGAAGCCGAGGGCAGCCAAGACTTGGAGTGGTAAAACGTACAATATTCTTGTCTGAACAACCCAGTTGCCGAAAATGAAGAGTATTGAAGGTGCCATAATCCAAAACTTCATGAAAAGGCAGAAATCCCTATGCCAAACATCAAATACAACTGTTAAGGCGCCTATGGCTGTGAGGAAAAGCATCAGCGGATTTGTTAGGAAGCTGCAATAGTAGGTTTGAGAAAGCGTGTTGAATGTTGCCCAAAAAGCGGTCAGCGAGAGGCCCGACTGAGCCACGCTTACAGCCGTTTTAAGCGCGAAACCCCCTAAGCTGAGGATGAACTCTCGAAAAGCCTCAGCAGAGAAGTTTGTAATAAGGATAAGCGCTATACATTTTAAATTGAAAGCCTTATGTGAACCTCGAATGTGCCCGATGAACAGCGCGAGTCCATAGGAAAGGAGGATAAGCATCATAAGGCTCCAAGTGTAAACGTGCATGAACAGGGCTGTCGTCAGAGTTAAGGCTGATATGAGGCATGCCAAGCGTGAATTTGTGCGCATAGAGTTTAAAAGCATGGCTGAGGCGATTAGGATGGAAATCCACGCCATCAAGTTAGAAATGAAAGCGGCGTGAACGCCTATAGTTATGAGAAGGGATGTGGAGGAGAAAAAGGAGGCTAAAATGCTTATGCCTTCTGGAAATTCGGCTGAACGCATAAAAAAGTATGTTGAAAGGGCAATTAGTGGAAATATAATGAAGAGTGAAAACTGAGCTACGGTTTCAGGAGAGTTAAGGATCATTGAAGAGATGTAAAGTATGAAAAGGCTGAGGGATCGGTCGCTTAAGTTGAAAAAAGCGTAGGACAACGCGTTGGCAATGTCTCCACTCCTCATGTTTTGAAGCCACTCCTTATAGAATCGGATGTCCACACCTATGTAGCCGCCACTTCCAAGGAGAAGCCTGTTATAAGCGTAAAAAATGTAGGCAACACATAAGAAGATAGATGAAAAGAGTAAAAGGGGATTCAGATACCCTCTACCTTGAAAGTTGAAGCTTGAAAAGTTCAGGTCTATGCTGAAGGCTTCCCTTGGGTTCAGCTCCACCCCAGCAAAACGGATGCTTAGATGCTTAACCCTTTTTAGCCAAATCTGCAAAGGTGTCAGAGTCCAAGCGAAGAGGGTGAAGAGAATTAGGAGAGACACAGAAAATTTTGGGGAAAAGAAAAGCTGCAGCTCCAAATTTGATGCTTCCATCAAAAAACCGGGAAGGGAGGCTCTTTCAAGGAAAGGATAAGAAAGCCAGAACAGGAGGCTTGGAAGCTCTATAGATAGGAAGATTATTAAGATGTAAGAGAATATGTTTGCAATGGCCACAGTCGCATTAAATGCGTGTCTGAATTCTGAAGTTGGATGAATAAATATCCAAAATAGGCACAGAATGCATGAAAGTGAAATGAAGAATTGTCCAAGCTCGTTTAAGCCTAAAAGAATGCTTATTAGGCTTGCTGGGAGAGGCGCATAACAAATTGCAGTCCAAACTACCGACTTTTTCAGCAAGAATGATGCGGAAAAAAGAAGTATGCCCATCGAAGAGAGGTAGAACATTGCTTGGTTCACATGCTCCGAAAAGATTACCAAGTGTATTTTGCCGTAAACAAGTTGTGGAAGCCTGACGTAATCTAAGTGAAGCGAGTTAACTGTGAAAATCAGCACTGCGAATAGGAACACTGCGGCGGATAGGAAGAACATCTGGCTGAGGCAAAAGCGAAGGGCGTCCCTCCCTACACTTTTAAAAGAAAATATTTTAATATGCAACTCACCTTTCGCTCTCCTCTAAAACCACGTGAATCTCCAAGTTTTGAAAAATTATAGTTAAAAGCTTCATGATGCCTCCAACCAAGACGATGTAAGCGCCTATGTAAAGAGGCCAGTTGAGCTGTGAAAAGATTAAGAAGGAGGTGAGGGACAAACCTGTTGAAATTGCCAAAAAAATTTGGAAGAAGGCGGGACCCTTAAAGCGGGCTAGGAAAAGGAGGGAGGCAACCCCCAATATGGCTGCAAGTCTGACGGAAATGCAGATAAAACTGACTGCTGTATCCTCAGGGATAAACATTACATTCCACCCAAGAGGCAAGGGAACAGAAAATGGAAGAAACCAGTCGCTTCCAGCAGTCCTGCTCCATGGAAAGAAAGTTGATGCAACATCAAGGATGCAGCCAGCGGCGAACATGTATAATATTTGACCTGGAGGCTTAAGCACCCTCGTCGACGACCTTCCTCTAGACTCCGCTTTTTCAGCTTCCGAAGCGCTCATTCACACACCTTATCAGTTTAGCCCATTGACCGAGCAAGCTGCTTAGATATCATTAAACAAATCTTTTAAAACTTACGTGGAATCGAAGCCATCGACGTTTTCCGTTAAATTGTTTTCAAGCCATTTTCTTTGCAGCAACGGCGCGGATGCCACTAGCTATTGCGGGATTTGTGTGCGCTTTGCAGCTTTTTGCGGGAAGTTGACCTATGCCTACCTCCCTATCGCTTTCACCTACCCCTCCCCCCTACGTTTTTCTCCAGTTAAGACCTCTTTGCTTTAAGGCTACATTAATGCTTGAGGAGATCCTCCAGCTTCTCTCCTTTGGTATAAGCTCTTACTGCGTAGCCCCCCATCAAAATAAGCTCCATTTTGAATTTTTCTGCTTCTTTGCAAATTCTTTCCAAATCCATTAAGCTAACGTCTTCAATTCTAGCATTACCTAGCAAGCTTGACACCAAAATCTTCTAAAACTTTCCTTATAGTTTCTCTTGGCAAAATTACTCTAAGACCCCATTTTTCGCTAAGGTCTTTATAGCTCTCCAGCCTTCCACTAATTTTTTCCAATTCTTCTTTTTCGCTTTCTGTTAATAGTGCTTGATGCGCAAGCTTATCCCTTAATTCCTGAAATCTCGCCAAAAAGACATCATCCCTAGGAAACATTTCTTCGCTTCTTCCCTTCACGCTTTCTTTTATTCTTTTTGTATAGAGCGCCCGAATTCAAATAATTTTAACGCAAATTGCTCCAATGCCCTAAAAATTCAAGAAGAAAATGTTATTTCAGTTTTTATTTCCCTTTTGAGGAAAGGAGCTATAGACGTGATTAGTTACACGGTTTAATGCACACGCGGTAAAAACCCCTCTGCGAAAAGTTTATGCTTTGAAGCTGGAAAATTCCAAACGTATATGAGTTTTTCAAGGCGTTTTAAAACCATTAACATTTATCTAATTGAAGGCAAAAATATAGGTTGGTGACATGATGGTAGCTCATGAAGATTTTCTATGGTTTGCCAATAATCCAAAAGAGTTTGAAAAGTATAAGGGTATGCATGTTGCAATATGGAAAAAGTGCGTTTTAGGTTATGGTAAAACAGTTAAGGAAGCTTATGAGATGGCCAAGAAGAACAATCCAAAGGCTGAGCCCGCCTTAGCTTACATTCCAGAGGATGAAGCGATGATCCTATGAAGGAAGAGTTTTTTCCATATAGAAAATTAAGTCACGATACCTTTGGAAAAATAAAAATTCCTTCTGTTGAGCTAACTTTAAAAGCTACTGGAGAAGTTAGGCTTTATGCCATAGTTGATAGTGGCGCAGTGATATCTCTATTTCCTAGAAGTGTTTGTGATTTGTTAGAGTTGAAGTATGAAGCGGGGATGAAAGCATCTCTAATTAGTGCAACACGTGAAGAAATACCAGTAAGAGTTCACGAAGTTGGAATAAAAATAGGGAAAATAGAATTTAGCGGTAGAGTGGGGTTCTCCGAAGTAGAGAATGTGCCACATTTATTAGGAAGGTTAGATGTTTTCGATAATGTTAAAATAGAATTTAAAAAGGATGGGGTAAAGTTTACTTCTTGGTAATATTGCGCGCGCACAAGTGTAAAAGAAAGAATACTTGTGCACATCATTTTTTAGAAGAAAGTTACTGCCATAGTAACAAAATCAAACAAATTTTAACCAAATAAAAATAAGATATCTCGCTTTTATATAACAATCTTTAAAAAAGTTTTAGGTTGTTATACAAATTGCTTATGGCATCGGTTTAGCTTTTATTCCTAGCCTTTTCTTATATCATTTGCAAGAGCTACTCGTGCGTGCGTGCGCAAGTTTGGATTCCGTCAATTTTCCCCAAAGCTATTTTGTGTTCTACCCAATTTTTATTTTCATGCTTCTGGTAAACTAATTTCAATAGTTTACCACTTACTAAGTGTTTTATTTTTCTTTCAGTAAACTTAGGACTATGGGATATCAAAGGTTTCTGATGCGCGCGCATTATTACAAACATCAAGTATATTTGGAATGCTCTTTAAATTTAATAATATGCTTAAGTCAAAGTTCGTTGGATGTCTGATTAAAAGTGCTTTAGGCGATTCCCTAAAGTGAAATGAAGAATTGTCCAAGCTCGTTTAAGCCTAAAAGAATGCTTATTAGGCTTGCTGGGAGAGGCGCATAACAAATTGCAGTCCAAACTACCGACTTTTTCAGCAAGAATGATGCGGAAAAAAGAAGTATGCCCATCGAAGAGAGGTAGAACATTGCTTGGTTCACATGCTCCGAAAAGATTACCAAGTGTATTTTGCCGTAAACAAGTTGTGGAAGC
>Ga0315298_1003923_pt1 | contig 22885 bp, 16 predicted proteins | sample WHS_1_MG_FD_203077 | JGI IMG/M metagenome (GOLD analysis project Ga0315298, IMG submission 203077) | Extremophilic microbial mat communities from Washburn Hot Springs, YNP, Wyoming, USA - WHS_1_MG | ecosystem: Environmental > Aquatic > Thermal springs > Hot (42-90C) | place: USA: Wyoming...
CTTCGGCGCCTCGATCCTCGGTGACTGCGCACTTGTCATGCCGCAGCGCCAGCGGCCTGCCGCCGACAATGCCCGACCTGTCGTTAGCGACACGAACCCGAGACCCGCGGCGAGCATTTCGGGTTACGGCACCATGCCGCGATACAATAACTCCAATATGCCGGTACACGTGATACCTCACTACACGGCCACCAACAACGGCGTCAATGTCGAACTCGAGATACAGACAGACGCTCCTTCCGTGCGCGTTCGCGTTCTCACCCCGTTCCGGATGAACACGTCCTACACGCCGGGTTACTGGTACGACACGAGCGGGGAACACTGGAGCCGCACCGATCCCGATGCCGATGGCGACGGCGACCCGGAGACCAATCCCACCGTGGGCGGTCGCTGCACCTATACCTTCACCGTCTATACCCCATCCGTTTACCTCGTGGTGGTCCAGGCGCAGAATCCGAAATGGACTACCTCGGATGGTCCGCTGTGGCGCTGGCTCACCGAACGCTGGATATACATCCAGGCCGTCAACGAGTTCGTTCGCGACACGGAAAACAACGTCCTCGTCGTGGATATGGACCAGCCCGACCGGTACTATCTGAACGGGCACCGCACCGAATACGACGACGTCGAGGACTACTACGTCAACCCGAACCGCGAGGGCGCGGGTTACGAGATCGGGGCGGAAGACCCGCGCAACTTCATTGCCCTCTATGGCCTCATCGCGAATCCGGTTTTCCCGATACTCAACAAGGAGATGGGTGAGGACCTCGGTAGGGACCCGCCGTTCCGGTATCACTTCTGGTGCACGAACGTCTATCATACGCTCGCTGCCAACGGGGATGCCCTGAAGGCCGGACAGTTATACCACGGAGACCTCACGCCGGATGTCCTGAAATCTTTCCAGGACTCTTACGGGACGGTTGTTGTCTTCACCGGCGATTCGCTGTGGTCCCAGTTCGATTACGTCCGTCATGGCCCGCATCGCTACCTCTACCGTTATCAGTCCATGGGCTATAACGAGGTCAAGAGCCTCCAGAAGTATCTGGATAACGGTGGCGATCTCTTCCTCAGCAATCAGACGATCGTTGACGAGACCGCTGGCACGATTCCGTACATGGAGACGTTCGAGGAAGAGTATCTCGGCGCGCTGACGAGGACCCGCGACACCGACCTGACGAACATGGACGGACTGATCGCTGGCACGTTGAGCGAGATGATAGCCGACGTGAACATCGCAGGCGGCGACGGGCACAACAATGCGACGCGCACGGGCGAGGTTGACCCGAACGGGACCGAGTCGGCCACGATATTCACGTGGGACGAGACATCCGGCCCCGGCACCGTGGTCGGCACGAAATCGTCAGCGATCCAGAACCGCCTCCTGACCAATGGTGCCCGCACCATATTCTTCACGTGGCCATTCGAGGCCATTGATAACCTCGGGATCGTTGGCGCGGGCGAGTCCGGTCGCGTCAACATCATGAGACTCATCGTCGAGTGGCTCCGCAACGTGCCCAAGGCGGAGCCGGTCAATCCGCTCGACGGGGCAGCCGGCGTCAGCCGCAGCGTGGTCCTCCAGTGGACCCGGGTCCCGGAGGCCGCTTACTACCGGATCTACATCGGTAAGGCCTCCGACGGCAACCCCACCGGTCCCGGGACCATCGTCACGCGCGACAACCCGTACTTCGACCCGGCCAATCCTGAAGATCCCGGCGACCCCCGCCTCGCCCCGAACACCCGCTACTTCTGGCGAGTTGATTGCGTCAACCCGGACCTCTCCAGCGTCACCGAGGGCGACGTGTGGTCGTTTACCACCGTCTCGACGGCGCTCAAGGTCACCTCGCCAGACCCGATTGACGGCCAGACGCAGGTGCCCGTGACGCAGACCTTCTCCTGGAGCAACCCCAACCCGGGCGAGACTACCTTCGATATTTATATCTGGCCTTCGACCGTGGGTGGGCCGACCTTCGATCCGACCGGCGGAGGCGCGGGCATCATCAGCGGTACGAACTTGACGGCGACCAGCTTCACGCCGTCTTCGGCGCTCGCCCCGAAGACCACCTACTACTGGCGGGTCTACAGCAAGAACGAACTCTGCAATCCGCCGCCCGATGGACTCGGCCTCTCCCCGACGCAGGGCGACACCTGGTCGTTCTCGACCATAACCGAGCCGCCCAAGCCCACCGGGCCCAACCCCGCGGATGGGGCGACTAACGTGATTACCACCGTCCTCCTGACATGGAACGCCACCGAACGCACCGACAGTTACGACGTGTTCGTGTGGAAGGACGGCACTCCTGCGCCCGGAACCGATGATGTCCCGAGTGGACTCGGTGGCAACACGACGAGCAACTCGTGGGCGCCCGGCAACCTCGACACCAGCACCGTTTATCACTGGCAGGTCCGTCCGCGGAACGTCGCAGGGCGCCAGAACACCGTTGACACATGGACCTTCACAACTTCCAGCGTGAAGGCGCCTGACCGAGTCACGTTGCTCACTCCGGCTAACGGCGCGACGAGCGTCTCCATGCGGCCTACCTTTACCTGGACGACGGTCACGACGGCGGCCACCTACAACCTGCACTACGGCATCGGTTCGGTTCCCACCGCTCCGACGGTCACCGGCCTTACCACCGGCTCGTACACGCCGACCACCGCGCTCACCGGCGGTGAGACGTATTACTGGCGCGTTGACAGCGTGGCTTCCGACGGGCTCACGAAGACGGAGAGCCTCGTCTGGAGTTTCACGGTGGCGGTGCCCGGGGCTGCCTACAACTTCAGCCCCGCCAATGGCGCTACCAATGTGAACCCGACAGTGACGCTCTCGTGGAGCGGCACGGGTTCTTCCTACGATCTCTATCTCGGAGAGGGATCGCTGCCCAGCACGCCCACGGCGAGCGGCCTCACGACGACTTCTTACAAACCGAGCACGCCGCTTACCGCGGGCGCGACGTATGCCTGGAAGGTCGTGAGTAAGTTCCCGGATAACTCTCAGGTTGACGGTCCTACCCTGACGTTCACGGTCAGGACCGAGGCCGGTGGTGGCGGAGGCGGAGGAGGCGGTGGCGGTTGCTTCCTCGCCACTGCTGCCCTCGAGTCGAACTCCAGTCCGGCGGCCGGGGTGGTCGAGTCGAACTGCACCGGCGACTACGTTCTCGCGCCTGAGCGAGCGGAGCAACTCGACCGCATTCGAACGTTGCGCGACAATTTCCTGGCCCGGTTCGAGGCAGGCCGTGCCTTCGCGGCGTGGTACTACGCAATCGGGCCTCACGCTGCCCATGCGATCAGAGGCAACGAACCGGCCAAGTCGGCCGTGAGGTCGCTTCTCCTCGACCCGCTCGCCGAGATCGCGCGGAGCGGCGCGGAATGACGCAGGTGACATGTTGGAGCGTACGAAAACCGATCGTGCGCTGAGCGGCGCGATCGTCCTACTGGTCGGCGCGGCGGTCTTCGCTGCTTATACTGCGGTGAGACCGCTGCGCCGCGTCACTTTGGGGTCTGACGCGCGCACCGTGCTGAGGAATGCAGCGGCGCCAGCGCCGGAACTCAGCGAGAAGGACCTCGAGGTCGTCTGGCGAGGGCGTGACCCCGACTGGACTCCGTCGTCCCAGACGCCGGGCGGATCAGCGAGGCCGGCAACCGAGGCGCCTTCATTCAAACTCCGGGGTGTCATCTTCGCGACCGACGGGGCTTCCTGCGCGTTCATAGAGTCGGCGGGGCGCATCGGTCTGTACGAGCCAGGAGCGACAATTGACGGCTGGAAAATTGCGGGCATCGAGGTCGGCAAGGTCCGGGTGGTCAGGGGCGAGGAGGAATGCACGCTCCAGGTCGAGGCATCGTATGTCAGCCGGCCCTTGCCCAGGGTAAACGCGCCAGCGGGCGATCAGGGCACGTACGATGCGACCGCGGCAAGCGACCAGGCGCAGTCAGCGTCGGGGCCGGACGATGGGAGGGTCTCAGCGAAACTTGCTCCTGGCACGGTCTCTCCAGCGCCGGTCAGTGGCGGGAGGACTGTCCGCCCTCCGCCATCGCCGGTCGCCGGGGCCGATGGGCAGGTGGCGGTGCCGCGGGAACTCGTGCAGACTATCCGCAATGATCCGCAGAGCGTCAGGTTCGGTGTGCGGTACACCCCGGAAGTAGCGCCGGATGGGACGATGCGTGGGTACGCGATAGACCACGTTGAACCGGGTTCTCTGGCTGCTCGCTACGGCCTCGCCCCCGGCGATCGGATACTCGCGGTCAATGGCATACCTCTCGATTCGCCAGCGCGCATAGTGCAACTCTACCAGCGTTTTCGCAATAGCGATTCGGTTCGCGTTCGACTGCAGCGCGGTGGCTCCGTCCGCGAGTACGTCTATTTCGTCAAGTAGCGCTGCCTTCAACAGAACATTGCTCTTCTCCCGGGACCATCCACACATGGCCAGACCAACCGATGTGCGAGTGACCGGCGTCGGCCTCTACTTCATTCCGCTCAGGCTGCGCGTGCCTTTCAAGTTCGGGATCGGAACCTACACCACATGCACCTGCGCGAGGGCATGCGTCGAGGTCAGAGATTCGCGCGGGCGCAGGGCCATCGGTTGGGGCGAGACGCCGCTGAGCGTCGGGTGGGCATGGCCCAGCGCTTACTCTTACGACGCTCGCGAGAGGAGGATGATGGAGTTCTGCGTCCGGCTTGCGCGCGCCTGGAGCGCGTTCGACGTTGCGGGGCATCCTATCGAAATAGGTCACGCGTTCCTGGAAAACGTTCTCGACCGGCTATTGAAGGAATCCAACTCGGAATACGCCGGTGAGGAGACCATGCCGCACCTCGCCGGGCTCATCTGTTGCTCCCCTTTCGATATCGCAGTTCACGACGCCTTCGGCAACCTTCTGGGTCTGCCGACGTACGAGACCTACACCGGCCGTTTCATGAGCACCGACCTGTCGCATTACCTGGCGCCGGCGGAGGGAACAAGGGTGTCTTTCGAAGGACGGTATCCCGGGGAGTTCCTTGTCTTTCCTCGGCCCGACCGGCTTGTGGCATGGCACCTGGTCGGTGGGAAGGACTTGCTCGATGCCTCGGAACTGACCGGTGCCGAGCCGAACGACGGCTATCCGGTTCTGCTTCCGGACTGGATAAAGCGGGACGGGTTGAAGTGTCTGAAGATAAAACTGCGGGGAGACGATGCCGCTTGGGACTACGAGCGCATAGTGCGGGTCGGCCGGATCGCCGTCGAGCACGATGTCACCTGGCTGACCGCCGACTTCAACTGCACCGTGACCGACCCGGCCTACGTCAACGACATTCTCGATCGCCTCATGCGAGAGCAGCCGAGGATATTCGGGATGATCCTCTACGTGGAGCAACCGTTCCCCTACGACCTCGAGGCGAATCAGATTGACGTGCACAGCGTCTCTGCGCGGAAACCGCTTTTCATGGACGAAAGCGCCCACAACTGGCGGCTAATTCGGCTGGGGCGCTCGCTGGGATGGAGCGGGGTAGCGCTCAAGACTTGCAAGACTCAGACGGGCGCGCTCCTGAGCCTGTGCTGGGCCAAGGCGCACGGCATGACCCTGATGGTCCAGGACCTCACCAATCCTATGCTCGCCCAGATTCCGCACTGCCTCCTGGCGGCGCACGCGGGCACCATTATGGGGGTCGAGACGAACTCCATGCAGTATTACCCCGATGCCTCGCGGCCCGAGGCCGAAGTTCACCCGGGCCTTTACCAGCGCCGGGGCGGTTGTGTGGACCTTTCCACTCTGGGTCGCATGGGTTTCGGTTACCGGGTGGGCGAGATTCGACGGCAGTTGCCGGCGCCTGCGGTAGAGATGAGCACGGTTCAGCCGCGGTGACTGGGCGACCCAACGCGCGCCATGGCGATGGGTCACGAGGGCCAGCCGCAGCAGACGACAGTCCTTCGACCCGACGTCCCGTTCACCCGTCGGTTGTCAGGTCTGCCCATCCCTACTTGAGGCGCACCCTGGGAGTAGGCTCGTATTCGATCACCGCAGGGCGAGCATTGTTCAGGATGCTCAGCCTTCCCGCCTCGATGACGAGTTCGTTGTACGAACTGTTGGCGGGCGTGGCGAGGATGCCCTCGGCGTCTATCTCCCTGATGATCTCCTGCCGCGCGGCGAGATTGTCGCCCGCCGATTCCACGCGTGCGACGGCGTTGATCAGCCCCTCGATCGAGCGGTACCCGTAGCCCACCGGGTCGAGTCCCTTTCCCCCGCGGTACACGAGTTTGAAATAATCGGGGCTCGGTTCGTGGTAGTACTTGCCATCCAGCGAGTTGTCCTTGAAAGAATACTTCACGCCCCGATACTGGTCCTCGTGGAAGATGAGGCAGGCGTCATGGCCGCCGTGGCAAAGCATCTTGAGACCCTGCATGTTTCCTCCGGGTGCGACATTCGGGTAGCCCATTGCGTCTATCACGTTCAGACAGGCGCCGTTGCTCCATATGACCCGCGCGTCGGTCCAAAGGAAACCCTCGTTGCCGTTGGGATATTTCTCCCGAATGCCGTAAACCGAGACCTCGACGGGCATAAGGCCGGTGATGAAGTGGACCTGGTCAACGTAATGGCAACCGACATAGGTGAACATGTCGGAGTTCTCGCAGGTGCACCAGTTCATGAAATTGCTGTCTCGATAGTACCACGGTTCGACCATGCTGGCCTGTCCGAGCCGGAACTCGCCGAACCTCCCGGCGCGGTAGTGCTGGCGGGCCATCAACGCGCGGTCGTCGAAGCGCTTGTGATACTCCACCCCCACGAAAAGGCCCTTCGATAACGCCAGTTTCTCGATCTCCATGGCCTGGGCGTACTTGAGGACGAGCGGTTTCACCGTTATCACGTGCTGGTTGCACTCGATGGCCTTTTTTATCGCCGGGTAGTGGAGTTGATCCGGCAGGGCGACGAACACGATGTTGCGAGGGGGCATTTTCGCCAGCACCTCCTCGAACAGAGTCGGGAACTTCTCGTTCGGGTCAACCCGCCGGAAGTCAGGATAGGGTGTGAAAGATTGGCCCGGAAAGGCCGCCTGCAGCGTCTTGTCCTCGGCAAGGACCTTGAGCGGGGCGCCGTTGAGCGCGCACACCGCGATCTCGCCGAGCCGCCCCTGACGCTGGAGGTAATATAGCGAGGGAAGAATCTGGATCTGGGTGATCATCCCACCACCGACGACCGTGATGACAGGGGGCGAATTTTTCATGGTCCGGTTCCTCTCCATGCATGTCCTCGACGTCCGATGAAACTGCGCGAGACATTCTTATACAGCATCCGTGCGGTCTTTCGCAAAGGCAAGGCGGCGAGTCCGTTCCTGTCGAACGGGAGGCGTCAGCGGCGTCGAACGCCGGCGAGAGCCTCGTTGCGGAGCCGGTTGACGCGGGGGACGGCGGCCTTTAGGATTGAGATAGCCGCCGGCCGCCGGGGCCGTGCGAACATACCGGTAAATGAGGAGGAAGCCATGCCCGACCTGAAAGGCACGAGGACGGAGAAGAACCTCTGGGAGGCGTTCGCGGGCGAGTCGCAGGCCCGGAACAAATACACGTATTTCGCATCCGTGGCGCGGAAGGAAGGGTACGAACAGATCGCGGCCATCTTCCTGGAGACCGCCGAGAACGAAAAGGAACACGCGAAACTGCATCTCAAGGCGCTCGGTGGCATAGGTGACACCGTATCGAACCTCGAAGCGGCGGCCGGTGGCGAGCATGCCGAGTGGACCTCCATGTATCCCCGTATGGCCAAGGAGGCTCGCGAGGAGGGGTTCGAAGAGATAGCGAAGGTCTTCGAGGGAATCGCAGCGATCGAGAAGGCGCACCAGGAGCGGTACAAGAAACTCCTTCAGGCCGTGAAGAAGGGTACGCTCTTCCGGAAGGCGAAGGCAGTCGCATGGAAGTGCCGAAACTGCGGCCACATTCATCGAGGCAAGGAAGCGCCTGAACGGTGCCCCGTGTGTAACCATCCGCGGGCATATTTCGAGCTCCTCACCGAGATCGTCTGACCTCGCCGCATCGGTCCGATGCATCCTGGTCGAGCCTCTTTTCGGTGCATGGGGCGGGAGAAGGATTTTCCCGCCCTCATGTTCGAAGATGGAGGTTGGATGTGCCTCTGACGATAGAAAAGTGCGTCGCATATCGCTGCGAAGCGAGGGCTCGCCGAACGCTCGCGTACAGCACAGGCGTCGTCGAGAAACCCGTCATGGAGATATTTGTCGTGGAGGTGATCTCCGGCGGGATCTCTGGCTTTGGCGAGTTCTGGCCGACGTCGGCCAACTATGCTCCGGGTTTGGCGGGCCGATCCGCGCTGGATGAATGGCAAGAACTCGTCGCAACGTGCGCGCACCTCATTGGAAAGGACGCGTTGCAACTGAGGCGCCTGATCCCTGCCGGGTACGACGAGTTGGAGGATGCGAACGGCCTGGTGGATGCGCTCGACTTTGCCTTGCATGACCTTGTGGGACGGGCCTGCTCTCTCCCTGTCTGGGCATTGCTCGGCGGCCTCCGGCGCCGCGAGGTGCCGGTCATGCCCGTCATCCATACCGATGATGACGATGCGATGGTCCGAAGGGCAATGGAGTGGCAGGAGCGATGGGGGATTCGCTATTTCAAGCTCAAGCCCCACGCTGAATTCGACGCCGACGTCAGGCTGCTGCGGACTTTCTCACAGAGGCTTCGTCCGGGCACGCGGTTCCTGCTAGACGCGAACTTCGCCTACAGGAGCGTGGAGGAAGCGGTCAAGACATTGGCTGAGGTCGGACGGTACGGTGTCTTCCTGGCCGAGGACCCGATCGAGACAGACTATGCGACCCTCAGGGAGCGCGTCAGGCCGGTCCTGAACCGCGCGGGAGTGAAACTTATGCTCGACTGCCAGGCGCGGACCACGCGAAACGTGTTCGACATCGCGGCTGCTGCTTGCGCCGACGCGATCAACTTCCATGCGAACTGGCATTCCGGTTTCGCCTCGACGCTGGGTCGCGCAGCGATCGTCCAGGCGGCCGGTATGGAGAACTTCATCGGCTCCTCGATATACATGGGCATCGCCGACGCCGCGAATATAGTGCTCGCCTCGGTTTGCCCCGCGCTGATCTGTTGCGAGCAGGTCCGGGGGACGGATTTCTACATCTCGGAGAGCGACTCCGTCGTGGACGATTTCTTCCCGCTTCGCGAGGGCCTCTATCGCATTTCCGATGCGCCTGGCCTCGGCGTTGAGGTCAACCGGGCGAGGCTGGAAAGGTTGACGGTCCTGCGCGAGGAGGTCTCTGGCTAACGGCGGTACCCACGACACTTCTCGCCGGTGAAGCGAAAATCACCACGCCCATCGTTGTACTGGTCGCGAGACTGCGCCTATCTGCCACCTCCTCCGAGGCGGAGAAGGGAGAAGTCCATGGCCGGGATTGCGAGCGACACGGTTCCGTCGTCAAGTTTCATCTCCCTTCCGTCGAGACAGTCGCGGAGCGTCGCTGGTGCGTTTTCGATTCCGAGGGCTCGTAAATTCAGCCGAAGAGCGACGCTGGCTTCCTTCTCCGTCAGGTTGGATACGACGGCGAGGAGACCGTTTCTGGGATGTAGATACAGGCTCGCATACGTGCCCTCTGGAAAGGTCTGCACAAAGTCGCTGTTGTTCCAGTACGGTAGCCACCGCGCACCGCTCCGGTCGAACTCGTCCATTACCTTCCATATGCGTGCAGCGAAAGCGAGATCTTCCAGCCCGGGGCCGAGTATGGGCCGGACAGGGACATCGTGGATCAGTGTGAGCGCCCAGGTCTGGCGGAAGGTCAGAGGCTGACCGTAGCAAAGGAACTCGGCTGGCACGCCCCACTGCCGCCCCATGAACTCGGCTCTGAACGCATCGAGGGGCAGGAGGCTGCCCACGTCCGTTCCTCGCGGGATATGGCCGAACTGCTCTCCGTCCCAGTAACTCGTGGCCCAGGCCAGGGTGGGGATGGTCATGCAGGTCGAATTATGCACGTTGACCTGCCCTTCGGGACGGTGGGAGAGGACCACGCGGTAAATCCTCCGCATCGCGCTGCGCACTGAGAAAATGGGATATGTCGGGCGGATGCTTCCATCGGGATGCAGCGCGCCGCAACCGTGCTCCGTGTTGCAGCAGCCGAACGGGTACTCGGTGCCGTCCAGGTAAACCCCGTCCGCGCCGGACGACCTCAACGCCTCTGCGATGCCCGAGACGAGGCGGTCCTGCCACTGACTCCGGAGGCAGACGCGCCATGCCGCCTGCTCGGGCTGCGGAAGATAGTGGAAGACGGGGTAGCCGCCCTTTGGGATGATGACGGACTCCTTGCCGAACATTTCCCATTCGGGCGCGATGTCGGATATGAGAAAGGAGAAATAGAGGAGGGCCTGTAGGCCCCGGTCGTGGCAGGCCCGGACCACCTTCGCGAGGTCTTCCCGATGTGGCGTGTCCACGTATCCTTCAGCGTCGGTCCAGTACTCGAATATCACTACGGCCCGCACGCCCGCTTCGACCAGGCGGTCGAGCAGCGAATCCGAAACGGATAGTCGCGGCGTGAAGCCGGGGGTGTTGGCGCCGATGCAGACGGTGCGATAGTCCCACGCATCGCGCTGGACAGGCTTGACCGGCGTCGCCTGGAGACCGAAGGTGTAGCGCAATCCCCGGATCGAGCGGCTCTTCGCGAAGAGTTGCGCCGCCTGGCCGAAGCCGGTCAGGTCCGAGATGTGACCCGGGGCAGGGAGGAGACGTACGGGCATCGAGATCATGTCGAGCCGCAGCGTCATGGCATCGCCGTCCGGGCGAATCTCTATGAGACCGTCGGGATCTTTCCAGTACCAGCCCTCGTCCGATTCGGCGAACCACGCGAGGCCGCGCTCTTCGTCGCCAAGCCAGATAAATGGCCGGAACCCCATCGAGAGGCCGTCATGGGGAAGGGCACGGACGTTTTCTGCGCTTCCCCAACTGCCAGGAAAGTAATAGAGGTACTTGGCTATTTTGCGCGAGATCGGTATCTCCAGGGACAGCCGGTTGATCTCGACTGGCTTCTCGGTGTCGAAGGCGCAGTCAACACGCATCATGCCGTCGAACTCGAGGGTTATGCGCGAATTTATCGTCGTACCTCTGTCCGCGACCCTCTGTTCCATCACCACCTTTTCCGCATCTTGCGCCGCGATCCGCAGTCCCTCGGTTCTCCACTCTGTTGCCTTGCCATCGATCACGGCGTGCCACCGCATTGGCCTCGCGAGCACAGGTACGTCTCCGGAGGAAACTTGCGTCAGTCCGTGCCTTCCGTCGAGGACATAAACCCGGTTCCAGCATCCGAGTTCAAAGGTGCCGGCGGATGATTTGACCGTGACCGGCGTCCATGGGGACGGCACGTCGCGGGCGATGCCAGCCGGCGATCCGAGCCAGTCGGCCTCGCCCGGGTCCTTGTCGTGAAGAACGCGGGCCTTCCACTGGAGTCCATGCCTGTCCCGGACGGTAGCGCGAAAGCAACAGCAACCTGAATCTGTCTCGCCCAGGTCGAACGAGGTCGCTCCGTTGCACCTGAGGAGGTCCGGTATCTCACGGGTCGCCACGACTTCGCCCGTCTTTTCCCGGACGAGTTCCAGCGTGACGCGCATTCCGTCGGCCAGTTCGGACTCTCCCACCAGGAGAACGCGGGCCCAGATGGTCCGGCCCTCGTATCGCGAGCAAACCTTCAACGTTACCTGCCCCGGCGAGGATTCTGTCAGTGTAGCCATACGGGATTCCTCCTTACCCTGCGAAGCGGAGGCGAAGGCGCACACCGCTGAGCCCACGATCAGAACTCTTGCGGCAATTGCGGTCGCCACGACAAAGGTGCATGGCCTTGGCAAGAGCGGAGGTGCGCCGGCCTGCAGTTCACAGGGTGTTTCCATGCTACTCTATGTGGGGTTGGATCTGAACGAAGTTCAGCGAGATCTCTTGCCCGATCGGTCCGCCCGGCTGGTCAGGAGAAAACCAATCCGATATCGTGAGCCGAACGGTCGCTCCGGTTGGACGGAACAGCGTGCGATGATAGTTCTGCCACGTCCGGGTTGTGGCCTCCGCATCGTCGTAGGGGCCGAGGTGATAGTAGGAGAAGTTCGGGTATGGATGCTGAAAGGACCGCTCGTCGAGGACCTCTGCGTTATCGAGCAGGACGGATACGGCATGCTTCTCGGCCTTCGTTTTCCCCTCCAGGAGTGCCTGGTAGTCGGCGGTATAGAACTCGATGGAGTACAACCTGCCGGGTTCCAGATTGAGTATCTCCTGGGAGAGGGAATTGGGCTTCAAGGCCGAGCGCCGCATCACAATGAAGGTGTCACCGGCGCCCGTCTCCAGCCACCGGCCCTGGGCAAACCCGTAACGCTCGAGGTGGCGGACCTCCAGACTGCCTTCCTCCGCCGGCAAAAGGGTCCATCCCTCTGCGCCGCGCTCGAAATCGGGGTTCCTGACGTGACGAAGTTCGTAATGGTCCTTCGAGAGCAGATCCCTGTTGCCCTCGATGAAGTAGTGTCGAAAAAGGCGTCCGGCCCACTTCACCGCCACGTCCGTCGCATAAGGTGACTTGTACCACATTACGCCCGCGAGACGCCGGAAAGCCGGGTGGTTCGCCAGGAGATTACACTGCATATCCATCAGGACCGGATAATATGCGCCTGGCTCCACGTCCATGCGCTCGCCTGGCGAGGTGAGGTAGCCCAGGGCCAGTATCATGCGGCCGGTGCAACCAGGTACGGCTCGTTCCCACGCGGCGATCTCGTCCGCGAGTTGCGCCTCCACGAAGGATCGCGCCATCTCCTCGGTCGGCTGCTCGTGCAGATAACGCGTCCAGACCAGGGTGTGACCCATCTCGAGGACGTCGCGGGCGAATCCTTCGCTGGCGGTTGCGCCATAGAGACAATCGCAATAGAAGTAGAGGGCCTTGCCGTGGTACGCTTGCTCCCCGGCGATCCTGCGGAGGGCATCCGAATAGCGCGCATATGCCTCGCTGTGGCTTACATCGTGGGTATCCAGGACCATGCCGTCCATGAGCGGATGGCTCATCGCCGGCTTCTCGATGAGGCACCGGTAGAAGTCCTCGACCGTCTCGCAGGCTCTCTTCCGGGTGGGATCGTACCAGGGGGCTGTATGCTCGGCGATCCATCTGCGACCCCGTGTCCGCCACTCTCTCACGCGAGAGAGTTCCACGTCAGGCGGGAGGCCCACGATAGTCGTGACGTTGGGCAGCACGTCCTTCTGCAGGAACTCCCATGAATAGGTGCCGTATCCTGGCACCACCGGGTTCGAGGGATAGGTTGCGTAAACGAGTTCCGGGATAGCCCTCACCGTGATGCGCTCTATGTTGGCAGGTCCGGTCGAGCGAACGACGAGCACGTGAGGGCCCGCCGGCAGACGACGCATGGCCTCGGCGACGTCGGGTCTTGCAATCGTCGCCAGGACATCCTCCGTCGAATCGCGGAGTGCAACAGTCACGGTTGCTCGCAGGCTCGGGTTCGCATGCGCCGAGAAAAATACCCAGCCATCGCGCGGGTTCGTGAAGCGGTATTCGAGTAGGTTCGCATCGGGCGGCCGTTCGACATCGAGAAGTTGCGTCACCAGATTGTTCAGCGGTTTGAGACCGTTCCCCTCGGCGGACGGCCCGGGGGCACCGGCGTTCGAATGACCGTCGCGGCCCGAGAGGTAGCGGCGGAAGACCTCGTCACGAGATAGGCATCTCGAGTACACGGCCACGTACCCGATGGTTCCCCTGAAATGGGCCATGCCCAGCATTCCACCACCGATGAGGAGCCGGGTGCCCCGATCGACCGGCGCATATCTCCATACTCGCACTCCTCCCGCCAATGCGCCATCCACGTAGATGCGCAGACGTGTGCCGTCGCTCGCCGCGACCACGTGGTGCCAGAGGAGTGCTGGTGCTCGCGCACGAGACATTCCGGAGACGGCGGCGGAGCAGAAATAGATGCGGGCAGGATACATCCCTCCGGAGTAGTGAAGGAGGTTCTTGCCGGACTCTTCTCCGATCAGGAGCCCCTCTCCGCGAGGGAGACCCTCCGGGCGTAACCACATCTCGATGGAGAGAGGTTCCACAAGACGAGGCGCCGCGCCGGGGGCGCACTCGACGTAATCGTCCTCGCCGTCGAAGGCTACTGCAGCGGCCTCCCGCGTTCGAACCCACTTCCCGCCATGAATGCGGCCGTGTCGCCCATTGCCGCTGGTGTCATGGAGTGTGGCACCGTCTCCTTCAGAAAACTCGTATTGCAGGATCAGGTCCGCCTCCTTCGCGCCCGCGCCCGAACATAGCACGAGGACCATCGCCACGAGCAGGCCGCGCCCGGCAATGTCCCGCATCGAGTGAACCCCCTAACGCACCATTATCCAGTCCACCTGGACGGTGTTGCCCTCGCCCGGCGCTTCCGCGAGGCAGATCTTGAATCCCGCCGTAGTCTTATCCTTCACGAACACGATCAGACTCCCCCTCGCGGGTGTGCCCGACCCCGATACGGCCGTCGCTGTGACGAAGTAGTTAGCATCTTCCTCGGGCGTCCCGAATGTTACGGCAGCCTCGGTGCTCGCACCGGCGATTGTGACGCTGCCGCGCATGTTCCGGGCGGGGACGTCGCTGCCCGAAATTCCGCGCGCGAAAAGTGCCTTCGTCCTGAGAAGATCGGACGGCTCCGTCTCGTCGAGGATGAGCGTAGTGCCGCTTGCGTTCTCCACGGGCGCGGCCACGCGGCTATAACGCGGATTCAGCACCGTGCACTCGCTGGCCTCCCTGGCTATGCGGATGCCGGTGCCCGATTCCGTCCCGTTGGCGAAGTAGAGGTGGTGCATATGGACTGTGTCTCCGCGCTGAACGTCAATGCCCACCTCGCGAAACCCCTCGATGGACAAGCCGAAGATATCGAGTTCGTTGGCAGTCGTGACAAGGACGCCGGTATCCACTGCGCCGATGTTGCTCCCGATGAGACTGGTCTTTATCGCGCTGTTCCTGAACTCGATGCCGACCTTGCAGCCGCCGATGGAGAGGCCGTACATGTTGTTGTAGCCGCAGAATATGGGGCCGTCGAGCAGGATGCCCGTCGTGCACGAGGATACGGAGGTTCTTTCGATGACACTGTAGCAGGTGTTGGTGAAGTCAATGCCAACGTCGCAGGTTTCGCCGTCAGCGCCCCTGCCGTTGATGCTCAGCCGCTCGATGAGGACGCTGCCGCTTCTCGCCTGGGGGTTGGCCGACTGTAGGACCGCAGGCAGCTTCCGCTTGCTCCACAGCGTCGCGGGACCGACCAGCGAGATGCCGCTGTGAAAACGGATCGTCTCCCCCACGCGATACGTTCCGTTCAGGAATTTCACCGTGCCCCCGCGCGGCAAGCTGGCTATGGCCGACTGAATCGCAGGTGCGTCGTCAGTCTTTCCGTCGCCTCGCGCGCCCCACCACTGTGGATAGACCTGCTCCACGCTGCCCGGTTCGAAGACGACCTTTCCGCCACCGGAGAATATCCGTGCGATTGGCGCCTCGACCGGGCCGGCGATGGTCAGCGTGACCCCCTCCTTCACGTCGCAGCAGCCGCCCATTTCGAACGAGATGCGCACGCCGCTCGGTATCGTGACGTCGCTCTCGACTGCTTCTGTGCCAGTGATCTTTACGGTCGCAGGACCCTGCCCGAGGTCGTAGACGCGGAGCGCCAGTCCCGTGAGTCTCTCTCTGGGCACCGGCGAGGGCAGCGCGATCTTCTTGTGTTCCTCGTCGTAGTGCGAACGTATCTCTGCCTCGGAGAGTGGTCGGTTGTATATGCGGACATTGTCCACCATGCCGCAGAAGAAGCCCCTTCCGCCGCCTGCACCCTCAGAGCCTATGACGGCACTGCCGCCGCGACTCGCGATCGGAGTGCCCGGCTCGGGCATTACGAACCCGCTCACGGGCTCGCCATCCACGTAAAGGCGCATCCGGTTCCCGTCGTACGTCCCCACCACATGAGACCATTTGCCCATGGGCAGTTCCGTGTTGCATTTCCAGTGGCCTGCGGAGATGTAGAACATGAGCGAAGTTCCGCTCCACGTAAGCGCGTACGAGTAGATACCCTTTCCGACGATTATCGGCTCGCCCAGAGATGGCTTCTCGGGACAGACCCATGCCTCCAGACTCACCTGCCGCGTGATGTCGAGCGATGCGGTGGAGCCGCAGTCAACATAGTCGTCAACGCCGTCGAACCGCAGCGCAGTGCCAATCCCGTCCTTTACCCGCACAGGACCGTGGAGCACAGCGTTATTGTTGTTGTCCGACGTGTCGCGTACCACATCTCCCTTCACTTCCTCGAACGTCCACTCGGCGACAAGCCCCTCGGCAAGGTCCACCGCCATCGCTTCCGACAGGGCGGTCGACAGTACGACGGCCGCGACCATGACGAACCAGAGTCTGCTCAGCGACATGCCTCTCCTCCTCCCCAGTGCCGAGACCCTCATTTCGGACCCGCGATCCTCTCGACTTTACCTTCCACTTCGATACCCGCACGCCCGTGGTGGTCGAGATTGAGCGGACCGATCTTCATCGGACAATCGAAGGTGTCCGGGATCCACGACGTGCGACTGCGGATTGTATCATCCTCGTAGATGAACTTGTAGTGCGCAGCCGACACGCCGATGAAGAGCGCTCCGTTGTCAGTGAACCGGGCATCGGCCTTCTGACAGCCCTCCATGAAAGGCGCGACGATGATGGCGCGCGTGTACGAATCCAGTCCAACCTGGCAGGTCTCGAAGATCGGCCGGATCAGGAGGCACGGCGCCGCACGGTTGTAGAAATCCGTCTCGGCGTTCGTGAAATACACATCGCTGATCGTCGCGGTCGTACAGCCCTTGTTCAGCGCCTTGTCCCCGAGTTTCAGCCCTACTGTTCCGTTCGCTGCCCCCATCCCATAACAGCCGATGTAACCGTACTCGAGACTTATGTGCATGCCCTGGGCGATGTAGATCCCTGTCTTGAAGCCCGTCACGAAGAAGTTTTTCATCGAGAAATAACGCACGTATTCGTCGGTTCCGTTGATGCCGTAACCGTTGTTCTCGCGCGTCGCCCTGAGGGACAGGTCTTCGAGGCGGAACCCCGAGCACTCGACCGGCAGAGTCACACAGGAGCCCTCCGACGGAGTGAACACCAGGCACGACGCGCCCGGCCCTGCGCCCTGGAGAGTCACCCAGCTCCGCGCGACGACGCCGCGGTTCGCATAATCGCCGGCGGGAAAGAAGACGATTCCCCTTTCGATGCTGTCTATGGCAGCCTGTATCGCTTCGGTGTCGTCAGCCGCTTCATCGCCTCGTGCTCCCCACCATTGCGGATAGACTTTGTCCACCCTGCCGCGTCCGAAAACGACTTTGCCTGCACCCGAGAAGATTCTCTGGAGCGGTGCCTCGAGGGACCCATCGATCTTCAGCGTGACCCCCTCCGCCAGGTGCAAGCAGCCGCCGTTCTCGAATCGCAGGGAGACGTTCCAGGGAATGGCGAGGTCCGCTGCCACCTGTCGAGGCTCCGAGATCGTCACGGTCCGATACGGAACGCCGTCCGGAACGGTCAGGTCCCCGGCGGAGAGGGGTTTCTGCTGTGCTGCGCCAGTAGCCATTCCGATCGTCAAAGACGCGACGATTCCGACAAGCGCTGACCCGAATCTCATGGCCGATGTCCTCCTGTAAGGAACCAAGCGCAGGACTGATGTGACCATACTCGACCCAAACCCACTCCGTGGCCCCCGCGGGTCGAACTATGCTTTGCTCCGCTGTCTGGAAGCGCCTGTAATCCCGTCTGTCGGATCAGTTGGCGGGGAGAGCCTCGCGAAAGGTCTCCTCGATTTTTTCGGCGACGATTCGCACGCGGGGTTCGCTCAGGATGTTGTGATGATCGGCCTCCACCAGGTGCGTCTGCACACCGTTGCGGACAAGGGCTGCCCATCCGAGACGAAGGTCGGGCACCCATTTCTGGAACGGCTTCGTCGCCATGATATGAACTACGCGGCCAGCGTATTCACCCGGGTGATATGTGCGCATCGCGCGCTGGCCGGCCCGGTCAACGGCATCTTGCAGGGCCTTCGCTCTCGACTTCGTTCCGACGGACACGAGATTTGCTCGGGCCGACTTCGCGCAGCGCGAACGCAGCGAGAACCTGCGCTCCATGAGTCTGTTCAGGCCGGTGTCGAACAGCGCCCGTGCCCTGAGGCGCAGATGATGCGTTGCCCGTTCCTTGAGGAAGTCCAGCCGCATTCCCCTCGAGAAGGGCGGGCAGGGGGTATCGAGGAGGATGAGGAGCGGAACATCGAGGTTCCTTGCCCGCATCTGACGGGCCATCTCGTAGGCGAGCGCACCACCTATGCAGAGCCCGGCGAGAATGTAAGGTCCGGTGGGGCGCGTGCGGGCCGACGGGGCGTTTTACGATCACGAGATCATCGAGTTTATCGAGAAAAGACGGGCCTTTTACGTGATTGTCGCTCGGCTGACGCGACCGCTTCAGAACCGGCTGGGAGGGCTGCGCTATCGTCGGATCCGCCGGGGCGTATGGGGCACCACGTTTCGGTACTATCCGCACGGCCCCCGGCGCTTCGTCGTCATTCGCCGACCGATCCCCGAAGAGCCTTCGGCGCAACTGCACCTCTTTCAGATGGGACGTTACACGTACCAAATCTTCGTCACCAATCTTGCGCTGACCCCTTTGAATGTGTGGCGCTTCTACAACCAGCGCGCCACGGCCGAACTGATCATCCGCGAATTGAAAGAGGCGTATGCCCTGGGGAAGATTCCCACGCAGGACTTTGCGGCCAACGAATGCTTCTTTCAGATCGCGCTGCTGGCCTACAACCTCCTGAACTGGTTCAAGCGTCTCTGCGTCCTTCCGCGATGGCGACAGACGACACTCCAAGGCTTGCGGCAACGCCTCTTGGTCGTTCCGGCCCAACTGGTGCGTCCAGCCGGTGTGCCGACGCTCCGGCTCACGCCGGCTACGTCTATGCCGAGGACTTCCTGAACATCCTGAAGCGCATCCGAGATCTGCGGCTCTTGCTCGACACGCCCGAGGCAACCGGGCGACGTCATGCCCAACGCCAACGCGCGAAAAAGCGCTCGATCAGAAAATGACCTTTTTCACGCAGGATTCAGGATGACTGTTCTGCCAGTCCAAAAACCCGCTTACTCCCGCTTCAAGTGCCCCCGGCGATGGAGGATTCCCAAGAGCCGTTTCTACATCAGGTGGAACATCGGGGGGAAGGGAGCAGACTTCGGCGGCCATGTTACGCCTCGCTCTTACGATCTCCCTATGTCAGCGGTCGGGTCTGAAGTTCCACGATCTCGTCAAATGCGGCCAGCGCGTCCTCTCCGAGAACCTCTGCAATCAGGCGGCGCGCTCTGCGCGTTTCCCGGTCGGTCATGGTGCGAACCAACCGTGCCGCGTCGGCCAAATCCTTCTGCCGGGCAGCGGTCATCTTCAGCAGGCATAGCTCCGGCCTTGCCAGGACTGGAACACCCCCCACCTTCTCAGAGGGAAGGCCGTTTGGAAAGAGGTCATCGGCTACATCGGCGCGGAGCATGAGCACGTCCACATGTCCTGTCCTGAATCTCAGACCTCGCCTGAAGAGTTCCCAGCGCCCGCGAAAGGCCATCGCTTCCCCACGTTCGCCCAACGTCTTGCGCAGGCGTTGCACAACGGGCAGGTACGCTTCGGGAAGGCACGCGATGTCCAGGTCGTAGGTCAGCCTCCCCGGCGCGTACTGGAGGACGGCGGCAGCACCAATCAGTGCCCATCCCTCCATATCGATCAGTGCCTCTCGGAGAAAGCGAGTGTCGGCCCGCCCCACGTCCTCCGGGTTCCGCCGCCAAATGACCTTTTTCAAGACAGAGTCCTCCGCCCGTTACGTTGCGCGTGAGATCGCCCGCACATATGCCTTCGCGTCGTTCAGGTCCACCAAGAACAGGTTCCCGATGAAGCGAGCCCGGACGTGGCCGGCCCGAATCCACCGCCAGACTGTCACCCGCGAGACACCGAGCATCTCCGCAAGCTCAGGGGCCGACACGTACAGTCTTCTGCCCATCTTCACAGGCATGAGCCATCTCCGAGTTGACTCGCAAAATCCAACGAGGCGTTTCTCCAATGCAAGACTAGTGTAACACGTGTTACACGCGCAGTCAAGCGGGACTGACAGCGGAAATCGCGGTTTTCGAATGCGCGCAGAAAAGACCCCCTCTGGCGCAGTCATAGCTACTGTGGCCCGTGCGGGCAGAACCTGCACCAGGCTTGCTGGCAAATACCGTGTTTGCTACCGCTCACGCTTATTCGGTTAGCGAATAGACGAACTCGCCTTGAACCATGTTGCCATACCCGCCGATGTCGAGTTTTGCACGCGGCCACCGATGTGTTCGGGAAGTGCTTTCGGCCCAGACCTCGGCAGAAGTGCCTTCAAGTACGTAGCCGTCCGGCATGGAAAGGCGCGTCCGTTGCCCCGGCTGTAAATCCCAGTAGCTTCCCGCGTCGCCCCACTTGAACCACTGAAAGCCGGAACGCCCCTTCGTGTACAGATTCACAAAGACGCGCACAGGTTCACGGGTCTGATTGTGAATGACCAGGTACTTCCCGGCGATCTCGGAAATGATTTTCTTCCGCTTTTCTTCCTCGGTGCGTGCTTTCTGATATTCGACAAACGTATTTGAGAATGCCTCCAACAACTTCAACAGCCCGCTGTCGCTCTGTAGCCGCAATCCCTCGACTAAGTCGTTCTTTAGCAGAAGCGCCTGATAGTCCGGGTTCCTGACCTCTCGTCCCCTGTAGTATCTTGAGGCTGTCTTCGAGAGTTCCGCGACTTTCTGTGCTCGTTCCAGGTTCAGCGGATGATCGTATGTGTAGTCACCGGGGGCGCTGCCGTACTTCTCATGCGCTCTCGCCCACATCGGCCCAACCACCGCCGGGTCATATCCGGCAAGTGCCATATAGAGCAAGCCTATACGGTCGGCTTCGTCTTCCTGCTGGCTGCTGAAACTGCCTTTGAACATCGCGTCCTTCCAAAAGCGCTTCCTCAGATTCCTGGAAACGAGCGCCGCTACCTTCCAAGATTCATGCTCTGATAAGTGTCCGCACGTCACGTGAGCAACTTCGTGCGCAATGACGGCGGCTAATTCGTCATCGCTGTCCGGCACGACAAGGCCTCCGAACAGGCCGCGCAAGACAAACACCTTCCCCCCGCCGATGGTGAAGGCATTGTCATCGGGAACTTCTATGAGAAATATCTCCCACGGCATTTCTGGGACGTGGCTCACCTGTGTGATGTTCGAGAAGATACGGCGGAGCCTCTGGGTCTGAACAGCGTCTGCGTCCACGGCAACCGCATTGGCCCTGCATGCCTCCAGCAGGGCGGACTTCGCCTTTTCTGCCTGTTCAATCTGTTGCGATTCAGAGACGAGTTGGAGTCTGCGCGCCCCGGTTACCGCATCAGGCGGCGCCGTGGCATCGGCTACCTGGCCTGCTACGGAGTCTACGTCCTTCAGTGCCTTATTCAGCCCCTCACAACCTACTCCTACGAGCATCAAGATGGCGGCCATCGCCAGCATCCACATTCTTAGATGCTTTTCCAAAGCTCTCCGTCCGACAAGAAAGCCGCGTGGGCCGCCACTACCAAGGAGCGAGCAAGACCAAGACGTTCATTGTCCCACTGTTATCCTGGTATGACGAATCATTGCAACGCAGCCAGAGCGACGCTGCTCCGGCTGCGTCCGCCGCGAGATCGCCGAACCCGTAATCAGTGGCCTGATCTCCCTTCCACACTTTGTTTATCGCCATAGGCTGTCCCCGCGATCCAATGCGGGCGACGAGAGCGCCATGCGGCGCAATCTTCTCCGGGGTGTACTGTGGATATCCAGACACCCCCCAGGCCCGCATCTCACGAAAACTCCGAGACTCCACTGCCCCAAGGCCAAGATATGGACGCGGTCACCCGGTCCCACGCGGATGCCAGTTTCCTGCCACCCCGGAGCTTTCGCCTCAAGGGAGTGAGCTTTCGCCTCAAGGGAGTACGTTTGAAACGCGACTCCTTCAAGCAACGGCTGTACGCTGAGCGCAGCGCTACGGCTGTCGCCGAGCAGGTAGGGTCTGATGCCGATCAACTGGCCTTGGCTGTTGAAGAGGCCGCCGCTCGGCTTTCCCTTCCTTCACCAGGAGTTCGACCGCCTTTCGCACTGTCCGCCTGCTACACTTGAAATTCTGGCAAAGGTCCATTTCCGTGGGAAGCAGATCGCCCTTCTTCAGTTGATTTTTTTTTCCATGAGAAAGCACAGATACCTGTACACCTCTTGGTGTTTCAGGTTGCGCTGGCGAAGACCACTCAGATACATGTCTCACCCTAAAGGAATTGTATCATTATGTTGCATTTTGACTTGACCGTCACAGTTTGTCAACCCCCTGGGCTGATTTTTCGGGCGAGCCTTTCAAGGGGGAAATGTATTTGTCCTTGACTTCGCTCTGTATGGGCGGCCTCGGCAGGTGCAGATCACCCGCATCTGTAGGCGGGGCTTTCTCATGCAGCTTTTTCCGTGGCACCGGGGTCGGAGGGCGTAGCCACCGCGAACAAAGTATCAATGCGCTAGCCGCAGACGAGAGCTTTCGGCGAGGCGTGTTGCACGCAGGGTTGGGTCAAAGTGGCCGGGGGACCGGTACGGACGTTGCTTTTCCTCGCTCGCCCGACTGTCCTTCTGGCGGGCAGCACTTTCGTCGTCGCATCTCGTGCTGTCGAAGCATGCCTTGTTTCGCGGGAGCGGTTGAATTCCTTCTTGCCGCCTCAGCGGTGGCTGCAAACTGCTTGGCGAATGGTCCCCTCGATTTTTTCGGCGACGATTCGCACGCGGGGTTCGCTCAGGATGTTGTGATGATCGGCCTCCACCAGGTGCGTCTGCACACCGTTGCGGACAAGGG
>Ga0315298_1003924_pt1 | contig 22884 bp, 15 predicted proteins | sample WHS_1_MG_FD_203077 | JGI IMG/M metagenome (GOLD analysis project Ga0315298, IMG submission 203077) | Extremophilic microbial mat communities from Washburn Hot Springs, YNP, Wyoming, USA - WHS_1_MG | ecosystem: Environmental > Aquatic > Thermal springs > Hot (42-90C) | place: USA: Wyoming...
GTGGTGGCCCTGGGCGGCCGTGCCGTTGTATGCGCTCACGGGCCTGGCGGTGCTGGCGGCCGGGACCTTCCCCGCGCCGCCCCTGAACGCCGCGCTCGGAGCCCGCAACCAATCCCGTGCGAACGTTCAGCGGGCCGACGCGCAGCGCCGCAAGGACGCCCGGGTCACCCGCCGTCTGCTCGCGAGCGGACAATCCGATGCACTCGCGGCCGCCGCCGTCCTCGGCTGGCCGTATCCGAGCGGACTGCGCCGCACCCAGGGTCATCCGGTGCAACTGGCGCCGCCGGAACATGCCGCGCAGCGTCTCGCGTGGCTCAGGCGCGCGATTGCCGCACAGCCTCACTCGGTGAGCCTCGTGTTGCTCGAGAAGAACCTCTGTCAGACCTGGCACGAGCACTGCGGCATCCCGGCCCTGGATGCGCGGCTGCTCGCCTTGGATCCGAACAACGGCGTGGGTTGGTTGGATGCGTTGCAGACCGCGGTCACATCCAACGACGCACGCGGCATCGATGCCGCGCTGCGTGCGATCGGGACGACGCGCCGCGTCGACGTTCGTGCCACGGAACTGTTCGCCCGCCTCGCCGAGGCGCTGCACCGCGTGGGTGGCGAGGGCTATTTCCTCGCGACCGGACAGCTGCAGTACTTGCTCGGCAACCCGGTGCCATTCGATGTCCTCATCGCCCTGGAACGGGCCTGCACGCCGCACGGCAGCGCACTGGCTGCGCGCCGTCTGACCGGCTGCCGCGCAGCAGCCGCGGCTTTCGAACGGGGCGACACGCTCGCGGTCAGCGCCACCGGCACCGACGTGGCCCTGCGCCTGTGGCCGTCCGGAACACCCGAGCACGACGAAGCCTTGCGGCGTTCGCGCCGCATCGGGACACTGAGCCGAAGCTCGGCGGATCTGTTCTGGCCGCCGAGCCGCTGGCAGCGGGTGTTCATGGTCGTGGACACGGCAGGCTACCTCGAGCGACTCGACGCGCGCATCGTGCACATCGATGCCCGCGCACGGAGCGAGCAGGAGGCGCTGCGCATGGAGATTCACGCTACGGAATGACACGGCATCCCCGGACGCAAACTGCTCGCGGACGCAGGTAGCCCGTCACGGTTGTGGTCGACGCGCGCGCCCCACTACAATCGGCCGGTTGACTACGCGAACCCGATTTCGCCGCTCGCCGCGGCAGGACGCCCTCGCCGCAGAGCGATGCGGTCGTTGCTCGTGCTCGTGGCACCGACGGAGCGCCCAGGCCACGGGATCTGCCCTTGAGTAGGACCGGCGCACCTGCCGCACACCCGCCGATCTGGGTGATGGGGCTCACCAATGCCACCTTCGGCATGATGAGCGGGTTTGCCGTGGTCACACTGCCGCAGATGCTCGCCGCCGACGGCGTTCCCGGGGGCCACATCGCGGCCATCACGGCGCTCATCATCTCGCCGGGGTTCTGGGCCTTCCTGTTCTCGCCCATGCTCGACGTCCGCCTGCGCCGGCGCACCTATGCGCTCGCCTTCTGCGCGCTTGCCGCCGTGTGCGCCGCCTTCACGGTGGTGCATCACCGCCACGTCGGGGAAGTCGAGGCCGTCATGATTCTCGGCTACCTGTCCGCCGCGTTCTATCAAGGCGCGGTCGGCGGCTGGATGGGCAGCCTCATCCTCGCCGACGAAGACAGCCGGCTCGGCACCTGGTTCAACGTCGCCAATGTCGGCTCGAGTGGCGTGATCATCATGGCCGGCGGGCCGCTGATCCTGCACGCCACCGCCGCGCACGGTGCGCTCTTTCTGCTCGCAGCGATGCTCGCCCCGCTCATGCTCTTCCCGTTCATCCCGGCACCGGCGCCCGACCGCGTGCTGGCCGCGGAGAGCTTCGGGCGCTTCAGCCGTGCCGTGTTCACCCTGGTGCGCCGCCGCGACGTGCTGATCGGGCTCGCGCTGTTCCTGCTGCCCTCGGCCTCGTTTTCCCTGACCAACGTGCTCGGCGGCATCGGCAACGATTACCATGCCTCTGCGGCGACCGTGAGTCTGTTCGCGGGGGCCGGCTCGATCGTCGCCGGCATCGGCGGCAGTTTCCTCGTGCCGCGTCTGGCGCGGCGCATTGCGCTGCGTCCGCTGTACCTCGCCATCGGCGTCATCGGGGCGCTCTTCACCCTCGGCACGCTGCTGCTGCCGCGGGCACCCTGGACGTTCGGATTCGTATTCACCGGCGAGATCATTTTCCAGGCGCTCGCGTTCACCGCCGCGTTTGGCATCGCTTTCCAGGTGATCGGCCCGGACAACCCGCTGGCCGCGACGCTCTTCACGCTGCTCGTGGCCGCGATGAACCTGCCCATCACCTACATGGGGCTGCTTGACGGCTGGGGATACGATCGCGGCGGTCTCGTCGGCAGCTTCCTGACCGATGCCGGACTCAGCATGGCCGCCTGCCTGCTGCTCGCCCTCGTACTGCGCCGCTGGCTGTTTGAACCGCCCGTCCCCGCCACAGCGCAGCCGGCCGAGTAGCTCGCCTCTGCAGACGCGGGGCGCAACGCCGCACGAGGCGAGCCCCGCCAGCGCCCGCATCCAACAGCACACCGGCGCGCCCCTGCGCCACTGGGTCCGCACTCCACCCTCAGCGCGCGGCCGTCTCTTTCGGGCGCGGGCGCGCGAGCAGCTGCTGCACCAGGGGCGAAGGGCTGTGCCGGAACGCCGTAATCGCGTAGAAGTGTTCGAACACGCCCGGAATCGCACAGTAACGCTGCAGCCGGCCCTCGCGCAGTTCATCCTGCACCACCACCTCGGGCAACACGGCGATGGCACCGGAGTCGCGCGCGAACAGGCGCAACATCGCCATGTCGTCGACCTCCGCGGCCACCTCGACCGTGATGTGCCTGCGCTCGCACCACAGATCGAACTGGGTGCGTATGTCACTGTTGGGGCCGGGCAGCACCAGGCGCATGCCGGCCAGATCCTCCGGCAGCCGCAGCCGCCCTCGCCCGCTGCGCGGCGGTCCGATCAGACACACCGACTGGCGCGAGAGCGGCACGCAGCGCCACGGTCGCTCGCTCTCGGCCACCACCGGACGATTGGAGAGCAGCACATCGAGATTGTGCACGCGCAGCTGCTCGAGCAACTCCGCCAGACTGCCCGACTGCAACGTCAGGCGCACTTCCGGTCGGGTGAACAACGGACGCAGCAGGTTCTCCGTGAAGTTGCGTGACAGCGTGGCCACCGCTCCGACACGCAGGTGTTGCTGGCGTTGCCCGAGTCCGCCGCGCACGGTAGCCATCAGCTCCTGACCGAGCCCGAAGATGCTGTCGGCGTAATCGAGCACCACGGCGCCGAATTCCGTCAGGTGCAGCGAGCGGCCGGAGCGCTCGAACAGCGGCCGGCCGAGATACGTCTCGAGCTGGCGGATCTGCGCCGAGAGCGCCGATTGCGACACGCGCAGCTGCGCGGCGGCCTGGGTCAGATGCCCGCGCTGTGCGACGGTCCAGAAATACAGCAGGTGGCGGAAGTTCAGGTTGCGCATATTCTCTTTTATCGAACGGTTTGTTCTATTTATTCTATTTTACAGTGCCTTGGCATGCAGGGATACTTTGTCGCATCGCCGCGAACCCTGGAGAACGCATGCCGCATCACCCGCACTGGACCGCCTGGCTCGTCCCGCTGCTGTACCTGCTCGGCGCGGTGGTGGCGGCGGCGCTGCCGCGCCGCTCGCTCTGGCAGGCGCTCGCGTGCGCCTCGGGCACGGCACTCGGTGTGGCCCTCGCCGGGAACCTCAGCCACCTGCTCCCGACAGCCGCGATCGGCCCTCACAACGGTGCGGCGGCCGCGGTCATGACCCTGATCGCCTTTCTCGGCTGGGTCATCGCCCGCTATTCGCGCGGCAATCTCGCCGGAGAGCCCGGCGAACGGCGCTTCGTGTGCGCGCTGCTGCTGACGCTCGCCGGCGTCAGTGCGGTGGTCGCGGCGCGCAATTTCGCGGTGCTGGTGCTCGCCTGGGCGGCCAGCAGCGTCGCGCTGCATCCGCTCCTGACGCATTACCGCGAACGGCCGGCGGCCCGCATCGCGGCCCGCAAGAAGTTCCTCGCCAGCCGCCTCGCCGAGGCGTGCCTGCTCGGCGCCGCGGTGCTGCTCTACCGGCGCTGGCACACCCTCGGGCTGACGGCCCTCGCCCGGCTGATCGCGCTGCACGGCGCCGCCGGAGCCGACATGCAGATCGCCGCGGTGCTGCTCGCCGCGGCGGTGCTCCTGAAGTCCGCGCAGCTGCCCCTGCACGGCTGGCTGGTGCAGGTCATGGAGGCGCCGACCAGTGTCTCGGCCCTGTTGCACGCGGGCGTCGTCAATCTCGGCGGCTACGTGCTGATCCGCCTCGCGCCGCTGATCAGCGCCTCACTGATCGCGCAGGCCCTGCTGGTGATCGTCGGTGGTACCACCGCAGCGCTCGCCGGGCTCACCCTGATGACCTGCCCGTCGCTGAAGGGGCGGCTCGCCTGGTCGACCTGCTCGCAGATGGGCCTGATGGCCGCCGAATGCGGCCTCGGCCTCTACGGGCTGGCATTGCTGCATCTGCTCGGGCACGCGCTGTACAAGGCGCACGCGTTCCTCTGCTCCGGAGAGGCGGTACGCGAGAGCACCCTGGTGCGCATGCGCCCCGCCGCGCTGCCGCGAGCCCGGTTCGCGCCACTGCTCGCACTCGCGGCGGCCGCAGCGCTGGTGGCGCTCTCAGCGCAGCTGTGGCACACCGTGCTGCACGCCCCGGGCGTCCCGAGCATCGCGCTGCTGCTGTGCACGTTCGGCGTGGCAACGCTCCTGTGGGATAGCGCCGGGGAGCGCCTCACGCTCGGCCGCAACGCCGTGGGGGCCACACTCGCCGTGCAGCTGTACCTGCTCTGGCACCTGACGATGACCCGCGGCCTCGGTGTGCCCTCGGTGCACCCGGCGCCGCTGCTGGCCGGGTACGGCGCGTTGTGCCTCCTCCTGTTGTATGCGGCGCAGGCGCGCCTCTGGCACACCGGCCGTGCAGCCTGGCCCTCGCGGCTGTATGCCTGGACGGCGGCCGGATACTTTCTGGACGAGCCGGTCACACGGCTCGTCGCCTCTCGCTGGCCCTGGCGAGATGCGCGCAGCCCGCACGGCCCTCTCGGTCAATGGCTCGCGCAGCGCGAAGGCGGGGCTGCATGAGCGGCGCGAACGCGCCGGCGGCGCCCCTGGCCACGCCGAGCCTGCGACGCGAAGCGCTGCAGAGCGCCTGTCGCACCGTCGCGCCGGCCTGGCCGATCGATCGCCAGGTGGCGGTCAGCCCCTACTGGGGCTATCGGGCGCTGCCCTTCGGCACCGCGGCGCAGCGCCTGTGGCGCCTCAGCGCAACGCCCCTGACCTGGACGCGCGCGCAGTATCTGCGCGCCTGGCAGCAGGGGCAGATCGAGCCGGTGCACCTCGAGCAGGCCCTGCGTGAGCACTCGACGTTCACCAGCGTGCCGGCGGCCGTGCACGCCCTCGAGCAACCCGCCCCCGCGGCAGACGGACTGGCGTTGCTCAGCGACCGGCTGGACATGGACGCGCGTCGACGCGGACCCCTCCCCTGGCGCCAGCGCATCACCCAGCAGATCAGCGAGACCTGTGCCGCCTATTTCGATCAGCTGCAAAGCGACAGTTCACCGCTGCGCTCCGGCGGGCTGTTCGAGCACTGGCGCGCAGCACTCTGCGAGGATCGGCGGTTTGCTGCGCTTCGAGCCCGCGCCGCCGAGCTGCCTGAAACGGCCGATGCGGCATTCGACTGGGCGCTCGAGCGGCTGGCCGTGCGCGATGCACACCTGGACGAACTGCTCGAGGTGATCGCCGCACGCATCAGCGGCTGGGCCGCCTGGTGTGCCTACCTGCGCTGGGAGGCGGCGCTCGGGGGCCGGGAGGATCCGCACCTGGCGCACCTGCTGGTGATCCGTCTGACCTGGGAAGCTCTGCTGCACGACGGACGGCACGATGAGCGTTCGGTGTGGCGGGACTGGCTGGAGCGCTGGAACACCGCGGTGAGCGCCGAGACGCCCGCGGCGCTCGCCGTCGACCTGCTCTGGCAGCGCGCACACGAAATCGCCTATCAGGCGCGGCTCTTCGCTGCGCTGAGCGCGCCCCGAGCCACACCCCGTGCCACGCCACCGGCCGCCCAACTCGTCTTCTGCATCGATGTGCGCTCCGAGCGCATGCGCCGGGCGGTCGAGCACGCCGATGAGGACGTGCGGACCTATGGATTTGCCGGATTCTTCGGACTGCCGCTGCGCTACACCCCGCTCGGCACTTCGCTCGAACGGCCGCAACTGCCCGCACTGCTCGCCCCGACACTCACCGCGAGCGACACGAGCGGCAACGCCGCCGAGGACGAACGCCTCGCCGATCAGCGCCGACGGGCGCTGCGGCGCGAGGCGAGCCTCGAGCCCTTCTCGCGCATGCCGACCGGGGCGTTCAGCACCGTGGAGATCCTCGGCCTGACCTATCTGCCGAAGCTGCTCGCCCGCACGTTCGGGCGTTCACCGGCGAGCCCGGCGCCCACGCGGTTGGCGCACGCCGCGCTGCGTCCTCGTCTGAGCGGCAGCGGCCCGCAGGCCCTGCGCGAGCAGGCGCAGCTCGCCGCGCGGATCATGCGCGCCATGGGGATCGATCCGCCGTTCGCCCGTCTGCTCGTGCTCGTCGGTCACGGCGCGCGCACGGCCAACAACCCACAGGCCGCGGCGCTCGCCTGCGGCGCCTGCGGCGGGCACAGCGGCGACGTCAACGCGCGGATCCTCGCCGATCTGCTGAACGATCCGGCCGTGCGCGGCGGACTCGGCGAACAGGGCATAAGCCTCCCCGAACAGACCGTGGTGATCGCCGGACTGCACGACACCGTGACCGACACCGTGGAGTTGTTCGAGCCGCCGTCCCTTCCGTCCACTCATGCGGCCGATCTCGAGCGCCTGCGCGACGCGCTGCGGCGCGCCGGCGCACAGGTGCGGAGCGAACGGGCCGCGGACCTCGGTCTGGCGCACCTCATCGGGCGCGACGCGGCATTGCTGCGCCGTCTCAGGCGGCGCAGCCGCGACTGGTCCGAAGTGCGCCCCGAGTGGGGGCTGGCGGGCAATGCGGCCTTCATCATCGCGCCGCGCGAGCGAACCCGCGGCATCGACCTGGAGGGCCGGGTCTTCCTGCACGAGTACCGCGCGGACGAGGATCGCGACGGCACGCTGCTCGAGCTGGTGCTCGCAGGCCCCGGGGTCGTGGCGCACTGGATCAACCTGCAGTACTACGGCTCGACCGTCGATCCGGAGCGCTTCGGCAGCGGCAACAAACTGCTGCACAACGTGCTCGGCGGGCGGATCGGCGTGCTCGAGGGGCACAGCGGGGATCTGCGCATCGGACTGGCCCGCCAGTCCGTGCACGATGGCACCGAGTGGCGGCACGCGCCGCTGCGCCTGACGGTGCTCATCGACGCGCCGCGCGAGCGCATTGAACGGATCGTGCAGCGCCAGAGCGACGTGCGCCAGCTGGTCGAACACGAGTGGCTGTACCTGTATCGTCTGCACGAGCAGGGCCCCGAGCGGCTGTTCGCGCCGAAGCGCGCGCACGCGTCGGCGCAGGCCATCGTGCGGCCGTCGGGAGAGCCGGCGTGAGCGGCACTCCTGCCCCCGGGCACGCGGCGGTGGATGCCTCTGGCGAGTGGCCGCGTCCCTCGCTCGCGGCGCTCGAGGCCGAGGCGATCTACATCCTGCGCGAAGCGATCGCCGAGGCACGCGCTCCGGTGCTGCTGTTCTCCGGGGGCAAGGACTCCACCGTGCTCGCCCACCTCGCCTGCCGGGCGTTCCATCCGTCACGCCCGCCGGTGCCACTGCTGCACATCGACTCGACCTGGGAATTCCGCGAGTTGCTGCAGTTCCGTGACCGCTTCGCGCGCCACTACGGGTTTGACCTGCGCGTTGCGCACAACGAAGCCGGTCGCGCCGCCGGCATCAACCCGTTCGAACACGGCGACCGCTACACGACCGTCATGCGCACCGATGCGCTGAAGAGCGCGCTCGATGCCGGTCGTTACGACATCATCCTCGGCGGTGCGCGGCGCGACGAGGAGCGCTCGCGCGCCAAGGAGCGCATCGTGTCGGTGCGCGGAGCGAATCACACGTGGGAGCCGCGTCGCCAGCGCCCGGAGCTGTGGAACCTGTTCAACTTCCGGCTCGGCATGCACGAGACCGCACGTGTCTTCCCGCTGTCGAACTGGACGGAACTCGACGTGCTCGCCTACGCCCTGACGCACGGCGTGGAACTTGCGCCGCTCTATCTGGCACGCCCGCGTCCGGTGCTCGAGCGCGACGGACAGATCATCGTCATCGATGAGCCGCAGCGCATGCCGCTTGGCCCCGACGAGGTCCCGCAGCTGCGCCGGGTGCGCTTTCGCACCCTCGGCTGCTGGCCGGTGACCGCCGCGGAGGCGTCGGATGCCGAGACGCTCGAGGCCGTCGTGGCGCAGACCCTGCGCTCGCGACGCTCCGAGCGCAGCGGGCGGCTCGGCGACCGCGACGCCGGCGGCTCACTCGAGCAGCAAAAGCGCGACGGCTATTTCTGATATCCCGTGAGGAGACCCTGCCATGCCCCCCGTCACTGCCGAAGTCGAACTGATCAGCGCCGAGCGGCGCATTCACCGGGCGCTCGCACACCCGGCCTTCAGCGAGTGGCTGAAGGATTCGTTGCGCTCGGCGCTCGGGCGCGACCCGCTCGCCCTCGCCAATGACCTGGAATTACTCGGGCATCTGCTGCGCCCCTGGACCGAAGCACACCTCGCCCGCGAAGCCTATCCGGCGCCCGCCGTCGGCGTGCACGGCGCGACGTCCCAGATGTCGCGGGCATAACCGCGGATCGTGCGGTCGCTGGAGAACGTTCCACTCGCCGCGACATTGCGGATCGCCCGACTCACCCAGACCGCTCGCGCGCCGTAGGTCGCTGCGACCTCGGCGTGTGCGCGGGTGTAGTCGGTCAGATCGGCCAGGTGCATGTAATAATCGCCGTGCTTCAGCAGTGCATCGAGAATGGGGGGTGAACACCCCGCGCTCCTCGGCGCTGAAGTGATCCTGCGCAATCAGCTCGAGCGCCGCGCGAGTCTGCGGCTCGTGTTCATAGTGCCAGAGCGGGTCATAGCCGCTGCGGCCGGCGGCAACTTCCGCGGCGGTGAGACCGAACAGAAAGAAGTTCTCCTCGCCGGCCGCGGCGGCCATCTCGATCGTGGCTCCGTCGCGCGTGCCGACGGTGAGCGCGCCGTTCATCATGAACTTCATGTTGCTCGTGCCGCTCGCTTCGTAACCCGCAGTCGAGATCTGCTCGGAGACGTCGCTCGCCGGAATCAACCGCTCGGCGAGCGTCACGCCGTAATTGGGCAGGAACACGACCTTCAGCCGGCCTTTGACCGCCGGGTCGGCATCGATGACGGCCGCGACGTTGTTGATCAGCTTGATGATGAGCTTCGCCAGCGCATAGGCTGGTGCGGCCTTGCCGGCGAACAGGAACGTGCGCGCGGGCTCCTGCGGCGCCGTCCAGCCGTTGCGCAGACTGTCGTAGAGCACGATGATGTGCAGTACGTTGAGCAGTTGGCGCTTGTACTCGTGAATGCGCTTGATCTGGCAATCGAAGATCGCGTCCGGATCGAGCGTCTGACCGCCGGTGCGCTGCAGCCACTGTGCGAAGCGCACCTTGGCGGCGCGCTTGGCCTGCCAGAAGCGCTCACGGAACGCCGCATCCTCGGCGAGCGGCTCGAGTGCCCGGAGCTGCTCGAGTGACCCGATCCAGCCCGGTCCGATCGCCGCGCGGATCAGGCTCGAGAGCTCCGGATTGGCCGCGAGCAGCCAGCGGCGCGGGGTCACGCCGTTGGTCTCGTTGCCGAAGCGCTGCGGAAACATCGCCGCGAAGTCCCCGAGCGTGCGCGTGCGCAGCAGGTCGCTGTGGATCTGTGACACCCCGTTGGTGTGGTGCGAGCCGAGCACGGCCAAATGCGCCATGCGCACCGCCTTGCGCGGCTGCTCCTCGATCAGGCTCATCCGCTGCACCCGCGCCTCATCGCCCGGATGGCGGGTGCGCACCTCGTCGAGAAAACGCCGGTTGATCTCGTAGATGATCTCCAGCTGGCGCGGCAGCGCCCGCTCGAACAGGTCGGTCGGCCAGCGCTCGAGCGCCTCGGGCAGCAGCGTGTGGTTCGTGTACGCCAGGGTGCGGACCGTGAGCTCCCAGGACTGCTCCCAGCCCAGGTGCGCCTCATCGAGCAGGATGCGCATCAGCTCCGCCACCGCCATCGCCGGATGGGTATCGTTCAGCTGGATGGCGACCTGATCGGGCAAGGCGCTCCAGTCCTCGTGAGTGCGCCGGAAGCGGCGCACGATGTCCGCGAGCGACGAGGAGACGAGAAAATATTCCTGCAGGAAGCGCAAGTGCCGGCCCGCCGAGGTCACATCGTCCGGATACAGCACGCGCGTGAGGTTCTCGGCGAGGATCTTGTCGTGCACGGCGCCGAAGAAATCCCCGTGATTGAACTCATCGAGGTCGAAGTAATCCGGTGAGTTCGCCTCCCACAGCCGCAGCGTATTGACCATGCGTCCCCCGAAGCCGACCACCGGTCGGTCGTACGGCACGGCCCGCAGCGTCGCGCCGCGCTGCTCGGAGAGCACCGCTGCGCCCTCCTCGAAACGCAGCCCGCAGTGGATGTGGGTCTCGAGCGCTGCCTCCGGCCGCACGATCTCCCAGGGGTCCTGCCGGCGCAGCCAGTTGTCCGGATGTTCGACCTGCCAGCCGTTGACCAGCGTCTGGCGGAAGATGCCGTACTCGTAGCGCAGTCCGTAGCCCATCGCCGGGATCCCGAGCGTCGTCATCGAATCGAGGAAGCACGCCGCGAGCCGCCCGAGCCCGCCGTTGCCGAGGCCGGCGTCCGGCTCACACTCGCACACCGTCTCGAAGTCGATGTGGCGCGCGGCGAGCACGGCGCGCACCTGCGGCTCGAGTTCGAGATTGTCGAGCGTGCACTTCAAGGAGCGGCCGAGCAGGTACTCCATGGAGAGGTAGTAGACCTGCTTGGCGCCGCTGGCGAGACACTCGCGCGTACTTTCCAGCCAGCGCTCGGCGATCTGCTCGCGCAGTGCCGCCGCGATCGCCTCGAAGCGATCCCGATCACTGGCCGCCTCCGGCGTGACGAGTTGATCGAACTGCAGGTGGCGGTCGAATGACTCACCGAGCTGACGGACGTCCATACCCGCACTACGGTAGACGCTCGAGCACGGCGCGTCCACACTGCAGCCGGTCCGAATCGTTGCGGCGTGTACGGATGGTCCTGCGCGTCGGATCCGCGCACACTGATTGATGGTCGATGGCAGCTGCGCATGCGCACCGCAGTCTGGCTTGACCGCGCCGCGCGCACTGCCGCAGGCTATGTCGATGATCAGCCCCACCCCTTCCGGACCCGAGGATCGCACTGCCCGCCGGCACTCGCTGCGGCTGCTCGCGCTCTCGCTGTTGCTGGTGTTCGCGGCCGCGGCCGTCGGGGCCATCGCCTCGATCGATGCCGCGGGGTTCTATGCACGGCTGGCGCGCCCGGCGTGGGCACCGCCGGGATGGCTGTTCGGCCCGGTCTGGAGCGTCCTGTACGGGTTGATGGCGCTGGCGCTGTGGCGGGTCTGGCGGGTCCGGCCGGCGAAGTCCCGTCCGGTGCGGCTCTTCTTTGCCCAGCTCGCTGTTAATGCCGCCTGGTCATGGCTGTTCTTCCGGCTGCACCTCGGCGCGGCGTCCTTCGTCTGGATCGTGGTGCTCGCGGTGCTGCTCGCCATCACGGTGGCCGCGTTCTGGCGCGTCAGCCGCGTGGCCGGCGCACTGCTCCTGCCCTACATGGGCTGGGTGTTGTTTGCGTGCGTGCTCGCCGGGGCAGTCTGGCGCGCCAACCCCGCCGCGCTCGGCTGAGCCGACACCGATCTCAGCGGGCCGCGGCGCGCGCCAGCCGACCGTATAACGCTCCAGGTGCAGCCGCACCGCCTCCCGATACCCCTCGGCGCTCGTCACCGTCGCCCCGCCGGTCAATACCAGGATGTAGTCTCCGCGGCGCGTGCGGCTGATGCGGCGCACGTGATTGAAATTGACCAGACAGGAGCGGCTGACCCGCAGCAACGGCTGACTGCACAGCGCCTGCTGCGCGGCGCGCAGAGTCGCCCGCAGAATGTGGGCCTCGGATCCGACGTTGACTTTGACGTAGTTGCGCTCGGCGCAGGCGGCCTCGATCTGCTCGGCGTCGAGGACTTGCCGGTCACTTCCCGTGCCCACGACCAGCCGCGGCCGCCGGGCCACGCGTGCCGCGCGAGCGCGCTGCAGGTGTTCGAGCGCCGCCTCCAGAGCCTCCTGGCGCGCCGCACTGCGCTCGGCCCTCAGGCGCCAGCGGACGCGCTCGACGGTGTCGTGGAAGCGTGCGACGTCGAAGGGCTTCAACAGGTAGTCGGCCGCAAAGAGTTCAAACGCCTCCGCCGCGTAATGCACGTGCGCCGTGACGAAGACCACGGCCGGCGGCCGAGACATCTCGAGCGCGCGCACCAGCGTCATGCCATCGAGCGCGTCCATCTCGATGTCGAGAAAGAGCGCGTCCGGGCGTGTGGTCTGCACGGCCGCCAGGGCTGATCGCCCATCGGCATACTCTGCGAGGATCTGCACATCCGGCTCCGCCGCGCAATACTCGCGCAGCAGCCGCCGGCTGGACGCCTCATCATCCACGATCATCGCCGTCAGCATCGATCGTTCCTCCCTACAGACTCGGCGCGGCGCACTCCGCGCCGAGCAGCGGCAGATGGATCTCCGTCGTCCACTCACCCTGCGGCTGCGTCGCCGAGCGCATCGTCGCCCGCTCCCCGAAATGCAGCGCGAGCCGATGGCGCACGTTCCTCAGCCCGATCCCTTCGGAACGCTCGGTGGCGCACGGCGCCACGGTGTTGACCACTCGCAGGGTCAGTTCATCCCCGGCAGCCGCGACTTCGACGCGGATCGATACCGACCCGTGGTGTCCGCGCAGACCATGCACGACGGCATTCTCGACGAGTGGCTGCAGGATCAGACTCGGCACCCACACGCCCGGCAGCCCGGCGGGCGCTGGCACGTTCAGGCACAGCCGCTCGGCGAACCGCTGCTGCTGCAGCGCCAGGTACTGCTGCGCGAAGTGCAGTTCCGCCTCGAGCGGCCAGAACTCGCGCTCGCTCGCACTGAGCAGCGCGCGCAGCACCTCGCCCAGCTTCGCCACCAGCGCCCGGGCGGCCGGCGGGTCCCAGCCGATCTGACCCTGCAGGGTGTGCAGCAGGTTCAGCAGCGAGTGGGGCGAGAGCTGCGAGCGCAGCGCCGCCAGACGTGCCGCCGAGAGCGCCCGGTGCAGCGAGGCCGCCTGCCGCTCCCGTTCGCGCAGCGCGCGGCCCATCTGACACGCCCCGAGCAGCGCAAGCGCAAACGCATAAGCGAGCAGACAACGCGTGAGACTCGAGAGCCAGAGGCTCCCCTCCAGCTCCGCGGCGCGCGAGAACGAAGCGACGGCCACGTGCGGAGCGGTGGCGACGTCGCCGGCGAGCAGCTCCCCGAGCAGCAGGCTCGGGGCCGCCAGAGCCGAAAACCCCAGACCGAGCGCGGCCTGCGCGGGCACCCGCCGGGCGTACGGCCGCCAGCCCAGATGCTGCGAGCCCCACAGACAGCCGAGCAGCGCCGGGTAGAGCAGCACGTGCGCGAGCAGCTGCGGGCCCCAGGGCGCGAATATGGTTTTCAGGCGCATCGCCGAGAGCGCGGCCTGAGTGCTCGTGGTCTGCAGGAGGTCCACGCCGGTGACGTACGCCCAGAACACGGTCACCAGCACGAGCGGCATGCGCACGCGGCACGTCACGTCATGCGCCCCGTTGCCGGCCGCACTTGCCCCTGATCCGCATCGGCCCTCCCTCACGCAGCGCGTCCGGACCTCCGCCGTCACCGACACCGCCGGGGGGCTGGGACGAAATCGTCGATGGCAGGGACGAACTCGTTGAACCGCCCATTCCCGAAGGCTGAGTCAAAGTGTCTCATATCTTCATGGCCCCGGAAAAACCAGAACCGCCGGCGCACGGCGCGGCCCTTGGTGCGCCGTGCGCGCAACACCCGACACCGTCCCGGTCCGTTTCGTGCATCACCGCCAAGACAACGGCTGCGCCAAGACGTCCTGCGCGCGCCCGCGCCCCCCGGCGCCGATCGCCCGTCCGCTTTCTCGTCCCACACAACGACAGAAGAGGCTGCCATGAATGGAAAATTGACCGTGGTCGGCACCGGAATGACGGCAATCAGTCAGCTCACGCGTGAGGCGGAGTACTGCCTGTTCACGGCCGACAAAGTCTTCTACCTGCTGACCGACCCGCATACCGAGGGCTACGTGAAGCAGCTCAATGCATCGGCCGAGTGCTTGAAACGCCATTACGAGCACGGCACCGGCAAACCCAGGCTCTGGGCCTACCAGGACATGGTCGAGACGCTGCTCGCCCCCGTCCGCCAGGGACAGACGGTGTGCGCGGCGTTCTACGGCCACCCGGGCGTGTTCGTCTACCCGTCGCACGAGGCGATCGTGCAGGCCCGGCGCGAGGGCCACGAGGCGAAGATGCTGCCCGGGGTCTCGGCCGAGGACATGATGGTGGCCGATCTGGGCATCGACCCGGCGCTGCCGGGCCTGCAGACCTACGAGGCCACCGGTTTCGTGCTGTTGAAGCCGGCGATCGATGCGCGCATCCCGCTCGTGCTCTGGCAGATCGGGGTGGTCGGCCTGCTCACGCCCGAGGCCCACCCTTCGCGCAGCAATCTCGGCGCGCTCACCGAGATTCTGTTGCGCAGCTACCCGGGCGACCACCAGGCGGTGCTGTATCAAGCGTCGGCGTACGAGAATATCGCACCGGTCCTGCATGTGTTCGCGCTGCGGGATCTGGCCCGCCAGGACATCAATGCGCTGAGCACGCTGTACGTACCCCCCGGGCTGCATGCCGATCCGGATCCCTGCCGGGCCGAGCTGCTCGGCGTGCGCCTGGCGGACCTGTCCCTCACGCACCGCAAGGGCGGCGCGCGGGTTCCCGGGCAGGCGTACGGGATCACCCACCCGGAGCGGCCCGGCTGGGTCACTGCGGCGCAGGGCGCCGGCGCGGTGAGTGCCGAGCTCGCCGCAAGCTGACTCGCGGCCGCGCCGCGTGCCGCGAAGCCGGCGTGCCGGGCAGCGGCTTGAGATTCAGGACGATCCATCGGGGCATGGAGGCCCGCCGTTTCACTGCAAGAGGAGATCCGTGATGACCCTGCGAACGACTGTGTCAGGCATCGACATCGGCCGCTGCGGCCGGGTGCTGTACCGCGGCGGCCCGACCGACCGCCTGCTGCGCGCCAATGAGACCGCGCTCTCGCCGGAGACGAAGGTCGTGGTGGTACTCGTGCTCTGAAGGGCCGCGCTACGGGCCGACGGCCCACCGGGTGTCCCCCGGGGAGCCCGACGCCACAAAAAAACAGGCTGGGGTGCGCGTCCCGCATTGGATTCCGTTGCGAAGACGCGCATCCCAACCTGAGGGGGGTCGGTGAGCGCTCAGATCCCTCGACGCGGTGCGAACACCGCGACACAACCCTCGCGACAGGTCCCGCCGGCCGGACTCGCGGCGACGGGGACGAACACTTTCCCGCTGCGCGGGTCGGCGGCCACGGAATGCGCATCCGGTCCGCTCGGCAGATTGGCGATCCAGCGGCGCGTGCGTGCGTTGACGACGCCGAGCACCGGACCGCCCGGATTTTTCACCGCGGCCAGGTAGTACCGGTGCGCGCGCGGATCGGCGTAGACCTCATCCGAACCGCCCACCTGGGGCACGCGGGCGACGATCTTGCCGGTGCGCGCATCGAGGATCAGCGAATGCGCCGGGAAACCCGCGGCAACGGCATCGTCGCTGCAACCCACGAGCAGGTCGGCGTGCGGCCCGAGTGCCAGGCCCGCCGGCATGCACCGCTGCACGTACATCAGCTTCACCAGCCGGCGCGTGCGCGGGTTGATGACCGCGACGGCGCCCTCGGCCTTCACGTGATCGAGCACCGGCAGCGACAGATACAGCAGACCGGTCGCCGGCACATACGCCGGCTGCTCGGCCCCGTCGGTGGCCGCGGCGAGGGTCACCCGCCCCACCACCTTGCGGGTACGCGTGGAGATCAGATTGAGGATCGGCGGCCCGTCGTGCTTGGCCACCACGGCGATGAGATGGTCACGTGGATCGTAGGTGAGCTCATCGGTGGTCTTACCCCGCTCCGTGAGGATGCTCGCGACGATCCTGCGGGTCCGCACGTCCACCACTTTGACGGTGCCGGTGTCGCCGTCGCTCGCCCAGAACGTCCCCGTTCCGACCGCCACCACGCCCTTCGGGCCGTCGGAACCGAAACCGCCGGCGCGGCCGAGGAACCGGTCCGTCGCGGCGTCGATCAGGTCCAGACCGTGATTCGACTTGTCCGAGAACGCATAGATGCCGGCCGCATTGACGGCCCCGATGTCGAATTTTCTCAGCGGCTGGCCCGGCACCGCGATCTCGCCGACCCGGCGCAGCGGGGCCGTGAGCGGCGCTGCGAACACGGTCGCCGTACCGGCCAGGACGGCCATCGCGGCGGTCAAAACGAACAGCGGGCGCACGCGGCGGTGCGCCGGGGAAAACAGGATGCGATCGCTCACCGGTCTGTTCTTTCTCGTGATGACGGAGGCGTCCAGTCTCGCAGCCCTTCCTGACAGTCGTGTGACACTGCGCCGGCATCGGCCTCGCTTCCCCGCGGGCTCGCGAGGCACGCCGGGCACTGCGCGCGAGTCGCGGGCGTCGAAAGATCTTACAAACCGCCCGCCGCCCTTCGATGCAATGTTCATACGACATTGATTTATTTCAATTTTGTTCCGCTGGCACCCTTATTGCTGCGTTTTGGTGGCGTGCCGTCGCCTGAATGTATGCGGGCGAACGGGACAAGGAGTGGGCGCCGCGCGTCTCGTTCGGTCGGCGCCGCCAGACCATGCCGGGACGTCATGATCAGACCTGGGAGTCACGCTCATGTCCGTACTGAACCGCACCCGTCACTGGCTCGCCGCCTGCGCCATGACGCTCCTCGCTGGCGGACTCGCGCATGCGAGCACACTGTCCGCGACCTATTTCGAAGTCTCCAGCCACGATCCGAGCTTCAACACCATGTGTTGCGGGACCTACAACAACGAGGTCCTGCCCGCCCTCGGCCCCGATGGGTTGCCGCTGTACAACCCCAGCTATTCAGGCATAGCACCGAACTCGGCTGATATTACTGCTAGCGGTGAGCTGACTTGGTGGAGCCCGTCGCTCAATGCGAACGTCACGCAGACGGGCACCGGAACGATCACCCTGCCGTTCAATCAGACGTCCAACTTCTTCCCGCCGAACGGGACCGGCACGAGTGACTCCCAAGGCGGGCTGACGGCGATCTTCTCCGGGTACCTCAACGTGCCGAGCACCGAGACGGTGAGCTTCAGCATCGGTGCAGACGATTCTGCGTTCGTGTACCTCGATGGCATGAACGTCTGCGACCTCGGCGGCGTCCATCCTTATTCGGTAGGAACGTGCAGCATCCAGACGATCACGGCCGGATCGCACAGCCTCCTGCTGTTCTACGACGACATGAACACCGTGCAGGCGGGTCTGTCGTTCAACGTGCAGACCCAGGGGGTCACGACCGTCGGCATGCCCGAACCGGGCTCGCTGGCCCTGCTGGCGGCCGGTTTGCTGGGCCTCGGGTTCGCCGCCTCGCGCCGCCGCCGCTCGCCCTTGGGCCGCCGCGGCTGACAGTCGCTCAGAAGTCCCTCCGCGTCGTACCGACGTTCCTCACCGCCGCCCTGACGTCCCAGTCGTCAGGGCGGCGGTCTGCGGTTCAGGAACGCCCGAGCGCGCGAACCCGCAGCCTTCGAGCACCGCGCTACCCACTCCGCTGGCGAAGGCGCACCGCACAGCGCACTCGAGCCGTAGCCCAGCGGCGCCAGCCTCCGCCTGCCGGGTCACGGACCGGTCGCATGCGCGCAAACCGTGCCAGACCCCTTACAACGGTACGCCGCAGCGCGCGAGGACTTCGCGCAGATCGCGGATCGGGGGGAAGACCTCGTTGTTCCAGTCCGTGCCCTGGGCATCGTGCGCACGCTGTTCGTGCTCGACGATCTCCTGGTCCTCGCGGAAAATATTTTCCGTGAATCGCACCACGAACGGCCACACCACGTGGATCAGCCCCGGGATCGGCGGCTTCTTCACAGACAGGTACCCGAAGGTCCGGTTGGTGCGGTGCTCGGCATCGAGCGGCGTATAGCACAACCACACTTCGAGGACCGGGTCCTTCGTCTCGTCGATGTCGCGGCCCACCCAGACCTTGAGGCTCTGCGATGGATAATCGGTTCGGATGCGCATGTGATCGCGGAAGTCCTGGCGCTCCTCCCCGCGGCTTCGCATCATGTCCACGATCACGCGCTCGCCGACCGTGGACTTGCCCTCGCTTCGGCTGAAGCTGTACTCGACCTCCGCCCATCGGTCGCCGTGTTTGCGCCCGAGGCAACTGGCGCGGATCGAGCCCATCTGTTTGCGATGCATGAACTGGTGGTTCATGTCGAACAGATTCTCGTGCATGAACGTGTAGTGGCAGGCGACCTCGCGGTTCAGTCGCCGGGTCTTGTAGTCGCGGCGCTGCGAGGCCCCGAGTGAACCCGGCAGGCGCTCCTCAGCGAGCTCAGCCTTGCCGGGGAAGATGAAGATGAGGCCGTCGATCTCGCGCACCGGGTAGCTGCGGACCCCGTTCGGACGGCGTTCCTTGCCCAGATAGGGGACGTCCGTACACTTCCCCGAGCAATCATAGGCCCACCCATGGTAGTGACACTTCAGGACCTCCCCGGCGACGACGCCCAGATGCAGCGGCACCTGCCGGTGCGCGCAGCGGTCCTCGAGTGCAAAGACCCGCCCGCTCTCGCCGCGATAGAGCGCGATCGGCTCCCCGGCGAACCGCCGTCCGAGAATCTGCCCGGCCTTGAGCTCATCGGACCACGCCAGCGGATACCAGTAATCGGGATTCGCAGCCGTCCGCCTCAGATCCACATCATCGCGCCTGCCCGTCAGGCACTCCGCAGCCAAGGCCGATTGATCCTCGCGCATCGACGCCCCCTTGTTGTAATGAAAGCCGCAAGACTACTCTCAAGGTACATCCCGGAGAAAGCTCTGTTTGATGACACGCCAGCCGAACGCTTGAACGGGGGCTCGGTCACCCTCGGGTGCAGCCGGCTTCACCGGGGCTGGCGGCGCCCCGCCGTACACGACCGCTCACGGCGTTCGCGCACGGCGCAACCGACGTGCCGATGAGCCCGGCCCGGCACTCATTCGGCATCGGCTCACATCCCGGAAGAATTCCCTAGTCAGACCCTACTTTGTGCTGTAAAGTTCTCCGCGTCCGAGGATTTCGATGATACTGCGGCGCAACCGCTTGGGACGGGGGATGACAGTCGGCGTTTTGGGGACGCACGGCCGTCGACAGCTCCGTAGCGGTGCGGACGTGGCGAGAGGGGGCTTTCTCCGGGCGAAGGAATGGTTCACGCGCCCCGCACCCACAGGTGGCGGGCGGCGTCGACTGCGTCGCACGACCCTCATGCCCGACCCGAGGCCGAAAGAGCAACAATAGCCGGCGCGCCTCAAACGTCCCGGCAGACCAGGCCAGTTGCGCATGCGCGATGCCGATGATGTAGACGCACTCCCTTCTGATACTCACTGGACTCGACTGCTGGCACCGCGCTACTGGGCGCTGTGGCTGATCCTCGGCATGCTGCGCCTGCTGGTGCTGCTGCCGTATCGCGCGCAACTCGCCTGCGGACGCGTCCTCGGTGCGCTGCTGCGCAGAATGCCCGTGCGCTACGTGAGCATTGCCAAAACCAACATCGACATGTGCCTGGCCGGTCTGCCGCCGGGCGAACGCGCTCGGGTGCTCGAGCGGCACTTCCACAGCCTCGGCATTTCCGCGCTCGAGATCGCCCTGGCATGGTGGGGAGACGGGACGCACATCCGCAAACTCGCGCGCGTCGAGGGGTGCGAGCACGTCAAGGCCGCCCTCGCTCGGGGACGTGGCGCGATCCTGCTCACGGCGCATTTCACGCCGCTGGAAATCGGCGGGCGGATCCTCTCGGAAATGTTCCCCATCAACATTCTGTACCGGCCGACCAAGAACAGAGTCCTGGCGCATCTGCAGAACCGGCTGCGCAGCCGCAACGGCGGGCGGGCGATCCGCTGCGATGACATCCGCACGATGGTCGCGACGCTGAAAAACAATGAATGCGTATGGTTCGCCCCGGATCAGTGCTACCGCAAGAAGGGTGCCCGGATGGTCCCGTTCTTCGGCATTCCGGCGGCGACGAATACGGCCACCTCGCGCATCGCGCGCATGACCGGAGCGGCGGTATTGCCGTATTTCGTCGAGCGCCTGCCCGGCTGCGCCGGTTACCGGCTGGTGATTCTGCCGGCGCTCGAGGGCTTTCCCGGCCCCTGCCCGGCCGCCGACGCCGCACAATTTCATCGGCTGATCGAAGCTCAAGTCCATGCCGCGCCGGATCAATATCTGTGGATCCACCGCCGGTTCAAAGGCATGACGGCGGATTATCCGGATTATTATCGGAAATCGCCGCCAAACACCCCCCCGAGCGACGGCGAGACCCCTCTCGCGCAGCCCGAGATGTAACACCTGCTCTGCGTCTGTCTTCGACGCCCATCGCAATCGCACGTTCGCTTGCAAGGCCCGCTCCTGCGCAAGACACTGGGGTGAGGTGGTGACCGCGGCAGCTTCCGCCGGCGCAACGCGCACCCTCACAGCGCGAGCAAATCACTCGCCAGACGCAGGAATTCCTCGGCGCGGACCGGCTTGCTGAGCATGCGCAGATTGCGGTCATGGGCGAGATCCCGGATCGCCGAGGACGTGTCACCCGTGATCAGGATGACCCTCAGCGCGGCACCGCGCTCCTCACGCAGGCGCGCAATCACCTGGGTTCCCGTCTCATTCGCACCGAGGTGGAAGTCCGTGACCAACAGGTCAATCTCGCCGGCGCTCTGCGCGATCTGCAGCGCATCGTCGCCGCAGGCGGCCGTGACCACCGCATAGCCCTCGGACTTCAACAGCAGACGCGTAGCGTTGCGAACGTCCGGGTCGTCCTCCACCAACAGGATACGTGCCGCTCGTGTCCGTGCGACTTCCGGAGCCGGCCCCTCGGGAACACTCCGCTGCGCAACGACCTCCGGCTCCGAGCCCCGCGGCAGTCGCAGCGCAAACGTCGAGCCTCGGCCGACCTCGGAGCTGATCTCGAGTGAGATCTGCAGCAGCGCGACCAGGCGCCGCACGATACTCATGCCCAGCCCATAGCCCTCGCGCGTGCTGTTGGTCGGAACTCCGATCTGATAGAACTCCTCGCCAATATGGCGAATCTGGTCCGCAGCGATCCCTACACCGGTATCGATGACCTCAATGGTGATTCCCGTCGAGTCGACCTTGGCGCACAGCCGAACCGCCCCGGCGCGTGTGTATTTGATGGCATTGGACGTGAGGTTTCTGAGAATCTGCTCGACGAGTCCCAGATCGCTGTAGAAAAAGACATTTGGCTCCGGCATCTGCGCCTGCATCGTCAGTCCCTTCGCCGCCGCCACGCCGCCGAACTCTCGCACCATCGTCGATAACAGCGCAGCGACGGAGAAATGGCCGAGCTCCGGTTTGATGACACCCGCTTCGAGCTTGCTGATATCCAGGAGCGCACTCAGTAACCGTCCGATGGTGCCAACCGCGACGGCCTGCTGTTCCAGCGCATCGATGAGTTCCGGTTCGACTGCCCGGCGGCGCATCGCTCCGTTCAGCAGCGAGACCGCCTGCAGCGGCTGGCGCAGATCGTGGCTTGCGGTGGCGAGGAATCTCCCCTTGGTCCGCTCGGCCCGCTGAGCCTCCTCCCGGGCCACGCGGGCCTCCTCGCTGGAGCGCGCCAGCTCGATGTTGCGCTGCGCGAGTTCCCGGTTGGCCGCAGCCGAACTCTCTGCCCGTCGCATGATCTCCTGCTGCAATTCTCGAGTGCGGCGAAACGCAAGAACCAGCAGTGCAATTCCGATCATCATGAGTATCGCCGCCAGCCATGAACTGACGAGCGCATATTGCTGTACCGTCTTGTCGGCCGCGGCAGCCTCTACCAGACGCCGTTTCAGCAATCTGTTCTCATGGGCGGACAACCGGTTGATCTGTTCCTCGAGCCTGCGCATCCAGTCGAGACCGGCATCCGTGCGCACGATCTGCTCGGCCGCCCGCGGTCCTGCGCTGTTGTAAATCGCAACGGTGTGTCTCAGCTCATTGATCTTTTGTGCAATCGTCCGGTTCAGATTCGTCAGTGCCGCCTCCTGTGCCGGCTCAGATCCGGTGAGCTCGCGGAGACGCGCCTGCAGCCGCGGGACTCGCCTGAGCGCCGCTTCGTAAGGAGCCAGATATGCCGCGTTACCGGTCAGCAGGTAGCCGCGCTGACCGCGCTCGGCATCCTGAATGGCATTTCGCAACGAGCCCAACGTGAGGATGGTCTCGAAGCTATGGGTCACCAGTTGTTCGCTGCGAATGGCTCGCGGTGACCGGTTGAGCGCCTCGAAACTCTGCAATCCGATGAGGAGTAGAAACGGCACGATGATCAGGGTGAGTGCCGGCCAAAGCCACGCCCGCGCTCCCAAAGCGCGCTTGCTCGCTTGATCCGTGGTTACCATCACGCCGGAGGTCCTGTCCTTCTTGCTTGTGTGTCTGCGAGGGACCCGTCTGGGAGACGACTGCTCCTCCCCCGGACAGGTGATGTTCCCCACGCGGGGCGCACCCGCCCCGGGATGGCCTATTGTA
>Ga0315298_1003925_pt1 | contig 22877 bp, 19 predicted proteins | sample WHS_1_MG_FD_203077 | JGI IMG/M metagenome (GOLD analysis project Ga0315298, IMG submission 203077) | Extremophilic microbial mat communities from Washburn Hot Springs, YNP, Wyoming, USA - WHS_1_MG | ecosystem: Environmental > Aquatic > Thermal springs > Hot (42-90C) | place: USA: Wyoming...
GATATTGGTCATTCTGTAAACCGGTCCAGCAATTCTGTGAGATAGAAGAATAATCCCGAGGCAGGCAATTATTGCAAGGATCGCCGTAAGCAGAATGACCCTTCCAGCAAAGGCGGAAAATGTCTCGCTGTAAACCATCGGAAGGTTTTTGAGGTCTGTGAGGGTGATTGAGCCAGAAAGGCGCACCCAGACGCTGTAAAAGGTTGCTATACTTATAACGGCACTTGTGATTACAAGAAATATCACAGTGTATATCACAAACCTCAGTTGAATTTCCCTGTCTATCCAGAGTTTTCGTCTTCCCATTGTCACCTGTGAATTTTTCCTGTATGATTATACCGCCTTAAATAAAACGCTGTCAATAGGTTGTTGTAAATCGGCAGGGCACGATGTTTTTTCACTGTTTCAGGTACCTGTTGATTTTTTCCAGTAGCCCATTTTTCCCCACGCCGCCTATGATTCTTTCTGCCTCTTTCCCGTCTTTGAATAATATGAAAGTCGGAATGGAAAAAATCTGAAATCGTCCTGCAATCTCATTCTCTTCATCAACATTAACCTTTGCAACCTTTACTTTCCCCTCAAGTTCCTTCGCAAGTTCTTCTATGACAGGCGCCATCATCCGGCATGGTCCGCACCAGTCAGCATAGAAATCAATAAAAACGAGACTATTTTCAGCAAGAGCACTGTCAAAACTTGATTTTGTCAGAATCTCCATCATTCCTCCTGGTTGTATTTTATTAATAATTAGATGTTAAAAAAGCGTATCAGGATTCTCGTTTTCAGCATCCGGTGTTTCCTCAGGCAGGTCGGTTGCATCATGCGCAACAGCAGAAGGTGGTTCGGATTCTTCCTTGCTGGTAGTACCTGGCTGTATTGGTTCTGCTGCTTCCAGAAGGGGTGATAAACGAAAGTCCTGCACCTGCCGGCTCCATGCACAGAATTCGCACTTATCTGACGGCTCTGGAAGAGGCCGTTTAAGACATTCTGCTGCTGCCCGGATGGTTTCCTCCAACTCCTTGATATGATCCTGTAGGTCAATTCTCTTCAGGGATCCTGAAAACCTTATCCAGTGAGTTTCCTCGTTATGCACAGGATAAAAGTAAATAAGGTATCCAAAGTCCTTGACTTTCTTGAACTTCTCGTTAAGGAGCAGACGATACACAGCAAGTTGTAACTTATAGGTGGGGTGAATATCTTGGGGATCCCGATTTTTCGTCTTGTGGTCAAGAGGCGCATAACTCCCGTCATCAAACTGTATGGCTTCATCAAGATGGCCCACAAGTGTTACTTCAGGACTGAATTGTGCATACATGGTTCGGGGCAGAAGCGGGATAAGTTTGCCAGGAATTTTTCCATCCAGAAACTCCGGAAGCTGGTTGAGCGCCCTGTAATGATCAAAAATTTCCTTTACCACCAAATCAATCCCTGTTGCAACAGATGGCATGGGTCCGCGCGGGCGGTAGAGTTTCTTGTTCACCGCAAGCCAGAAGCATCGCGGGCAATCATTGAACATATTGAGTGAAGAAGCCGAGAGAAAAAATTTTGCCATGGGTCCCTTCAAAAATTAGATTCAAGAATTCCAGCAACATTTCACGGCAGGAGCAACACTTACTCTGCCATATCCTGCAAACAGGCGAATTCTTCTACATATATTAGCACAGAAAACAAAGCGGGTCCTGCGCGTACATATCTTTGGTCACGCAATATGCAAGTGCACGGCATCCGTAGCATCCCCGAATATTGCACCGACCGCACCTACCGCCGAGCTTCTTCCTTGACATTTTCCTGAACGGATGCCGCTGCCATATTTCAGAAAATGGTTCTTCAAGCGCACTGCCAAGCCGCACTGGAAACCTTCTGCAGGGAAAAACACTGCCATCATTCAGAATTGCGCAGCCGTACTTACCGATCACGCAATCAGCACCAAGAATATCCCATCCGTTTTTATCTCTTTTGAGAAGGAACCCTCTGTATGGCGCTATGAGATTAATGTCTGCCGGAAGCCCGCAGCGCTTGAGCAGATACTTTCCAATTTCGCGCCATGTTTTTGTATGGATGCTCTGCGACATAATTTTTCTGCCAGCGCCCATAGGGAAAAAACGTTCCAGTATAAATCCATCAAGGCAGAACTCTTCACACATTGAAAAGAGCCCGGGAACCTGGTTCTTATTTTGCTCCATGAGCGTGAAGATTAGATATTTTTCGCGCGGGAAAGTGTTTAAAGTTGTAATCGCTGAAAGAAACTTTTCATAACATTGCCCGCGAATTTCCTCAAATAACCTGCGTTCAACTGCTTCGCATGAAATTTTTATTATGGAGAGTTTTGCATATGAAGAAAGATGTTCAATTGTTTTCCTGTCAAGGAACGTACCATTCGTAATAAGACCGATCCGTTCCACAAGTTCACTCTGGTTCAATGTTTCAAGAATTTCATAAAATGATGGAAAAAGAAACGGCTCTCCGCCGGTTATGTCAACAGTCAGACGCCTATCAGTTTCCTCAAGAAAAGTAAATAGATTTGCGAGCACTTCCTTTGCATCTTCTGGGGATAGGTCGTGCCTGGAATCAAAAGTATCCTGATAGCAGTGTTTGCAGCGCAGGTTACAGCGCTCTGTAATGTGCCACTGGATATGGAATGTCTTTTTCTTCTTTTTCCTCACTATTTTATTATACAGTGCAATCACAAAAATGAGAAAAATGAATCTGCAGATGGCTGGCTGAATTTCAAAAAGAGCGTGTCCGTCTCAAACAAAATCTTCTTTACGAGTGCAGTTGGTTTTGCTAAAATAAGCGCTATAAAGCACGGCATCAAATTTTTTATTGTTAATTTCCAATCTACCGGATTGGCCAGGAGGTGCGGTAATGCCAGGAAAATACGCGCTTGGACTTGATTTTGGAACAAACTCTGCACGCGCAGTAATTGTACGGCTTGATAATGGCGAAGAAGTTGCGGAAAGCGTTGCAGGGTACCCGTCAGGCAGAGACGGGGTCATTGTTGACAGGAATAATCCTCATCTTGCAAGGCAAAATCCTGCTGATTATCTTGCCACCCTTACAAAGACAGTGAGAAACCTTATCCCGAAGATGAAGAAAAAACATGTCCTGCCGCAGGATATTGTTGGTATAGGCATTGATACCACAGGAAGCACTCCAATACCTGTTGATGATAGGTGCAGGCCGCTATGTTTTATGCCAGAGTTCAGAAAAAATCCGAATGCTATGGCGTGGCTGTGGAAGGACCATACAAGCGCGGCAGAAGCAGAGGAGATTACAGAACTTGCTGCGAGAATTCGTCCGCATTATCTTGCGAAAATAGGCGGGGTGTACTCTTCTGAATGGTTCTTTTCCAAGATTCTTCATCTATCAAGAGTTGATGAAAAGGTTTTTAGAGCCGCTGCAAGTTTTGTGGAACTTGCCGACTATATCCCGGCGGTGCTCACAGGAGTCAGTTCACCCAGCAAGGTCGTAAGGAGTATTTGTGCTGCAGGGCATAAAGCGATGTATAACGATGCCTGGGCAGGTTTGCCTGACGAAGAGTTTCTCCTGCAATTAAGTCCGCTTTTTGCAGGGCTTCGCGCAAAACTTTATTCAAAGGCGGTTCCTGCTGGAGAGCGTGCCGGAACGCTTTCTCCTCTATGGGCAAAGAAACTAAAGTTGCCTGCCGGAATACCGGTAAGCGTGGGAGCGTTTGATGCGCACATGGGTGCTGTGGGCGCAGGAATCAAACCGAAAACCCTTGTAAAGATTATGGGAACTTCAACCTGCGATATCATGATTTTTCCGAAAGACGAAAAACTACCTGATATTCCAGGGTTATGCGGCATTGTGCCTGATTCAGTTGTCCCGGGGTATGTGGGTCTTGAAGCAGGCCAGTCAGCAGTTGGGGATATCTTTTACTGGTTCCTTAAGACATTTCTTCCTTCGGCAAGAAAGGATAACTACTCATACTACACGAAACTTGCAGCCCAATTAAGACCGGGTGAATGCGGACTACTTGCCCTTGACTGGAACAACGGAAACCGCACAATTCTTGTTGATCAGAAACTTACCGGATTAATCATCGGCATGTCGCTTAATACTCGTCCTGAAGAAATGTACCGCGCGCTGATAGAAAGCACTGCATTTGGCGCTCGCACCATTATTGAACGGCTTGAAGAATACGGGGTGGAAGTTGGAGATATCATTACCTGCGGCGGCCTTCCGGAAAAAAGCCCGCTCCTTATGCAGATTTACGCTGATGTAACAGGCAGGGAGTTGAAAATTTCGGCCTCCAGGCAGACATGCGCTGTAGGAGCAGCAATTTTTGGAGCAGTTGCTGCAGGAAAAGAATCAGGAGGATTTGCAACCGTTGAAGAAGCGCAGGAAAAAATATGCTCTTACCGCAAAATTTCATACCGCCCTGACAAGGAAAACAAGGCCATATATGACCGTCTGTACGCGCTGTACAAAAACCTTCATGACAGTTTTGGAACAAAAACATACTCAGGCAACCTGTTTCATGTGATGAAATCTCTTCTTGCTATCAAGGACCAATCTGTCAACAGGAGAAACGAATGAAATGCATTGACTACGGCAGGTCTTTTGTATGCACGCATGGTAGAATAAATGCGCCGCGGTTCTTGATAGAATCGCGGGTTGTTATCACCAACCAGAAAACAGGTGAAACTCTCACGATATGTCAGGGTGCATCGTGCAAGAGTGAGGATACGTTTGCAAGGGAAAATCTTTTCCAGACCGATAACTATAACTTTTTGCCGGTTTTTGCAGATGATGGAGAACTTGTAATTTTTCGCAGCAAGGTTCCTTCCCGCAATGATTATGCTGAATTGCGCAAGAGCGATTCGCCAGGTCATGTTTGGCAAAGGCATACCTTCAACCTTGTGGAGGCAGAGCCGCTTGAAGAACTTGATTCTGTGGAAAACATCATCAAAGCCACAAAGAAATGCCTGCCCCTTGTTGCACAGACACGCATTTGGAATGACGAGACAGGGTTATCTGCAATGATTGAATATCCAGTCAAGACAATGAATATCTGTGAAGAGACACAGGTGTACCAGGTTGATACAGGGCCTGTTGTATTCCCGGATTTGTCTAAAAAGGGTGCTTTGAAAAATGAAATGTTGCACATTGCATATATTGCATTCAATGCCGCACATTTTGCAGATTTTATATATGAGAAAGAGACCTCTGTTGTTGTGAACGGAAAGATTGTGGCAGCCGTGCCCCATTTCTCTGGCATCGTAGCAAACGTCCCGGCAAACAACCGTATTTTTGCAATGGGTACGCTTTAATGCATTGGGGGTAAGATGAAGAGTAAAGGACTTTACGGAAGGAAGTTTCTTGATATTATCTCGCAGGAAAGAGAAATCCCTGCACTGGATGAAGACCATGTGCTTGTAAAAATCCATGCATGCGGTGTCTGCGGCACAGATATAAACTTTGTTCGCGACTGGGAAAAGGACTATATGCCGCTCGGCCATGAGGTTGCTGGTGAAGTGGTTGAAGCAGGCAAGAATGTAACGAGCGTAAAACCAGGAGACAGGGTTATTATTGAGGATTGCTCAATGTGCGGCATCTGTACTGACTGCAAAAGCGGAAGACCAGATTTGTGCCGCTCAATGTACAGCATGGAGGGACAACCAGGCATGAGCAGGTTTATGTCCGTACGGTACAACTGCCTTAATCAGTTTGAAGGGATTGACTATAAGTATGCGTGCCTGACTGAACCGCTTGCTGTATCTCTTACTTCTGTTTTGAATGCTGACATTCCGCCTGGAGGCAGTGTAATGGTGCTTGGACCAGGGCCTCTTGGTTTGATGAGTGCGCGGCTTGCAAAAATCCGCGGGGCTGGATTTGTGGGAATTGTGGGACTTCCTGCTGACAACCAGCGCGAACAGGCACGGCTAAAACTGGCAGAAGAATTTGGATGCGATTTAGTTCTTCAAACAGGCAGGGATGATGTTGAATCTGAGGTAAAGAAAAAATTTACAAAGGGTGTTGACCGCGTCATTGTAAGTTCTCCCCCTGAAAGCATTTATGATGCGCTTAAAATCATCAGGTTCGGAGGTATCATTACATTCTATGGGCTCCATTTCGGTGGTAAAAGTGTGGTAAAACTGGATATTAACGACCTGATTTTCCGCAAAATTTCTCTCAAACCTACATTTGCTGAGCCGGCAATAAATTTCCCGCTGGTCATCCATCTTCTCAGGGAAGGCCTGGTAGATGCCCCCTCAATTGTTACCCACACATTCGGATTTAGTGAAACAAAGGAAATTATGGGGGCAATTATTGATGGAAGCAAACCCATCATTAAGGCAGTGCTTCTGCCGCATGAAAAGGGAAAACCGCAGTGATTTTTACAGAAAATTAATCCGATACTGAAGCGGTTGTTGATTTTTTGCAGGCGAGGAAGAATAAACCTGCAGGGCTTGATGAACCAAGCCCATACAAGATGTAAAAGTGGCAAAATTGGAATCAATTTTTTAAAAAACAATTGGAGGTACTTATGAGTGCCCTCGCATATCTGGGCGGGAAGAAAATTTCAAAGTATGACCCTGGCACAATCTTTGACTGGCCCATCGTGAATAAGGCAATGGAACAGAGCATCGTCAATGTACTCAGGGAACGGAAAATGTCCAACTGGGACATTACCCTTGAATTTGAAAAAGAATTTGCCAGGTGGCATGGCGTAAGATATGCTCTCGGACACAACACAGGCACCGCGTCCCTGCATAGCGCCATGTTTGGTGTAGGGCTTGGCTGCGGCGATGAACTCATCTGCCCGAGTATTACCTACTGGGCATCATGTCTGCAGGCACTTTCCTTGAGGGCAACCGTGAAGTTTGTTGACATAGACCCGGATACCCTTTGTATTGACCCATCTCTGCTTGAAAAACAAATTTCTCCGCGAACAAAAGCAGTGATGGTTGTGCACTATGCAGGTATGCCGGCGGACATGGACCGCATCATGGAAATCTGCCGCAGAAAAAAAGTCGCCGTGATAGAGGACTGCTCCCATGCACATGGCGCTCTTTACAAGGGAAAGATTGTCGGTTCTTTCGGCGATGCTGCTGGTTTTTCTATAATGACCGGCAAGTCGTTTTCCTGCGGCGAAGGGGGGATGCTGATAACAAACGAGCGTGAAATATATGAACGGGCAGTTGCATTCGGATTCTATGAACGACACGGAAGCGATCTCACTATTGACTACCTTAAATCCGGGATGGGGCTTCCATGGGGAGGATACAAATACAGAATGAATCAATTTACTTCAGCACTCGGGCTTGTCCAGATGAAAAAATATCCCGGGGAAATGAAAGAGGTTGATGATGCGATGAACTATTTCTGCGACCTTCTTGAGGGGATTCCAGGACTTAAACCCCACAGGCCCAAAAAAGGTTCAGGTACGACAAAGGGCGGCTGGTATTGTTCCCTCATCCATTACATACCTGAGCAGTTAGGAGGCCTTTCAGTAACAACCTTCTGCGAGGCAGTCAGAGCAGAAGGAGGGGCGTGCTCCCCTGGCTGCAACAGGCCGCTCCATATGCATCCGCTTTTCCACAACATAGATGTGTACAGAGAAGGGAAACCTACACGCATCGCACATATCGCTGAAGATATAAGGGAAAAGCCCGAAGATTGTCCAGTAGCCGCAAAAATTGGGACGCGAGTGTTCAGCGTGGGACGCTTCAATTCCATCAAGAAAAACATAATCAAGGACCAGGCAAATACATTCAGGAAGGTTGCTGAAAACTATAAGGATTTGCTCGCGCACGACAAAGGCAATCCTCCAGAACTCGGCGGATGGAACCTGAGTTTTCGTTGATGGTTTTTATCTTTCTACCCGGTCTCCTGCATGCTGGCTGTGCTTGACGCCGGGGAACAAACAAGAGGAATGATATGCGCATCCTTATCATGACAGACCTTGAAGGCGTTGCAGGCGTTGCGGATTTTGACGACTGCGCTACTGATGGAAGATACTACCAGCAGGCAAAGGAACTCCTTACAGAAGAAACAAACGCAGCATGCGATGGAATACTGGACTGCTGTAATGCAGAAATAGTCGTGTTTGATGGACACGGCTGCGGCGGAATCATCCCATGGAAAATTCATCCTGAAGCACGACTTCTTCATGGAAGGCCGATTCCAAGGTATCTGGAACTTGACAGTGGGTATGATGCATTCTTTCTGCTCGGTCATCATGCAATGAACCAGACAGCAGACGGACATCTCAACCATTCTTATTCACACACCTCCATAGTGCGGGTTCTTCTAAACCGCGAAGAAATTGGAGAAATAGGACTGAATATATACCTTGCCGGCTGGTTCAATATCCCCACCGTAATGGTCAGCGGCGATCAGGCCGCTTGCAGGGAAGCCGCAAGGTATGTATGGAATATTGAGCAGGCGCCTGTCAAACATGGTATCAACAGAACCTGTGCTATTTCCCTTTCTCCGCAGAAAGCACGCCTTCTCATAAGGGAAAAAGCAGCAGGAGCCATAAAAAAAATCAAAGAGATTCAGCCGGCAAGGATATCCGGTCCATGCGAACTTGTCATCCAGTATATCTCTTCTGCTGACGCAACATGGAAAGCAGAAAGATGCGGCTGGGAGATTGTTGATGCTACCACTGTCAGGACGCGCGGAGAAAACTATCTTGAGATGTGGGACAATTTTTTCAGATAGATTTTCGCCTGGACAAAAGCGATGAAATTGCAGATTCAGCAAGTTGTTCGTGCACACCCACGGCCCCAATCCACCATGTTTCAAATGCCGCTTTTTCGCCGACCCATGTAACATAGTACGGCTGTGCGCGTTTTTTCAATACCTCTGCATCCCTATGAATTTCTGAAAATCGCGCTCTTAACTGTTTGACTATTGAAGGAGGCAGATTTTCCCTGTTCGGCCGCCACCATAGCACTTCTTCGCACAGAAAATCATATTTCAGTGCCAGCAGTTCTGCTTCCAGAGAAATAAGCAGGCCGTCCCCGAAGCATCCAGAAATGTCACTTTTCCGCAATAGTTTCAGCACGCGGTCAACTGTGGCAATTTTTCCTGAATTTCCCACAACCTGTGACCTGCATGAGACCACGCGCAGTAAATCATCAAGCGACCATTCGCCGATTTTTTCCGGCATGTCAAGTTCCCGCGCAATTGCGCTCCTGCGCGCTTTAATATCCTGCACAGAAGCACTGCCTGTCCAGGAACTTGCAGCAAACTGCGCCACATTATAAAGCGTCACAGGCCAGGGTGCACCTATGGGAGCCAGTGAATGGCCTCGCGCCCAGGAAGTGCCTATAACTCCCTGACCGCCAAGATCAGCAAGTGTCTGGCACATATGGGCAGGATTCAAAGTTCCACGTACAAAATCGGGCCTGAAGTGCATATCGCTGCTGGTATAGACACCGCAGGTTCCCCACAGATGTCTGCCTGTTTTTGCCATCGCACGGATTTGCGAAAAACTTCTTGGGTAACCTTTTGACAAATCAAAGCCGCCAATAGTTTCAATATCCGGGGCATCAAGGTCTTCCGCAAAACTACCCGGCGCAGCAAAAACCGGGAGCATTTCTCCTGTCACAGGCACACTATAAGGATGTCTGAATACCTGTTTTGAAGGCCGCTGTCCCTTCCATAGCACAAATTCTGCTGTCACGGGTCCGGTGCTGCCGTAATCCCATGGAAGAACGATCACATCAGCCGGAATTTTCTTGATAAGGTCAAGCCGTCCTTCACCCAGAAGCATATCTCCCCAGAACATCGGTTGTCTTCCTCTATCAAGCACAAGCGACCATACCCATCTGGCATGCTCCAGATAGAATTCAATTTTGCCGCCAATCTTCTTCATCCTTTTCCTGCACGCAGGGCAAAACCCCAGATGGAATGTCTCATCCTGACCAACATGGATCCTTCTACTTCGCGGATGCATCTGGCAAACAATCTCTATCAAATTTTTCAGATAGGTGCGAACTTTCTCACTTGACGGGCACAACTGGCACGGATAATCAGGATTTTCAAACATATCAGTTGAACCAGAAAGCCGGCTCAGATATTCAACATGACCAAATGTCTGCACGAGCGGGATCCATTCAATCCCGAGTTTATCTGCAAGTTCTGTAAGTTCTCTGATTTCATCGCGGCTGTAACGGTCAACTTTCGGAAACTGCGTTTGTACAGGTAGTTGGGGCAGACGATGCTCGTATTCAACGAGCACTCCATTAATTCCCCACCGGCCGAGTGTTTCAAGAAAGTCCGCAAAAACCTCAAACGGTATTTTTGGTCCTTTCAAATCAATATGCATAACTCTGCAACCAATCGCAGGGTTACTGACGTCCTTCCTCCATAAAGGCAAGGTTTTCTTCCTGCTGAAAAGCATCTGTACCTCCACTGAAGGTGCTATTGCTGTCCTATCATTTTCCGCTTTTTTCTGCCGGGTAGTAAATTATCTGCTGAAACAGTGCAAGAGAAATGGTATCATCAAAAGTGAAAAAGCGTTTCTTGCACCTTATCTTCAACCTCATACAAAACAAAACTTCAGGGACTCAATTTACCAAGCGGCGGATCCGCCTCGGGAATGAGTTTTAACCCTGGAGGCGGGTAAGATTGTAATGCAAATTTATTTCCCCCGACAACATTCACTGGAGTATTATGCCCCAAAGATAATATCCTTCCATCAGTTATTCCTTTTTATTATCAGGGATGCTCTGTCCTTGAGATCGCCCCTGTTTTTCCATGATTACCCAGCGGCGAATATCCGGAAGGTCACAATAGCGGAGAATACCGGGCAAAATCAAAGTCCTGGCATCTTCAATCTCATAGTGGCGTGTCATGACTAATTCCGCATACCCCGGCAGGGGCTTGTGAATCTCTGGAGCAGGTAATCGCCTGTCAATCGCGCAGGCAAGTTCAGCATATACTCCATTGTATCCATAAGTATAAATCTGCAAACCCTTTAATGTTACATCAGGCCATTGTGCCAGGGCACGGAAGGCGCGCAAAACATCCCAGGTTCTTACTGCACAGAAACAATCGTTCAGCCAGAGAAGGTCGTCGTTGAGTTTGCGCAGTACGCCATATAATGCATGCGGCGCATGTGCATTCAAAGCATCAGGTTCACCGCCAGCCACGCCGGTAACATTCAGTACCAGAACCGCCCGGCCCGCCGCGCATCTTTTACGAATCCAGTCCCAGTGCTGGCGCAGGGCTTGTGTTCCTTCATCCCACACAGTCAGCGTCACAGGGAGCCGTCTATCCACATACTCAAAGTGCCGGAAGAGCATCCCTTCATTCATTACACCTTCCTGTGACCACCATGCTCCGAGGTCAACAATTATTTCATTCACACGATTGATGCGTCTATAGCACCGCAGGTTTGCTGGAACGTGTTTGCGGCCTGATATTACCTGTTTTCTGATCCACGCACAAGCACGTTTGCGCCGCGTAATGTCCGCCTGGCTGTTCCTTGTCTTTTCAAGTATTTCAAGCCGTTTCTGGTTTTCTTCGTATACTGCGCGCGCATCCGGAAAATCGCCGCGCACCTGCCCTGATTTTGTGCACCGCAACCTGCTGCCGTCTATCGGTACGCTTTCTGCTGATTGAATATTAATAGTTCTTCCAAGTAGATGCCTGGAAAAAAACCGCGCAGCAGAGCGCGCCAGTTCTACAGTGTATGAATGAGTTGAAATATCTTCCACAAGTTCCAAATCAGATTCATTGCCAAACATCTTCCAAAATCTTTTACAACGTTTTACAGTTCTACGCGTTCCCTCAATCGGGAAGAAATCATAACTGACTGCCAGCACGCAGACAGGTTTCGGGCACAGGGCAAGAAGAAAATCCTCATGGTCAATACCCAGAGCCGTCAGTCCTGTCCATGTTTGTTCAGAATCCGCCGCAATGCCGGAATACATAAGCAATCTGCGGTTTGTAACGAACAAACCGGGTGCTGCGGCCCTGACGCGGGAATCAACCATCATCATCAAGCATGTCTGGGTGCCGCCGCCCGATGCTCCTGTAACGCCGATTCGTTTCGGGTCTACTTCAGGACGACTGCACAGCACATCCATGCTGCGCATGGCATCATGGAGGAAATAACGCGCAATCCCGTCGCCCAGAGGGAGACATTGAGTGCCGGCATAGTCATGTTCATGCACGCCTGGGGCAACAGTATGCCCTCCAAGCGCAGATTCATAATAACTGAAACGTTCTCCCTGCCCAATCGGGTCCTGGGCAAGCACAATAAGTCCAGCCCTGACCAGATGCTGGCATACGCCGCTGTATGCTTCTTTACCTTCTGTGTCGTGCCCGCAAAGAACCAGTACCGCACCGCGCGGGGAGGTAATTCCGACAGGCAGGTAAAGATTGGCTGTGACATAGGTCTTTGGCCGGGATTCAAAGATGAGGTTTTCTATATTAAATTGTTTTCCCTTGATTCTTCCAGTTACTCTGATATTCAGTGGCGTGTTTGAAGGAGGGATCCCTCCGATTGCTTCTATGAGAGCGGTCCGAATCATCTTCTGCCGTCTCATCAGGGCTGCGCGCGTGCAAATTGCGTCTCTAACTGCATCTCCTTCTGAAAATGCTTGTTCTGACCTGCAGTATACCGCACGCTGCAACTGGCTTTTGAGATTATGCAGGTAGTTGTTTGTAGAAACCTTCTCCATTTCCTTCACTGTTATGGTGTCGTCTGCCATATAACCCCTGTTATAGAAAAACCCTATTTTTTCAGCATATAGGCATTACAAACCCTGTTGGCCTTTTCATCAACACACCGGGATGTCGTAATGTCTATCCCGATCCCACATCAAAATGATGAAATAGTTATGCCGCGAGTGGTATTTTAGCATAACAACTTCTTAATCAACCAACCGCACCGCAATGATTGAATGTCAATTTTTCCTGATTTACCATCTGCTCTTGCTCCATTTCTAAAGATGAATCCAGTTATTTTAGATTCTTGTGGTCCGTGTTGCTTAATATCATCCTTCAATCACTTCCAGGGTTATTCCTGCATTCTTAAATTTCCATCCTTCAAATATCTGGTGTTGTTACTTCTCCTTTTCATACTGTGATTAACATAAATATGCTTGTTTGTCAGAGGGTTGTGCTGCATGAAAACGTCCGTGATGTGACATGTCTGAATTTTCAAAAAAGTGGTTTCTGCAGTAAAATAGAGCCAATCCACAGGACGGGTCTGATGAAAAAAGAAATTGAACGGCAGATGGAAATAATCAAAAAGAATACGGTTGACATTATTGATGAAGAGCAACTGTACAGAAAACTTGAACATTGCCTTTCATCAAGAACTCCGCTTAGAGTGAAATACGGGATAGATCCAACAAGTCCTGAAATCCACCTCGGGCATACGGTTGTGATTAGAAAACTGAAAGATTTTCAGGATCTTGGCCACAAAATTCTTTTTCTCATAGGGGACTTTACAGCAAGAATCGGGGATCCCACAGGCAGAAACGAAACACGACCAATCCTCTCAGAAGAAGAGATAAAGGAAAACCTTGCTACATACCGAACACAAATCGCAAAACTACTTGACCTTAAGCGGGTTGAATTCGTTTTTAATGCGGACTGGCTGAAAGGCATTGTCCTTGAGGATTTTGTCAGGATTGCTTCTGCTTTCACAATAGCACAGATTCTTGAACGGGACGATTTTTCAGCAAGATATAAAGCAGGAAAGCCGATTTTCTATCACGAGTTCATGTATCCGCTCTTGCAAGGTTATGACTCTGTGGTCCTGAAGGCCGATGTTGAAGTCGGCGCAACAGAACAGAAGTTCAATCTACTCGCAGGAAGAACACTCCAGGAATTCTTTGGACAGGAAAAACAGGTTGTGATTACAACGCCGATACTCGTTGGGACAGATGGCAAGGTGAAAATGAGCAAGTCATACAGAAACCATATTCCAATATCCACCACTGCAGAGGATATGTTCGGAAAAATCATGTCAATACCTGATAGTGCAATGGAAACATACTTCTCGCTCTTAACTTCTCATCCGCAGGAGCACTATAAGAAATTGATTGATGAGAATCCGCGCAAGGCAAAAGGGTTGCTTGCCCGGACTGTTGTTGCTGACTTTTTCGGTGATGAACAAGCGCGTACCGCTGAAAATGAGTTTGAACGTATATTCCGTGAGAAACAGTTGCCGAGCGATATCCCGGAAATTGTCATCCATGATAGCGCATTGAAGGATGGAAAGGCAAGTATTTTTTCATTGCTTCTGGCGGTTGACCCTTCACTATCAAAAAATGAAGCAAAACGGCTGATAACCCAGAAGGCGGTGAGAATTGACGGCGGGCTTGTTGAAAATCTTGATGAGTTTATAGCCCCGGACGGAAGAATTGTAAAAATCGGAAAGAGGCGATTTGGCAGGATTCGCGTGGCAAAATAGCCGGAAAGGAATCGTAAGTATGGAAAATATCAGAAAGCAACTCACAAGATATGGGAAGCAAGTTCTTGAAAAAGGACTTGCTGCTGGCCCGGGCGGAAACATAAGTGCGCGTGAGGGCGAATATGTGTATCTTTCGCCAAGCGGATTTGCCCTGGATGAAATACTTCCAGAGCAATGGGTGCGGGTGAATCTGAAAACCGGCAGGGTTGACGGTAACATCCGGCCCACATGCGAAATTTCAATGCATCTGGGCTGTTACCTGAAAAGGCCCGAAATACGAGCGGTCATACACACCCATCCCCCAGTGACGCTCGGAATGATTTCTGCAGGTATCGGACTTAAACCGTTCTATCCGGATTTTGTTGCAATTCTCGGTGCCGAAATTCCGATGGTTGATTATGTGATACCGGCAGGCGAGGAGATTCGCAAGGCAGTGGTTGACAAAATTGCGCGGTGCAATGTGGTGCTTTTGAAAAACCATGGTGCGGTCTGCGTTGGAGAGACAATTAAGGAAGCGTTTATCCGGGCGTGGATGACCGAAGAGAGCGCAAAAATGCAATGTGTTGGAATGATGCTCGGGAAAATCACATATTTTACAAGAAAACAGATTAGAGACATTGAAAATCTTGAAGCAGAGGACTACAGAAAAATGCTTCTCAAAAAGACCGGGAAGAAATGAACGTACGAGTTCTTGATATTACAGAATCAACCGTACAAAAAGAGTTCAAACGGCTTGGAGTCCATCGTGAAGGTATGCGCCGGATGCTTCCCAAGAGCCGCTTTTTTGTGGTGCGGGTAGACAGTATCAATGCGAGGCAGGCAAATGTCATCAAGCAGGAAATGCTTGCTGCAGGCGGAGATGCCGCAGTCCCTTACGGAGCGCTCAATTTTGAACCAGGTCCACTCAATGTTATCCTTCTTGGCACGCTCAAACACTATGAGCGGTTTGTTGAAAAAATGAAAATCCAGCCATTCGGGCTGGATGTACTTGCCCGGAAACTTGTTGATGCACTCAGGAATTTTCGTTTCCCTCCGCAGAAACTTTCAACAGCCAGGGCAGAGATTGATCTTTGCAGACCGCTTGTTGTCGGAATTCTTAATGTGACACCTGATTCATTCTTTGACGGGGGGAAATATTTTGATTTTGAAAAGGCGATTATGCGCGCAGAACAGATGGTTGAAGAAGGGGCTGATATCATAGATGTTGGAGGTCAGTCAAGCAGGCCTGGCTCCAGCCCTGTCTCTGAAGACGAAGAAAAAATGCGGGTGCTTCCGGTTATCGGGGAACTTTCAAAACGTTTGAAAATCCCGATTTCCTGCGATACCTACAGGCCAGGCGTTGCCAGAAGCGCAATTGAAGAAGGCGCGACGATCATAAATGACATTTATGCTATGCGCTACGAAAAGGAGATGGCTGATGTGATAAGCACTGCCAGGTGTGCTGTAGTACTTATGCATATGCAGGGGACTCCGGAAACGATGCAGAAGAATCCGCAGTACAGCGATGTTATTGGCGAGATATTCTCATTCTTTGAAGAGCGTCTTGAATATGCATTAAACTGCAGCATCCCCTTTGAAAAGATTATCATAGACCCGGGTATCGGCTTCGGGAAACTCGTGGAACATAATCTTGAAATCATCCAGCGTCTGCGGGAATTCACAACTCTCGGCAGACCAATTATGCTTGGCGTATCCAGAAAAATGTTTCTCGGGAGAATTGCCGGAAATGTGGGTCCTGAAGCAAGAATGCCACCAGGCATAGCGGCATGTGTGGCAGGGTATTTAAAAGGCGCCCAACTTTTTCGTGTTCACGATGTGAAAGAGATGCGCATGGCTCTGGATGCAGCAGCAGCGATAGAAAACTATGAGAATACTTGCTCTTGACCTCGGGGAACGGAGAATAGGGGTTGCTGTAAGCGATGACGATGAAACCTTTGCCCGGGGATTAGGCGTTATAGAACGCAATGGCGGAGAAATCAACAGAATTTGTGAGATTGCCACCATGTACAGGGTTGAAAAAATTGTTTATGGGTTGCCCCTCAGGATGGACGGGTCATTAAGTCCGCGGGGCGAAAAAATGCTCGGCCTCATTACAAAACTGAAAGAAAAACTGCCCCTTGAATTCGTTCCGTGGGATGAACGGCTAACAACAAAAGAAGCCGAAAACATCCTGATTATGGCCAATATGAGCCGGGCAAAACGGAAAAGAATCCGCGACAAACTTGCCGCCCAGATTATCCTGCAGAGTTATCTTGATTCCAGAATGCTCAAAGATACCAACTGCCAGGAGTAAGAACATTCCGCATCGCTATCTACAGCCGCATAATGCCCATAGAGTCAGGCATATTCAAGACAGCGTTTCCTGTAGTGCAGGTAATTTTCATATTCCACTTCTTCAGGAACGCCATGGTCGCATGTAGGGATGTATCCGCCCCTCTTGTGCATCTTTGGGAAAATGTAATCCACATGCCTGTCTATGGCATCTTTTCCTGCTGCCAGTATTCTTTTGTCAATGCCGCCGAACATCGCCAGCCATGGATACTCTTTACCAAGTTTGACGACATCGCATCCTGCTGCAACTTCAAACGGCGACATAATGTCCATACCGATTGTCCTGTACAGTGAAATTGCAGGTATTGCAAAACCATCTGTGTCAATGTGGACATAAAGGTGGCGGCTTCTGTCAATCTGACGTTTTTTCAGGTTTGCTACAAGTTGCTGGTAGTATGGAAGCAGGAACTCTTTTACCATGTCAGGAGAAATAAGGAGTCCATGGTTGTAGCAGATGTCTTCCCCGAAATAGAGTTCATCAATTGTCACATACTTCTGATGTTTTGCTATAACCGAATCTGCAAGGTTAAACCATGTTATTATGCAATCATGGAGGAGTTCTGGCTGGTCATAGAAGAAAAGAGGCAGTTGCCCCGGGCCTATCAAACTGCGAAGGTACATATACAGCCCAATAACACGCTGGGTAATAATGAGCCCCTGTCCTGCCGCCTTTCTTGCTTCATCCATGCTCTTATCAAGGTCGCGGTATCTTGATTCTGTTTCAGGGGCAAGACGCCACTTCACATTTTCATTCCATGTCTTCCAATCCCTGACAGGGTGCTCCAGATATTCAGGCATAAAACCGCTTCTTCTGCCTTTGAAGAAAAGCACATGCCTTCCTGCTGCATCCTGAACAAGTTCATAATCTGTCCTGTCTTCAAGAATCTTCTCTTCAAAAGCAGGCTCAAATGCTGCCTCGCACCAGCCCAACCCGTCAATCGCATAATCTCCTGGACTATCAAACCCAAAAATTTTTTCCAGGGGCACATCCTGGGGCATACCCTGCTTTTTCCATTTTTCAAGCGTGAAAAATCCAAATTCGCGCTGAAAAAACGGTGCGCAGGGTTTTCTTGCATAGATGTCCCTGAGTTTCCTTGCAGAGGGAGCCATTTTTTCGGGCGGGACCATTTGATGAATGCCATCCGCCATCTCTTTTTCTGTTTGCATTAAAACTCCTTTCATATTGTTCTTCTCTGTACGGGTATTATTATAAATTAAGAAGTCCAAAATAAAAATCTGAAACCATCTGGTAACCAGACCATTGATGCGATATAATTTCTGCCATAACAAAGGAGACAGATGAAAAAAGCGCTTTTTGTTTGGGGCGGATGGGAAGGGCACGAGCCAAAACAGTGCGTTGACATTATTGCGCCGATGGTTGAACAGAATGGATTTGAAGTGGAGGTTCACAATACGCTTGATGTATTTCTTGATGAAGAAAAGATGAAGGCAGTTCACCTTATCGTTCCGGTCTGGACTATGGGAACGATTTCAGGCGAACAGGAAGCAGGATTTCTGAGGGCAGTAGAAAATGGGGCAGGAGTTGCCGGCTGGCATGGCGGAATGGGAGATGCGTTCAGGATAAACTGCGGTTACCAATTCATGGTCGGCGGACAGTTTGTCGCTCATCCTGGCGGGATAGTTAGGTACACAGTCAATATTATTGACCATAACGACCCGATTACAAGCCCGTTTAGCGATTTCTCAATTGAATCAGAGCAGTATTATATGCACGTTGACCCGTCAAATAAGGTACTCGCAACCACAACCTTTGACGGCAAACATGCGCCCTGGATTAAAGGGTGCGTGATGCCGGTCGTCTGGAAGCGGAAGTTTGGGGCAGGCAATGTTTTTTACTGCTCAGTCGGGCATGTGGCAAAAGATTTTGAAATTCCTGAAGTCAGGGGGATAATTCTGCGTGGAATGCTGTGGGCTGCCGGGAGTATTTGAAGCAAGAGACCTTGTTGAAAGAATCAGGCATTTGCAACCCGCGGCATCCAGAGCGGTTCAATTTCCATTGCGGCAAAAAGCAATTTTCTTGTCATCTCTGTTTTGATTGTGGAGTAGTCCGGATTATCCCAGAGATTGTTTGTCTCCCAGGGGTCGGCCTCAAGATCAAACAGTTCTCCATAGTCCCTTCTGAAATACACTGTTATCTTCCAGCGTTTTTCAATATATGTTTTGATATGTATGGTTGTTGGTTCGTGCCTGTTTTCAACAAGTACCCAATCCCGTATGGGTCGGTTCCCTCCCAGCCACACGGGCTTCTGGTCCAGTCCAGCCATTGTTCGCGGTATATCAATGCCTGCAAAAGATAAGAATGTCGGGGCGAAATCCACAAGCGATTGCATCGCGTCTGAAACTACTCCTGATGGAACATGTTTGCGCCAGCTGACAATGAGTGGCACACGCAGCATATCCTCGTAATGAAATGCCCCCTTGCAGTACAATCCGTGCTGCCCGAAAAGATGGCCATGGTCGCTGGTGAAGACGACAAGGGTGCTTTCAACAAGATCGAGTTGCTTGAGATTTTCAAGTATTACACCGATGTATTTATCCATCAAACTGATCATTCCGTAATAAACCGCCACATCTTTTTTTGCGGTCTTTTTCAAACCGAGATGTGAATGGAATCCGTGCAGGCCCATTCCACTCTCCTTCCAGGGCGTAAAATCAGGATTTTCTTCCTGCGTCAATCGGAAATGCGGAGGATTTTTCATATGTTCATCTGGCGTTGTTTTGTGGGTTTTAAGTTTTTCAGGGTCATACATAATATCCCACGGATGAGGAACAAGATACGGTGGATGCGGGTCAGGAAAACTTGCCCAGATGAAAAATGGTGCGTTTTTCTTCTTATACTGTTTCATCAATCCACAGGTACGCTCTGCTATCCATGCATCATAATGGTATTTTTCCGGGAGTCCCCAGCGCCACCGCTGGGGTTTCGCAGTTCCTGCTGGCGCCTGGAAAAACTTCCTCCAGTTTGCAAGGCCGTTTTTTTCCATCCAGAGGGCGTAATGCTGGCCGACATGATACTCATCTGCATGGTTACGGGCAAGTTCAACATGGTCAAAGCCATAAAACGGCCCGTGGAACTTTCTCCAGAAATCAAGGTTCTGCATCATTGGGTTTGATTCTATAGATGGGAATTCTTTTGTGCTTCTGAGCGGCTGGAAATGCGCTTTGCCGACAAGTGCAGTGGAATAACCTGCCCTGTGCAGATAATTTCCGATAACCGGTTCAATTTCAGGAAGTTTTGTTCCAAGCGCCCAGGCGCCGTGCTGGCTCGGATATTTGCCTGTGATAATAGAAGCGCGGGAAGGCGTGCATGTAGGGTTGGTGCAGTAGGCGCGGGTGAATCTGATTCCGTCCCTTGCGAGCCGGTCAAGATTCGGAGTGATGATTTCAGGATTGATACATCCAATGGTGCTCCAGTGCTGCTGGTCGCTTGTTATTAAAAGAATGTTTGGCCTGGCTCGCTTTCCAGAAGACATTGTTCCCCCTTTTGAAAATTATAGCACACTGCTATCCTTGAAATTATCCTGCGCCTTTGTCTCGCTGATGTCAGGGGATTTATCTGGTTGCAGATTCGTATTACACTATACCTGGCAAAGGAAAAATATGCAACCATTTTCTCTTCTTATAAAGGGTGCGTCTTCTGATTGTAATCTCGCATGTTCTTATTGTTTTTACCGCAACCTGCCGATTTATCGCAATTCAACCAGAAGAATGCCTGAATCGACCCTTGAAAAAATGATTGAGACATATCTTGCGACAGACCAGCCCCAGTATGTGTTTTCATGGCAGGGGGGAGAGCCGTCTCTTCTGGGACTGGATTTTTATAAACGGGCTGTTTTCCTGCAGGAAAAATATGCAAAACCCGCAACGATAATCGGGAACGGATTTCAAACAAATGCCACTTGCCTCAACGAGCCATTTGCAGATTTCTTCGCTGAATACAGATTTCTTGTCGGAATTAGCATTGATGGCCCGGCTGAAATCCATGACCTGTACCGCAGGACGCCGTCAGGCAGTGGTTCTTTTGATTCGGTTATGAAGGCATTTAATATGCTTGTCCGGCGCGGTGTGGCATGTAATGCCCTTACCCTTATTACAACCGCAAATGTTGATAAACCAGGTCTGGTATATCATTTCCTGCGAGACCAGGGTTTCACCTATCAGCAATATATCCCGTGTGTGGAGTTTGACAGGCGCGGAAAGACAGAGCCGTATGCGATAAACGGGCTTCAGTGGGGAAGATTTCTCTGTGGTCTTTTTGAAGCATGGCTAAAAGATTCTGATACTGTTTCAGTGCGACTGTTTGATTCAATCCTTTTGGTAATGCTCGGCAAAAACCCTGGTGTCTGCCATATGGCAAAAACATGCCGCCAGTACCTTGTGGTTGAACACAATGGAGATATCTATCCGTGCGATTTTTTTGTTAAGCCAGAGATGCTGCTTGGCAATGTCTTTACTGATTCCTGGGAAAGGATATGGGATTTACCTGCTTACCGAAAATTTGGTGCCAGAAAAACCGCATGGCACGATTCCTGCAACCATTGCGAGTACCTGAAGTTTTGTTATGGCGATTGTCCGAAACACAGGTTGATACTCTCTAACAATATCACGAAAAGCCATCTTTGCGATGGCTGGCGGTTTTTTTATAGTCACTCACTCCCTGAATTCAAGAGATTGAAAAAGCGTAAATTCCAGAGCACGAGTTTTCCTGATTACACTGACAACCCATAGAGCTCCTTCGGGTTGTTGAAAAGCCAGCGATTAATGATGTCAAGGGCCTGTTTTTCTGTCATATAACCTTCTTTTATTCTTGCTGCAAACACTCTTGCGAGCGCTTCTTTTGCCATTGCGAGGTGCCCGTATACCTTTTCCACGGCTATCCTGTAATCGCCGCCAAATCCCATTACCTTATGAACAGGAACAAGGTCCAGCAGTTCATCAATTGCGCTGATTGCTCCCTGTCTGGAGATTGCATAAAGCCAGCAAAGATTCAGCCATACATTCGGGAAGTTCTTTCCAAGCATCATGGCTTCCCTCGTGTAGGGATATCCAAGATGGTAAACATCAAACCTGACATCTGGATTTCTGGTGGCAATCGGAATCATGTATCCTGGATGTAAACTTCTGAAATCCCCCCAGAATCCTGTGTGCACCGCAACGACGAGTCCTTGTTTGCCCGCAAATTTCACTGTCTCTTCAAGAATATAGTCGCGAAGCGGGTTTGAAGCAATCGTCCAGTCCTTTGGAAGGTTTCTCCCTGATTTTACCTGCGCAAAGAGAGAAAGTGCTGATTTTCTGTCCGGGGCCCCCATTGCAGAGGGCAATATCTTCATACCAACCGCCCCCTCTTTTTTTATCCTTGAAATATAACATTTGCATGCGTCAATATAATCATCCAGCGTCTTTACTTGTGCTTCAGGCGCAAATGGGGGATGAAGTAAATTCTCTCTATCTTCCAGAGAGATGTTGTGAAGAAGCGGCATAATCGGAGCAAAAAGAGACCTGTCCACATCGGTTCTTCCGCATTGGGTCAAACACATACGAATGTTGCACGCATCACGAAGGACCTTTTTATAAATCCCTTTTCTGTTCGCTCTTTCCATTTTTCTTGAAATTTGATGATATGTTCTACTGTTGATATCTCTTGCGCCATAGAATTTTCTCGCTGCCAGAAGCGCGACTCTTGAAAAACTCGTCCAGCGGATGTTTTTCCAGTACTGTGCAAAAATTGTCCACCGGGTGTCCAGCGGTATGTCATGCCTGAGAAGTTTCAGGTATTCTTTCTCATTCATTCCGGCTGCAAGAAGGTCAACATGCGTATACTGGGTGAAGAGCGTGAATATATCCACCTTCATAGTTATCCTTTCCTGTTCAGGCGGAAGGTGTTCATGTGCATCTATGATTTTCATTTCGCTCATTGCCTGTATCAGCGCCCGTTCCTGTTTCGCCATATCCACGATTTTCTCCTTCGTTTTTCTGGTTAAGGGCGATTGAAAATCAAAATCATGCCAGTTAAATCGTTCTCTCAACAGGTTCAGGATGTTGCACTGATGCGATATACATCCCGAATAAGGATTCTCACAGTTTCAGCAACTGCCTTCTGCGCCGCCCCAATATTTCCGCC
>Ga0315298_1003927_pt1 | contig 22862 bp, 22 predicted proteins | sample WHS_1_MG_FD_203077 | JGI IMG/M metagenome (GOLD analysis project Ga0315298, IMG submission 203077) | Extremophilic microbial mat communities from Washburn Hot Springs, YNP, Wyoming, USA - WHS_1_MG | ecosystem: Environmental > Aquatic > Thermal springs > Hot (42-90C) | place: USA: Wyoming...
ATTGGATCAACAACCACAGCAACACCACTGGAGTTTTTAGCAGCACTTCTTATCATTGTTGGTCCACCAATATCAATATTTTCTATTGCTTCCTCCATGCTAACATCAGGCTTAGAAATTGTTTCTTTAAATGGGTATAAATTAACAACTACCATATCTATTTTTTTAATTCCTGCTTCTTCTATTTGTTGCATATGAGATTTAATATTTCTATTTGCAAGAATCCCTCCATGAACAAAAGGATGAAGGGTTTTAACTCTGCCATCAAGCATTTCAGGAAAGCCAGTAATTTCATCAATTTTTAATACCTTAATTCCAGCTTCTTTTAATGTCTTATATGTTCCACCAGTGGAAATTATTTCAACACCAAGTTTTTCAAGACCCTTTGCAAAATCTACTATTTTTGATTTGTTGGAAACACTAATTAGTGCTCTTTCTATCTTAACTTCTTGTGCCAATTTAACCCCTTTCATTAATAATTACTTTTCTTCCAATTATTTTTAATTCATCCTTGCAAAAATATTTAACTGCAAGAGGATATATCTTATGTTCAACTTTATGAATTTTTTCTTCAAGTTGCTCTAAGCTATCTTCATCATTTATTTTTACAGGTTCCTGTAAAATTATTGGACCATGGTCTAGTTCATTATCGACAAAATGCACTGTAACTCCAGTTACTTTAACTCCATATTCAAATGCATCTTTGATCCCATGAGTTCCCTTAAATGAAGGAAGCAAAGAAGGATGAATATTTAATATTTTATATTGATATTCATTTATAAAATCAGAACTTAAAATAAGCATGTATCCAGCAAGGCATATCAAATCTATATTTTCAGATTTTACAATTTTTAAAATTTCCATGTCATATAATTGCCTTGATGAAAAATTTTTTAAATCAAGGCAAAAATTTTTTACATTTGCATTTTTCGCTCTAATTAATGCATAAGCATCAGGATTATTACTAAAAACAAATACAACATCACCATTTATGTCATTTTTTAAAGAGTAATCCAATATAGCTTGAAGATTGGATCCATTGCCTGAAGCAAAAATGGCAATTCTTTTTCTACGGGCTTCATTTTTCTTAACTTCATTTTGACTTACTTTATTTAAACTATTATTTTTCATAACTTTAGCCACTTCTATCTTCTTTAAATCTATAAATCTTTAACTTTCTAAATCAATAATTTTCTAAATTTGTAATTTTCTTAATCAATAATTTTATTTCAATTATTATTTTAAAAAATTTCTACTATTCCATTTCCTTCAGTAACAACACCTATTTCTAAAAGTTCTTCCCCAACTTCACTTAATAATTTACTTGCAAAACTAAAATCTACTTTATCAATAATTATTACCATACCCAAACCCATATTAAAAACCCTATACATTTCTTTTTCATCAACATTGCCCATTTTTTGCAAAAACTTAAAAATTCCTGGAACTTTCCATGAATCTTTGGTTATTTTAACATTACAATCCTTAGGTATAATCCTATTAATATTTTCGTAAAAGCCCCCTCCTGTAATATGTGCTAGTCCTTTTATTTTTCCAGATTGTATTAATTTTTTTAATGGCTTTGTATATATTTTTGTTGGTGTTAAAAGAATTTTGCCTAAGCTTAAATTATTATTTTCAATTTTATAATCTTTATTTAAATCAAGATTATTAATATCTATTATCTTTCTGATTAATGAATACCCATTACTATGAGGTCCAGATGAAGATAATGCACACACAAGGTCGCCTTTTTTTACTAAATCTTTATTTAATACATTTTTCTTATCAACAATTCCAACTGCAAATCCTGCAAGATCAACATCATCTTTTTTATAAACCCCAGGCATTTCTGCAGTTTCTCCACCAATTAATGAAACTTCTGCTATTATGCATCCTTGCGCAATAGATTCTACAATTTGTTTTATTTTAGATGGCACAACTTTTCCACAAGCTAAATAATCTAAAAAAAATAAAGGTGTTGCCCCAGCACACAATATATCATTTACACACATTGCTACTAAGTCTTGACCAATTGTTGAAAAATCATTTAGTTGTTTTGCAAGAAGTATTTTTGTTCCCACCCCATCTGTTGATGAAACTAAAACAGGTTCTTCATAATCTTTAAGATTTACTTGAAATAACCCTGCATATGATGATAAATCATTTAAAACATTTTGATTAAACGTAGAAGAAACAGAATCTTTAAATAAATTAATTGCTTCTGTTGCCTTATCTATATTTACCCCTGATTTTTGATAAGATAAATTTTTATTTAACCTTTTCATTATTTACTAATTTTCCTTCATCCTTATCTATTGAAAACTTATCATATTTTAATATTTCAGAAATATCTACTGGATAATCACCATTAAAACAAGCAAAACAAAAATCTGCTTTAGGCTCTCCTATTGCTCTTACTAATCCATCAATACTTAAATAAGCTAAACTATCAACTCCCAAATATTTTCTTATATCTTCAATTGTTCTATGGTTTGCAATAAATTCAGTTTGCGTTGCCATATCAATTCCATAATAACAAGGATAAACAAGAGGAGGAGAACTTATTCTCATATGAACTTCTTTTGCCCCTGCATTATATAACATTTTAACAATTTGCTTTGAAGTTGTACCTCTTACAATAGAATCATCTACGACAACAATGCTTTTCCCTTTTATCATATCTTTTAAAGGATTTAATTTTAATTTTACTCCAATTTCTCTGATATCTTGGCTTGGTTGTATAAATGTTCTCCCGATATATCTATTTTTTATAAATCCTTCAGCGTAAGGAATTTTTGATGCTGCAGAATACCCTACTGCAGCGGGAGTCCCAGAGTCAGGAACAGATATCACCAAATCAGCCTTAGCTGGCGCTTCTTTTGCAAGCTCCTCTCCCATTTTATATCTTACAGCATACATGTTCTTGTTATAAATATAACTATCAGGTCTAGCAAAATATATAAGCTCAAAAACACACATTGATTTCCTATCAACTTGCAAAACCATTTGAGATCTTAATCCATTTTCATCTATTATAATAAATTCACCAGGATCAACTTCTCTTACAAATTGAGCATCAATAATATCTAACGCACAAGTTTCAGAAGCTACTATGAAGCTATTGCCTTTTGTTCCAAGTACCATTGGTCTAAAACCGTTTGGATCTCTTATTGCCATTAATTTATCAACACTTAAAATAAGTAAAGAAAAAGATCCTTTTATTTTTGAAATTGCTTCCTTTATAGCATCTTCCATATTTTCTTTTTCAGATGTTTCTATTAAAGACGCAATTATTTCTGTATCAGTTGTTGTTTCAAATTTTGCACCTTTTTTTATTTGTAAATTTCTAAGAGATTCAGTATTAATTAAATTACCATTATGGGCAATTGCAAAGCTTTGGCCTTTAAAAGTCCCAAATATAGGCTGGCTATTTTTCCAAATATTTCTTCCTTTTGTAGAATATCTTGAATGACCAATACCAATATTTCCTTGAAGGGGTGCAAGATTTTGCTCGTTAAAAATGCTTGAAACTAGCCCTAAGTCTTTATAAATTAATATATTTTCTCCATCAGATACAGCTATACCAGCACTTTCTTGCCCTCTATGTTGTAATGCTTGAAGTCCATAAAAAATAATTTCTGCTACATTTTTTTTATCAAGGGAATAAATACCAAAAATCCCACATTCTTCACTTATTTCATCTAAATTAAAATTACTTGACATAAAATTTATAATTAAAGCTTATAATTAATAATTTAACTAACTAATTTTTTACTTCTAGTAAAACTAAAGAATTCAAACTTATCTTCACAAGCTTATCTTTTTTGCTTTAAATTTTATTTGCTCATTATTTTTTGTATAGAATTATTATAAAGAAATATTATTTTATCTATTTCTAAATTAATTTTATCATTAATGTTTAATGTTTTATCTTTAACTATTCCAATTTTTTTACAAGGTACTTTATATTCATCGCACATGCTTTTAATAATGTCAAAATTTTCTTTATTTGCACTAATTACTATCCTTGATTGATTTTCATTATAAATTGCTCTAAGAAAATTATCTTCTTCATCTAATTTTATTTGTGCACCTATTTTTCCTAATATACAACTTTCAGCAATAGTAACAGCAATTCCTCCCACTGAAACATCATGAGCTGATTTTATTAAATTTTTATTAATTAAATCAATGCAAAGATTATGTAAAGATTTTTCAAAATTTAAATCTATATTTGGACATATTCCCGCAACTTTATTAAAAAAAAGTTCAAGAAATTCTGAGCCACCCATACCATTGTTTTCAAAATATTTCTTACTATTAAAATCACCAATAAGAATTATAATATCTTCATTATCTTTAAAATCCATTCCGATTAAGTTATTTACATCTTTAATTAGTCCTGCTGTGCCTATAATAGGAGTAGGATAAATTGCTTTACCAAAACTCTCATTATAAAAACTTACATTTCCACTAATTACTGGTATGTCTAATTCTTCACATGCTTTAATTATCCCATCAATACTATGCTTAAATTGCCAAAAAATGCCAGGTTTTTCTGGGGTACCAAAATTTAAACAATCTGTTAGCCCCATAGGTATTGCACCACTACACGCCAAGTTTCTTGCAGTTTCAGCAACAGCAATAATTGCACCTTCGTATGGATTAAGATAACAATATTTGCCATTTCCATCACAAGAAAAAGCAATTGCTTTTTTTGTATCTTTTATTCTAATTACTGCACTATCATGACCAGGTAAAAGCACAGTATTTGTTTGAACCATGTGATCGTACTGCTCCCAAACCCATTTTTTACTGCAAATATTTGGGGAAGAAATCATTTCTTCAAAAATTTCATTATAAGAATACTTATCTAAAAGATTTAAGTAATCTTCTTCTTTTAAGAAAAACTTATTAACATCATCAATATATTTTGGTTTCTCATATTTATGATGATAAACAGGCGCGCCGTCAGTAAGGGATTTAACAGGAATTTCTCCAAGTAATTCATCTTTCTTAAATATTCTATAAAGACCAGTATTAGTAACAGTACCAATTTTTTCACAATTAATATTCCATTTATTACAAATTTCTTTAACTTCTTGTAGCTTTGAAGGCTCAACAAGAGCAAGCATTCTTTCTTGTGATTCTGAAATCATTATTTCGTAAGGTAGCATACTTGCTTCTCGTAAAGGTACTAATGAAACATCTATATCAAGCCCAACATTACCTTTACTAGCCATTTCAACTGAAGAGCTTGTTATCCCAGCCGCTCCCATATCTTGAAGCCCTAAAATTAAGTTTTTATTAATTAATTCAAGACATACCTCTAAAACAACTTTTTCCATAAATGGATCTCCAACTTGAACAGAAGGCCGTCTTGATTCTGATTCTTCATTTAATTCATCAGAAGCAAATGTAGCACCATGAATTCCATCCCTACCAGTACTTGAACCAATTAAAACAACAAAATTGCCCTCTCCAAATGCTTTTGATTTAATAATTTTATCTTTTTGTACTATTCCAACACTCATAGCATTTACAAGGCAATTTCCTTTATAAGTTTCATCAAAATATACTTCTCCACCAATAGTTGGAATCCCCATACAATTTCCATAATCGCCTATGCCTTTTACCACCATTTCAAATAAATATTTTTGGTGCTCATCATCATATAATTTTCCAAACCTTAATGAATTTAAACTACAAATTGGTCTTGCCCCCATTGCAAAAATATCTCTTATGATTCCTCCTATTCCAGTTGCAGCGCCTTGGTAGGGTTCGACAGCTGAAGGATGATTATGAGATTCCATTTTAAATACTATTGCTTGATTATCACCAATATCAAGAACACCTGCATTTTCTCCTGGTCCTTGTAAGACAAATTTACCAGTTGTCTTAAAATTTTTAAGTAAAACCTTAGAACTCTTATAACTACAATGTTCAGACCACATAACTGAATAAATGCTTAACTCTAGATAATTAGGCATTCTTCCAAGATATTCTTTTATTTTCAAAAATTCATTATCTTTTAATCCTAATTTTTTATATTCTTTTTCAACATCAATCATAAAGCCGCCCTATTAAATAATATAAATAAAATATAAATAAAAATATAACCAAAAAATAAAATAAATTTAACTTTAAAAGAAGCTAAAACTTTTTACAAAATCAAAATTTACTCACAACTTATAAAATTTATTTAATTTATTGTAATTTAGAAATATACTCAATCATTGATTTAAATATATTTATACCGTCATCTGAACCAAGAATTTTTTCACAACAAGCTTCAGGGTGAGGCATTAAGCCAAAAACATTTCTCTTTTCATTGCAAATTCCTGCGATATTTTCAACTGAACCATTCGGATTAGTACTTGAATTTACAATTCCATTTTCATCACAATATCTTAATAATATTTGGTTATTTTCTTTAAGTTTTTTCAAACCTTCTTTATCAATATAATAATTACCCTCATTATGCCTAATAGGCATTTTTAATATTTGATTTTTTTTATAATTAGAAGTAAAAGGATTGTTTATATCCTCAACTTTTAAGTTTACATATTTGCAAATAAACTTTAATGTATTGTTTCTTAGCATAGCTCCAGGTAAAAGGTTTTCTTCAAGTAATATTTGAAACCCATTACAAATTCCAAGAACTAGTCCGCCATTTAAAGCAAAATCTCTAACAAAAGACATTATTGGAGAAAATTTAGCAACTGCCCCACTTCTTAAATAATCACCATAAGAAAAACCACCTGGTATTATAATTGCATTCACGTCATCATCTTTTGTTTCTTGATGCCATATATATTTACAATTAACTTTAAGAATATTATTTAAGACATAAAAACAATCCATTTCACAGTTTGTTCCAGGGAAAACCAAAATACCAAAATAAGGCTTACTACTTTTTAACATTAATCCCTCACTATTTCATATTTGTAATTTTCAATATTTGGATTTGCAAGTAGCTTATCACTTAAATAGTCAATTTCTTTTTTTATTTCTTCCTCTGATTTATTTTTCTCATCAATTGTTAATTGTATAAATTTGCCAAATCTAACTTCGTTAACATTATCATAACCTATTTGTTTAATTGCTTTTTTTATAACAAGTCCTTGAGCATCTAATATTTCATCTTTTAAAGTTACGTAAACATTCACTTTAAGCATAAATTAATTTCCCTTTACTTTTTTGACTAAATATTATTATTTAATAAACCAATAAATAAATTATATTAATTATTGTTATTGTTAATTACATTAATTTCTATAAAAATATTATTAAGCTAAAATCAAAACAAAATATTATTAAAAGTAATAATAAATGCAATAAAAAAAATTAAATAATTTATATTTAAATTAAATAATTTATATTTCTTGAAGCCTATTAATAATTACATCAATATATTTAAGATGGTAATTTACATCAAATAATTTTTCAAATTCATCTTTTGGTATAAGATTTAATATTTTTTCATTTTTAAGTAAATTATCCTTAAAGCTACCTTCATCTTCCCAAGCTTTAAGAGCACATTGTTGAACAATAGCATAAGCTTCTTCTCTAGACATGCCTTTACTAACTAATTCAAGCAAAACTCTTTGGGAAAAAATTATACCTCCATATTTCATTAAATTTCTTTCCATATTTTTTTGCATTACTTTTAAATTGCTTAAAATAAACATAGTTTTTTCTAGCATATAATCAAGGATAATAAAGCTATCTGGAAATATCACTCTTTCCGTTGATGAATGTGAGATATCTCTTTCATGCCATAAAGCCATGTCCTCTAAAGCTGCAACTGTGTTACCTCTTAAAATTCTTGCCATTCCACATATTCTCTCGCAAATTATTGGATTTTTTTTATGAGGCATTGCAGAAGAACCTTTTTGCCCCTCAGTAAATGGTTCTTCAACTTCTTTAACATCAGTTCTTTGTAAATTTCTTATTTCCAAAGCAATCTTTTCAAGAGTGCCTCCACAAATTGCAAGCGCACTTATTACCTCTGCATGCCTATCTCTTTGTAATATTTGTGTTGAAGCAGGAGAATTTTTTAATCCTAGTTTTTCACAAACAAGTTTTTCTAGTTCAGGAGAAGTATTAGCATATGTTCCTACTGCTCCAGAAATTTTACCATACCTAATATTTTCCTTTGCATTTAAAATTCTTGTAAGATTTCTATTTGTCTCAAATGCCCACACTACAAATTTTAATCCAAAAGTTATTGGCTCAGCGTGAATTCCATGAGTTCTTCCAACCATTATAGTATACTTATAATTTTTAGCTTGATCTTTTAAAATTCCAATTAATTTTTTTAATTTACTTTCAATTATATTTATAGAATCTAAAATCTGTAATGATAGTGCAGTATCTCCAATATCAGAAGAAGTTAAACCATAATGTAAGTATTTAGATGATTCACCTATATATGAACCAACATTTGTTAAAAAAGCAATTACATCATGATTTGTTTTTTCTTCTATTTTTAATATCTCATCTATATTAAAATTTGCTTTTAAATTAATATCATCTGCTGCCTTTTTAGGAATAATTCCAAGTTCTGCTTGAGAAAGAGCAACTGCTTTTTCAATTTGAAGCCATTTAGAATATTTATTTGTATCTTCCCAAATTTTACCCATCTCTTTAAGAGTATATCTTGGTATCATAAATCACCTCTAAATATTTAATATAAACTTTAATATAAACTATCTGTTATAAATAAATTAAAATATCTATTAATAATATTTATTAATTAATAATTTGATTCTTCTACTATTTTTTTAAATTTCTTATACGATTTATCATCTTTTAAATCTAATAAGATTTCGTCACCTTTATCAAAAAAAACTTGATCAAAAGACTTTATGCATATATTTGCTATTTTATAAATCCATTTAATATTAATTTCCCAACTTCCTAAATCTTTTATCCATTCTTTTTCATCTTTTGGAATTGAATTTTTAATGAAGTTATCTAATTCAGAATTTTTAATAGAAGTTTGTAGAAGAAAACTATTCTCATCTGATAAAAACGATAAGTTAGCTATACTTAATTCAAAATCTTGCGTCACTTTTAACCTCTAGAATCTTCAATTTTTAAAAAATACATTAAATACTATAAAATAAATAAATTTAATATCCAAGTAATAAATAAAAAATAAATTATTTTTTCATTTAATTTTAAAAACATTTAATTTCTAAAATTGCCAACAGCTTGTTAATAACTAATTAAAAAAATTAATTAAAAAAATTAATAAAATTTTAATAATTTAAGATTTCTTTTTTTATTATACAAGATTTACTTTATTAATTTTAATAAAAATATTATTTATTTAATATTATTTATTTGAATTATTTAAATCTAGATTTTCTTTAAGATAAGCTTTTGCCTCTTTATCATCCACTATAACATAGCTAATATTATTTATCGTTTTAGTTTTTCCAGGTAAAGTTAGTAACTTTAAATTATTTTTATTTTTTAATAAATTAAAACTTATCTTTATATAATCTAAAAAAGTAAAATTTGAACGCGTTTCTTCTTTAAGTATTCTTATAATGGTTGGGATTTTAGGAATAATAGATAAATTAGCCTTTTGTTTAAATAATTCTGATAATAAATATTTTTGCCTATCCATTCTATCGAAATCACCTTTTGCAGTAGCCCTATTTCGAACAAATGCAAGGGCTTGTTCTCCATTAAAGTTATAGGTGCCTGGATCAAAATTAGAACCAGATTTTGGATCATGTAAAGGTTCAGTGATAGTTATTTTAACTCCTCCTAAAGCATCAATGATTTTTTTAAAGCCTGCAAAATTTACAACCATTACTTTATCTACACTTATGTCTGTAAGTTTATAAATTTCTTCACTTATCATGTTAGCTCCACCAAATTCATAAGCAGCATTGATTTTATTTGTCCCATGACCTTTAAGGTTTACCTTTGTATCTCTTGGAATAGAAATAAGAGCACTAACATTATTAGAACCAATATGATAAATTATTATGGTATCTGTTCTACCTTCAAATTTATTTTGATTTTCTCTCTCGTCAATACCTAGAAATAAATAATCACTAGAACCATCGTTATAAATATTATTAATTGATAAATTTAAAGTAGTATTTGTATTATTACTATTAGAACTAGGTTCTGAATTAGAACCTGAATTTGATTTAGAAGTAGTGCTATTTGAATTTAATATTGATGTTTCACTTAGTGACTTATTTTCATTTTTAGGATTTTTATTTATAAAAAAAACTAAAAAAATTACAGCAATTAAAACTATTATTACAAAAAATATAAAACATCCTCTAGCTTTATTCATAATGAATTCTTTCTAACCTAACTTTTACAATAATCAATAAGTTTGTCCAGTTCTAGATAAATAATAAAGCGTATGAAGTAATATTTCAATTGGGTCAGCAGATTGAATATTAATATTAGGCGGAGTTTCAACAGGTACAGAAGTATAATTAATTATTACTTTTATCCCTGAATCAACTAACAAATCTGTAACTTCTTGTGCAGCATTTGGGCTAACTGCTAAAATAGCAACTTTAACAGAATTATTCTTTATTTTATTTTTTAAATCAGAAATGTCTAAAACTTCTATTCCTGATATTTTTTTTCCAATTAAATTTTTATCATTGTCAAAAACATATTCAATATGAAAGCCAAATTTATTTAGTACCTTATAATTTAAAATAGCTCTTCCAAGATTTCCTGCACCTATTAAAGCAATTTTTATATTATCTTCATAACCTAATATCTTATTAAAAGATTTAATAAGTTCATCTATTTTAAAACCTACGCCTCTTTTGCCTTTAATACCAAAATAAATAAGATCTCTTCTAACCTCAGCACTATTTATTTTTGTATTTTCACTTATATCTTTCGAGGTAACTGTTCTTTTGCCAATATCCTTAAGACTTACGACAAATTTTAAATACTGAGAAAGTCTTTGAATCATCCCTTCTGAGTAAATTATTTTATCCATATTGTTCATGGTTTTATTTTAATTTTTTAATTTAATTTATTACTCCAAATTAATATCAATATAAATAATATCAAATATAGCAAATTAATATAAAAATTATACTTTATTATAATTAAATTTGTATCATGATTGTAACAATTATTATTTATTTTTACAATAATAATAAATTTACAAAATATTTTAGAAAGAAATGTAAATGTATTTGATTTAAAATTTAAAAATTTTTAAAAAGTTTATTTCTTGTCTAAATTTTAAAAAAATAGAAAATTACAATAATCTTAAATCATAAATATCATCATAAACTTTGAACTTTAAATTACAAGAATTACAAATAATTTCATTTTCTGATAAAACTATCTTCTCATTTATCGATTTGCATTTAGGACAAACAAGAAAATCTATAAAATTTTTACTTAAATTATTAGGCGAGCTTTCATAAAATTGATTTGGATTTTCTTTATCATCTTTTTTAAGAAATGATTTTATAAATATACTTGGGCTTAATTTAGTAAATGAAAATAATGTTTGAAAAAAATTTTCTAATTTTAATAAATTTTTAAGACTTAGCTTTCTTTTTAAAAACCCTATCCTTAAATTAGATACACTTATAATTTTACTAATTTTAAAATTATTTTCCTTTAAATAATTAATAATCACTTTTGGATGATTATCTTGAATAGTTTCTCCAATCATAAAAGGTGTTGGATTAAAAGGAGATAATTTTAATTTTCCAAAGAAAAATTTTATTATATTTTTTAAATTTCTTTTATTTGCAAATTCAAATATGAATAATGAATTATTCTTTAAAATTCTTCTAATTTCTGAAATTAGCTTATTAGGATTATTTAAATGATGAACTAATCTAACAGAAATAGCAGCATCAATTAAATTATCTTTAAATGGCAAGTTCGTTGCATCTGCAGCAACAAACTTAACTTTCTTAAATTTTTGCTGATCATGTTTTAGATAATCCCAAATTAAACTTTTTGCATTTTTTAAATTTCTTAATGAATAATCAACCATAATTATTAAATCGTAATCCTCATATTCATTAAAAAGCCTTCCAAATCCACATCCAATATCAGCAATAACGCCCTTCTTATTCTCATTCTTAAAAATCTTACTTAAAGCTAATCTTTCGGATGCATCCTCATAAGCCCTTTTATTTTCTTCCCAAAATTCCCTATAATCATAATTTTCATAATCAGACTTTTTTAATTCCAATTTTACCTACCACATAAAAATTAAATATAATAATAAATAAGAAAAATAAATAATGACAAATTTAAATATTTGAATTAATAAATTTTTTAAGACATTAAGCCTCCGCCACCTTCACCTTTTCTAACTTTTGAAGATTCCCATCCAGTCTTTCCTAATATACTAATTGATTTAGGTGGGTTAAACTTAATAAAATCTTTATCTTTTGGGTTACAAATATTTACAAAAGGACATTCTTTTATTCCAGGTAGTAAAGCATTTTCCCCAGAAACAAATTCATTATTTTGAATTGCTAAATACCCTTCTTCATCCATGCATGGAAGGATTTTTTTTATGATTCTTGCATGGTTTCTTACTCCATTTAATTTATAGCAAATTTGGCAAGTTTTATTCCGAGAAGAATGCCATTTAAATATGTGATCTTCTGCATCACATTTATAAATATATAAATTTTCATTACAAAATTCTTTACCAATAATTCTATAAATTAAATAATCTATTAAACTTGGACTTTCGATACAAGAATTAGGAAAATTTATTTTCCAAATTTCCCAAACTTTTCTCCAAGCTAAAGCATTATAGTTGTCAATTAAATTATATTGGTAGCAAAAAATATCCAAAAAGCTTGATAAAAGAGGAACTTCAGTTTTTAAAATACCAGATCTTAATGCAACTTTTATAGTATTTATATCGCTTGCAACATCAACAATATCAAAATTTTTATAATTCTGCCAAACTCCCAAAACAATCATATCTCTTAAAAAAATATCTGCCTTTTTAAAACCAAAACCTGAACCCTTATTATTTACTAATACATTTCTTAAAACTGAAATATCATTATTATACTTTTTTAATAAATCAAAAGGTTCTATCCCTTCTTTTATTAATAATTCTGCAGATATTTTAGCAAATCTAACCCTTTTATCATTTTGGGACAAACTTGTAATCCCAATATTTTTTAAAAAATCTTCAGGATTTTTATAAATAATATTTTTATCAAAAATACTTGGATCATTTTTATAAATTTTTATAAGTTTTGTAATATCTCTGCTACCCCTAAAATCCTGACTCGCTGAGAAATATCTAATTTTACAAATATCTTCCTTTTCTATATTTTTTATATCATAGATTTCTAAAAATAATTTTTCCCCAAATTTCAAATACAATTCATTTAAAATTCGTGAAACTTGCTCACATTTTTTAACATTAACAGTTGGATTTAAAATTTCCTTGTGATATTTTTCCCAAAATTTATGAAAATCTGAAAAATATTCATAATAATTATCAAGAATAAATGTATTTCCTATATTTTCGTAATTAGTATAAAAATAATCATTTATACTTCTTAAAATATTTCTAACATCATTTATGTTAATTTCATTAATAACTTTATATCTAGATATTTCATTTAAGAATTTTTTAAAATTTTCCATTTAAATCTTTTTATAAATTAATAAATATTTATGTGATATTTTAAGATCTCTACTATTTAAAAGATTATAATTATCTTCGATAGAAATTATAACAATTTCTTTTATTTCTATTTCTTTATTATCTCTTAAATATTTCTCAATATTTATTGCAGAAGGATATATGATCCCACTTTCTTGTCTAATGTCTTCACATATAATTGATAAAATTCCATTATTTTCTAAATTATTTCTAATTAAATTTGTAATTTCGGACAAATCAAAGCTATTTAAAATTATAATTAAATCATATTTTTTATTTTCAAATTTACCAAAATTATAAATTAAAAAATTTCCTTTAGAATATCTATTTACCAAATTAAAAATAACATTATTTTCCCAATTAGATTTATTAAAAACCCAAACAGTTTTTGATTCTAAATTATTATTAAAATTATAATCTTTGCTTAAATCTAGATCATTTAGATTAAAAAAATACTCATTTTTATTTAAATAATGTTGCTTTACCATTTTATTTTGATTTTTTTCAAAGACAATTAAATATTCATGTGCTAGTAATAAAAAATTATATTTAATACTATTTGTATACCAAAAACCTGTAGTTTTGCAATTATGTTGTCTTTTTATAATTAATTCCTTTATTAAAAAACCTTCTTTAAGAAACTCTTCTATAACCCAAAATCCTAAAGGTATAACATTTTTATTTTTTCTTAAATCACCTATTAATATTGCGCAATATTTACCAGGCTTTAAAACTCTGAAACTTTCTTTAGCAACTTTATTTATCTCTTTTAAGAAAATATTTGGCTCTAAATTTGATAAATCATTTGGATTATCACACGTATAATTAATAATATTAGCATATGGAGGGTGAGCACAAATTAAATCAATTGATTCATCATCTACAAAATTTAAATTTCTTGCATCACCTGTAAAAAAATTAATTTTTGAGTTAAAAAACAAACTATCATTAAAATTTAAATTAGATTTAGCTAATTCAATTGCTTGGGGATTAATATCTACTCCAATAAAATTTCTATTTAGCAGTTTGCATTCTATTCCAGTAGTGCCGGCGCCACAAAAATAATCCAAAACAACATCATTTTCCTTTGAAAATCTTAATATTATATTTCGTGGTATATATGGAGACCAATTACCCCTATAATTTCCATTATGTGTTGCCCAATTACCCCTTGATTTGAAACTCCAAACAGTATTATTTTCTAATTTGAAATTTTTAGGCGCTAAGTTAATTTTATTTTGCTTTTCTATTAAAATTTTTGAAATATTAATCCCAATTTTTTTAGTTATAACTCTTTCAATAATTTTTAAATTAACTCCAAATTTTTCGCCAATCTCTTTATCTGAAAGTCCACTATTTTTCGCATCAATTATTTGTTTTTCTAAAAAAGGATTCATCTTTAATTAAAATTTAAAATAAATTAAATAAAAAAATAAAATTTTTTAAAAAATAAGCTTTAAAAAAATTATAAAGAATAAATTAACTTTCATCAATTTCAATGTTTTCAGTGCTTTCATTAAAACTATTATTAATAATATCATCTTTGCCACTGATTTTAACAGAACTAAATTCAAGACTTGCTGCAACAACATCAGCTATCACATTCATTATATTAACTTTTTTGCCATCTTTTGTATCAAAACTTCTATGATTTAATCTTCCGCTTATTATAACTCTATCTCCTTTTTTTAAATTATTTGCACAATTTTCAGCAAGTTTATTCCATGCCGTTACATTAAAAAATTCTACATTTTCAACTTCATTTCCATCTTTATCTTTCCATTTCCTATTTACAGCTAACCTTAAATCTGTTATTGCTAAACCTTCATTTGTATATTTTATTTCTGGATCTCTTGCAAGATTTCCTAATAATGTTATTTGATTTAAATTATTCATTTTTCTCCTTTTTATTTTTTTTCTTTATAATAATTATTTTAATTAATTTTTCTTTTTTTATTTTTAATTTGGTCAATTAAGATCTTAATTATTTAAAATTAATTTTTTAAAAACGATTTATTTATTTTTTTATGTAAATACAAAACAAAAAACTTTAAAACTCAAATTTAAAAAATTTACAATTTTTAAATTTTTCATCCCATGGATATGTAACTTTAACTTTTGAGGTTGAATAAACTAAATTTTTATTTTTATAAAATTTACTAATAAAAATAAAATTAACTTTTTTTACAGTAGTTACTATTACTTCATCATAGTTAAATTCAATCAAATCAATTTCACAATTGTTCTGATTGCTTATCGTATTAGCCATTTGGATAATTTCAGGTTTTTCAAAAAATAATAAATTTTGTGCAGCAGCAAGGGCAATAGCATCTGATGCTTTTTTTGTATATTCTCTAGCAATAAAAAGTTGGCAAAAATCAAATAAGCAAATTAATAATAAAATAAAAATAAAATTTAAAGTTAAAAGAAGTATTGAAATATTACCTTTATTATATTTTAAATAATTTATTCTTGTTTTATTATTTTTAAATATCATTTTTAGTAAAATAATTTTAATTTTATATTTATGCTTTCTTTTTTTATGCTCTTCTTAATACTATTTTTTTTAAAAAATCTTATAATTTTATAATATTTAATTTTTACTATATATTGCTAAATTGTTAAAAATTGTTAATTTCTTAATATTTGCTTATTATTTATTTAATTTATTCGCATTTCTTACTTAATTTATTCACATTCCATTCTCATGCTTGCTTGTGAAGAAATTTTTATTGGCTTTCCAAATACTTTATTAATTAAATCTCCAAAACCACTATAAAAAATACTAATATTTACACCTAAAATATCTCCAACCTTTCTATTTTCTTCCTTTATAGGATTTATATTTATTTCAATTCTAGAATTTCTATATAGATAACTCCTCTTATCTAAAATTTCTTCACCAGCTATATTTGAATTTGTTGTTGAAATTACCCTTGCTACTTCATGAGTGACATTCTCTAAATTATTTTGTAAATAAATTACATATCCGAGCTGGAAAACAGCAAAACAAATAATAATTAAAAATGGGGTCAATAAGATAAATTCAATAGTTGATTGACCATTTTTAACATTTTTAATATTATTTTTTTCTTTCATAAAAATATTTAACATAAATTGTTTTTTAATTATTTTTTTAATTAATTTACTTAGTATTTTTTTATTCATTAATAATTTCATTTTGCTTTTCTAAATAATTATTTATTTTTATTAAAGATTTATTTTTAAAATCTAATTAAAAAAACAATTTTTAATTCATAAAAAAATTACAAAATATCTTAAAATTAATTTTTATGCTGTTTTCCAGCAAATAAATATTTATATTTATAATAAATAAAGAATTATTTACATTGTGCCTGCTATCTTTCCAAAAGCTTTAGAAATTAAGTCAATAATCATAGGTTTTCCAACAGCAATTAAAATTGCAGAAACAATGGCAGCCACTACCATAACTAATACATATTCTAAAGTTGATTGTCCTTTCTTATTTAAAATTCTTATCCATAAATTGCATAAAAATTTATTTATTATTTTTATCACCTCCTTTCTTTTTATTTAAATTGTTTAAAATTTTTAACCTCCTTTCTCTTACTTTTAATATTTTAAAAACTTTTATCTTTTTTATTTCTTAATGTTTTATTTTTTTATCTTTTTTATTTATAGAGTTGTTAATTATTAATTTTTATTTTGTTATTAGAATCATAAAAACTAGAACATCGTTATTTTTTACTAGCCTTATTTAAATTACTTAACAGCTTTTATAATCATAAATTTAAAAAATTATTTCCCCCTATTAAAAAAACAAGAGGCCCACATACTAACAAAATAAAAGAGGGTAATATTAAAAAAATAAGGGGAAATAACATTTTTATTGAGATTAATCTTACTTTTCTTTCTACCTCCTGAGATAATTCAAATCTTAAAAAATCTGCTTTTTGTTTTAAAAGATTACTAATAGAAGAACCATAACTTTCTGCTTGTTGTAATGTAAAAATAAAACTTTTAAATGAATTAGAATTATTTTTTTGAAGAATGTTATAATAAGCTTCTTGTTTTCCTATTCCTAAATTAATTTGATTTAAATAAGATTTAAATTCATTACTTAATTGACTCTCAAATTTTTCTACAACAATTTTTATTGAATTATAAATATTTTGTCCTGAAAGGGTTGCAATATATAATAAATCTATAAAACATGGAAGATCTTTATCTAATTTTTTATATCTTTTTAAATTAAAAAATTGCAATAAAAAATCTGGTATAAAAAAGCCTAAAAATAATCCTGCTAAACACAAAATTATCATAATCAGGTTCTTTTTTATTACTATTAATGGTAATAAAAACATTAATAATGCTAGTATTGTTTTAAAACCTATAAATGACTCAGCAGTTAAAAATGTATTTCCATATTCATTGTTGCCAAAAATTAAATTTTCTATTTTTAATAAATAGGATTTAAGTAAAATTCTTTTACTAAAATACCCAATCTTTGAAAAAATATTGTTTAAACTTTCAAAAATATCTGAATATTTTTTATCTTTTAATGAAAATATTTGTTTACTATTTTTAAAATTATTTCTTTTTAATAAAATATTATTTATAAAAAGATAAATTAAAAAAATTAAGAATAAAAAATATATAATTGCTATGTAATATAAAACCATTTTTTATATCAAATCCTCTTTTAATATTCTTTTTATAACAAAAAAACCAACAAGCTCTAAAATTGAGCCAAATATAATTAATAAATTACCTATTTTGTATGATAAAAATGCTAAAACTTCAGAATTAAAAAAGATAAACATTCCTATAAAACCTATTAATGGAAATAAAGAAATAAAATTTGCAGAAAATCTACTTTGGGCTGTTTGAGTTTTTAACGTGGATCTAATTTTCATATTTTGTTGAATTGTTTCTATAATTTGCTCAAGAATAAATATAAGATTACCACCAATTTTTTTATTAATTTTAATTGAATTTGCTAGAAGATTTACTTCATTGCCACCTATTTTCCCAGCAAAGTTATCAAGAGCATCATCAATTGAAATATTTAGTTCAATTTCATTTACAAAACTTCTTAAATAATATTGAATTGGATTTTTTGCTGTTGTGGCTGATTCTTTAAAGATTTGCCTTATTTCTTTTCCTGCTTTTAACATAATAATCATATTCATAATAAATTCTATTAATTGCATATCTAAGATTTCTTTTCGCTTTTTAAAATAATTGTTAATTATTTCATTTAATATCATTACAAGCATGGAAGCAGTAAATATTGCAATAAATAAATTCTTAAAAAAAATAAAGGATAAAACTAGCATTGGTATAAAAACAATAATTATAAAAAGATATCTTTTTTTAATATAAATATTTGTTATACGTAACATAAATTTTTGCCAAGATGATTGTGATTGAGGTTGAGACTGAGATCGAATATTAAAATTATTATTTTCAAAATTTGTAAAATTATTATTAGAAAAATAATTATCTGTCTTGTTAAAAAATATTACAGAATTTAAAAAGTTTTTTAAAATTAGAAAAACTCCAATTAAGCCCAATACAAAAACTATAAAAGATATACTAAAAATAATTATTAAGTTGTTATTTGAAAAAATATCATTGTTCATATTTTTTTTATTTTTATTTTTATTTTTATTTTTTTTTATTTTTTATTTGTTTATAAAATAAGTTCTTGCTTATAAATATTAAATTTTTATTCATTAATCTTTCTTAAGAAATGATGGAATATAACCCGTAAATTTAAATTCTCCAATTTTTTTAACTTTTAAAGTTTGCTTTACTTCTTTTTTATCAAAATCTTTTATGCTTTCATTGCAAATAATATTTTTTTTAACCTTGCTTTTATAATTAAAGTTATTTTTATGTTTATCTATATCTTCATCATTATCCTTATTATCCTTATAATTGTTTTTATAATAATTTTTGCTACCGCTTAAATTTTTATTTTCTTTACTTGGTATGAAAATAAAGATATCTTTTAAAATAATTTCACTATTTTCTCCAATTACTTTTTCGCTACTAAGTACTTCACTTATTTTTGACACAACTCTTTTACCATTTTCCAATCTTTCTAAATGAATTATTAAATTTATTGATGAGGCTATTATTCTTCTTGCTGCTGATGGATTTAAATTTAAACCTGACATTATAAGCATTGTTTCAAGTCTAGAAATTAAATCAAAAGGAGAATTAGCATGAACTGTTGTCATAGACCCATTATGTCCAGTATTCATAGCTTGCAAAACATCAATGGCTTCAATACCTCTAATTTCTCCAACAATTATTCTATCAGGGCGCATCCTTAAAGAATTTCTTACTAAATCTCTAATAGTTATTTCCCCTTTACCTTCAATATTTGAAACTCTACTTTCAAGATTAATAACATTTTCATTGGTTAGACTTATTTCAAAAGTATCTTCAATTGTTATTATCCTTTCATTTTTTGGAATAAAATTTGAAATTATATTTAAGATAGTTGTTTTTCCTGTCGAGGTTGCACCAGAAACAATAATATTTGCTTTATTTTCAACACATGATTTTATAAAATTTGCTATTTCTAAGTTCAGAGTATCTTCTTTAATTAAATCATCTATATTTTTTAATTTTCTTTTAAATTTTCTAATTGAAACAACAATATCATTTAATGAAATTGGCTTAATAACAACATTTATTCTAGAGCCGTCTTTTAATCTAGCATCAGCCATTGGACAACTTTCATCAACTCTCAAACCAAGAGGACTTAAAATCTTATCTACAAAATTTTTAATATGATTATTGCTATTAAAATTTAAATTTATTTTTTGGATTATCCCAGATTTTTCAATAAAAACTTCGTCATAATTATTTATCATTATTTCTGTTATTTCCTCATCTTGCATTAAACTACTAATTGGGCCATACCCAAAACTTTCTTCTATAATTTGGCTAAGAATAATTTTCATATCCTTCTCAGATAATAAAATTTTTTCATCATTTACAATCTCAAGAAATGCTTTTTCTATAATTTTAAATCTTGCTTTTTCTTCCATACTTTCAAGATTATAAAAATCAATTTTGCTCGCTAATTTTTTATAAATATTTTCAAAAATATCAGTTTTAACCATAATAACTAATCCAATTTTTAAAATTGCTATTTTAAAAAAGTTCTTTTATTAAATGATCACAGATTTCAGTAAAATCTCTTGTGATTTTTACATTATATTTAAATATACTAGATGGACCTTTTTCTAAATAAAGTTGCTCAATATCCTTGTCAAAAGGTATAAAGTACTCGACAGGATATTTAAAAACAGAATTTAATACTGAAAATGATATAGCAGGCCTAATATTGTATTTATTAATTATAACTTCTGGATTAAGATAATTAATTGATTCTCCAAACTGGCTTATTATTGTCTTTAAATTACTAATTGAAATTAAATCAGGCAAACTTATTAAAATTAATTTATCGCAAAAATTAGAAATTAAATCAGAAAAATCATTAAAATTGCTTTTCCTTTCATTGCTATTTTTATTTTTATTATTTTTAAGTTCAAAATCTTCAAAATCCAAATAATTAATGCTTGAGTAAAAAGGTAAATCAATTAAAATTAAATCAAAAAAATATTTTATTTTATTAAAAATTTTAAAAAGATTTTTTACTTTAATTGTTTTTAAATCATCAAAATATAATGGTGGGAATATAACATTAAGACTATCACTAAAGTTAACAATTATTTTCTTTAAAATATTTTCATCTATTTCTGTCTCACTATTTTCTATATCAAAAATAGTTCTAATATTATTATCATTAACTTTAAAAATGATTCTTGAATCAATTTTCCCTATATTAAAATCTACTAATAAAATATTTTTATTAGTTTTTGTAGCAAAATAGCTTGATATACAATTAATAATAAAACTTTGTCCACAGCCGCCTTTGCTACCAAAAATAAATATCATTTTACCTTCAGAGTCTTGCATAACCTTATCCTTTTTAATTTACCTTTGTTTTACTTTACTTTTAAATTTAAATTTAAATTTTTTAAATTTTATTAAAAATTAATAAATCTTTGAGGAACAAAGTACTGCATATAAATTACCTCTTTCAACTGCTTTAAAAACTTTAGTAGCTTCATCATCACTTAAATAAAATGTTAAATAAATTTTGTTTTCATTGTTTCTTACATCAAATTCATCAGAGTTTAATAAAGATAAACCAGAACTTTTATTTTTAGCTTCACTTTCGCTTTGCTTTTGATTTGAAATTATTATTATTTCTTTTTCATTTAATATAAACTCGGAATTTAAAGCATTTTCCTCCCCTTGCACTTCATAATAAGTAGAAATAATACTTACTTTATCTCCTACATTAACCATTGATTTATCTCCCCAAAAAACAACAGGTATTGTAACTGCATTTTTATTTATGGGAATATATGAAGAAAATTTTAAATTTTTATCTAACAAGTTCTCAAAACCATTAATTTTATCTTTTGATATAACTTCTCCCTTTAATATTTTTTCTTTTACTTCCTTGCCAATAATTTCATTTTCATTAGAAATAAAATTATTACTAAAAACATTTTTAGAAATCTTTTGTTTAGCTATCATTTCAATTTCTAATGTGGATCCTTTTTCTATATCTTCTTTTGCAACTAAAATTTCATTTGATGAAGAATCATTAATTAAAGATGTTTTTAAATTAGAAATATAAAAATAAATTAAAACACCACCAATTAGTGCAATAATGATAAACACTATTGCTAAAAATTTTTGTTTAAGAATTAGTGATGCTCTATTCATAATAATTTAATATCCTTACTCAAAAGTATTTTTTACTTTTATTTTATTTTTTATAATTTTTATGCTTTATTAATCTTTACTAATCCTTTTTTAACTATTTTTAATCTTCTTAATGCACAGAAATTTTTTATATTTTAAATTTCATATGTATCAAATAATAAAAAATTAAAACAATATATGTTTATATTTATATGTTTATTTATACATTTATATTATTATATAAAGCATAATATCATAATTATTTATTTATGTAAATGCATAATTAAAAAAATTTTTAAAATTTTTAAATTTTTTAAATTTATTTAATTTTTTTAGTCTTCGTACTATTTTTTTTATTTGGATTTATTTTTGGATATGTTTTTGAGTTATTTTTTTTGCTAAG
>Ga0315298_1003932_pt1 | contig 22826 bp, 14 predicted proteins | sample WHS_1_MG_FD_203077 | JGI IMG/M metagenome (GOLD analysis project Ga0315298, IMG submission 203077) | Extremophilic microbial mat communities from Washburn Hot Springs, YNP, Wyoming, USA - WHS_1_MG | ecosystem: Environmental > Aquatic > Thermal springs > Hot (42-90C) | place: USA: Wyoming...
GATATATTCCATAATCGAATCTTTCTATCTTTAAGTTAATAATCGTCACATTTTTTCTGTAACTTATGTCTATCCCACGGGATCCTATGGTTCCATCACCTTTTAGGACGTAGCCTGCGCCGTCTATCACGATGTTATCCTTCAAGACTATTATTGGAAGTGTGACATTACTTGTGAATTTGTAATAATTCTCCTTCACTTTGGTGATGGGTGCGGTTGTAGGCTCAACACTGCTGTCAGGCCAAATATATATGACGTTAAATTGAGATTGTGAAGTCTGTTGAGGTTTGTTTTGGTTCTGCGGAACTGGTGAAGACGGTTTAGTATATTGCCATGCAATGCATATAAGTAACGTTACTGCTATTAGGAGTGTACAAGTTACCCATGTAATTACTTTAAAACGCAGTTTTTTGGCCTTTTTCTCCGTCCGCACTTTTTCAATTTTTAATCGGTGGGCTTCTAAAGCCCTTTGAATTTTTATTTGCCTTTCACGCATCCTCTCTTTTAAGCTTCTTTTCTTTTTAGGCATTTTTCTATTCACCTATATCCTGGGGTTAGTTTTAAGCAATTGTGGCTTCATGTGATTGTCTGATTCCACATGAATATTTGTTTGTATTTGCGGAGACTGCCAGCAAATTCCTCGTCGTCGTAAATTATGTTTAGGTGACATTTATATTCATCTACAAGTTTCACGATATCGTTCCAAATTTTCCTCCCGAGAGGGTCATGCCATAACCCCCAAACCGTGTCGTTCTCTATTCTGAAGCCAAAGGCAAAATTTTTTGGATTTAGATAGGCTGCTTCACTTTTACATTCTCCATGTTTGCCGGGATAAAGTTTTACGTAGTTCCAAAACTCCTTTAAGGCTTCAAAATGCTCCTCGTTCATTATATTATATTCGAAGATGACCATGTACTTTGCTCCGCCGTGATACGCTAAAACTAAGTCGTTGTAAAGCTCGTCTGCTGATCCCAAATAGGGAGGTTTCATGTAAGTCCATGTGATTATAACTCCCCATTCCTTTCCTTGCACTTCAGCAGCCCCCCTACAAAGCGCCATTTGAATTTCCCTAGTGTGGTTCCATCCGAACTCGCAGAGGATTACGTCGTAGCCGGATTTGTAATCAAACCAGTATAGTGCATAGTCAGCTGTGAACAGCTTAACGCCTGTTTGTATGTAGGGTTTTATGTGGACGTATAGGTAATAGATGTATTTTTCGGCTGCTTCATCTAGGCTTTCAGATTGTGTGACAAACTTTGATTTGTCGTCTAATTGTCTTCCGCCAGGTTCGTCAAAGTAGTAAATTCCGATGAAGTTGTCGCCATACTTTTTTGTAGCCGACATCACCCATTCAGTTATGTTATATGAGAATTTTGTGGGAGCGGTTAATTGAATGATAAATTTGAAACCTTGGCTATATAGGTAGTTGCAAACTTGATCAAGAAGTGTGGAGTTTCTGCATATTTCCATGTCCTTGGACAATCCTACAACTATCAAGTTAGTGTAGTTTTTGGTTTTATTAACGAGCGCTCTGCAAATGTTCATGTCTCCAGTGTATAAAAACTCAACACCAATGTAAACTTGAGTGGAAGAATTATGACGGGCATAGAAAACTACCAAAAGGGATGCTATTAAAACTGCTATCATTATTAAGCTGACTTTTTTCTTCCTGGAAGTGTCAAGCTTTTCAGCCCGCTCCACTTTATCACCTTATTATAGAAATGTGATTTAGCAATGATTTTAAATTCTCATAATTCTTTTCATCTCGTTAAATCTTTCGTTTTAGTCCGGGTTCTTTTCCTTTAAGGATTTGTTTAGGAAAAGGCTTGACGTGGTAAGTGTTAATAAGTGAATGGTTGCTATCAATATTGTTTCGTCCAACGAGTTTATGTAGCCCAGTTTCCATAAGCGTTCGGCTGGGGGTAGATAGCCCATAAGCGCGCATACTGTTGATGCAAGCATAAGCTTGAAGGATAGGCTACTTTTGTGGTTCAGCAGTGCAAGCAGGTCTAGGCTTAAAGACAGAACAAAAAGGGTTACAGCGATTGAATGGGTTGAAGCCATGTACCGTGTTGCTTCAACCGATGTGACTGAAAGATATAGTATGTGCAAAAAGTATATGGACGCTGAGAAGGCTGAAAAACCAAGGCCGATGATTCCCGAGAGGAAAGCTAGTTTTAAAGATAAATCCCTTGACGGATTTGGCGATGGGTGATGTTTGGATTTCACGTTTTCACCTGCTGAACAATTTTATAAGCCAGTAGGTTATGGCTGCGATGGTTGCGCTTATAATGGAGTGGCCCAAATTAACGATGATGTTTGTTGCTGCGTCGACTTTGATGTTAAACAGTGTTGGTATGAGGATAACTTCGTATAAAAAGAATACTGTTGTTATGGTCATGCAGCCTATAAGCAGTGAAGTGGTTGCCCATAGGTGTTTTGGAGATTTTATTAGACTAGTAAGAATGGAGATCGTGGCTGTTAGCGTAGCAAAGGTTATCCAAAACCATGGCGGGAAGTATAGGGAGTATGCGTATAAGCCTCCTGCTTTCATGACTTCTTCGCCCATGAAGAGTTTTTTTGTGAAGCCTATGTAGACTTGCCCAACATATATGGTTGTTCCAATCAATGTAGAGAGAAATATCAGTATAAGGGTTGATGCTATGCCTATGAGTTTGTGGGGTTGTTTCATTTGATTGAATTTTCCTATGAGAAAACCGGCGGAGGTGTTCGCCATTAGGGAGGCTATGACGTAATGTGGGTATCCTAATAAGAGATTCGATAAGGTGAATCCGATTCCGCCCACAAGTATTCCGGGAATTGGTCCAAGTAATAGGGCTGATAACATGAATAGTGGCTCGCTAAAGGTGAATAGGCCTAGTGAATTCTGGGTGAAAATAGATAGTCGACACGTGATTGTAAAAGCAATTATGGAAGCTGCTGTGGCTAAAGACTTTTCTAAGCGGGTTTTTCTTGGCTGAGACATGTTTGGCAGATTCGCGTTTATCCTCTATTAGTTGTTCAGAATATATGACTTTTGATTAGGGCAAAAATAAAATAAGGGGAGTTTGGGTGGAGGCTATTTTTTCTTGATCACGTAGATGTTGTATATGCCTATGACGATGGCTATGACGACAAGTACCAGTAAGGCTATAACTAACGGCTGCATGGATGCTTGTATAGCTGCAGCAGAAGCTGGAGGGGCTGATGTTACGCCAAAGGCTGTTTCGGCATATGAGGGCCAATACGACTTTGATCCCGCGAAGACCGCCATAATAGTGTATGTCCCGTCATCTGGTGGAGTCCATAAGTAGCTAAATCTCCCGTCACCATCGCATGTTACTGTGGCGATGTCGATTATTGAGCCATCTGGCTTTCTTGCCTGCAATAAAACGTCGACTCCTTTAACGTTCATCGGCGCTGGGGCCTGCATGTACAGATATTCCATCCATTGATCCATGTACTCGTCGGCTATGGCTGGGGTGCCCTTTGCTCCCGGAGACTGGTCAGTAACCTTTCCTTCTATTAGGATGCTTTCGCCCTTAACTACGACTTTAGGTGAGACTGTGACTTCGGTGGCTGAGGGGCCCTTGCCTATAGCGTATATTCTGAGGTCATAGGCGTTCATGTAGACAAAGATTCCGTCAGCTATGGCTGGGTTGCGTGCCCAGTGGCTGAAGTAGAAGGGCAACTTCCACATCTCCTTGCCTGTTTCAATTTCTATGCATCTTAGGTAGGCTCCTCTCTCGGCTGGGTTGTCTGGCGAGTGTTCACCTGAATACACGTAAACATTGCCCTCTGCAACTAGCGCTATCTCTAATGGATATCTACCGGTCCATTTAGCCTCCAAGTAGTATGGATCCTTTGCTTCATAGGTCCATAGCAGTTTGCCTGTTTTAGCGTCATAGCAGTAGAGGATTCCTCCGTAGCCGCAAGATAGAACCTTCCCGTAAGCGATTATACGGCTGGTACCAACCGTGAAGTCCCATTCGTCTTCAGGCTCTGTTGGACCCCAGAGGAATGATCCGTCCTTGAGGTTGAAGGCCCAGTATTGCCTAGCCTGCGCACTCCATATTAGGAATATTCCTTCGTTTACGTCTGCTGCCACCAGCGAGTATGTCAATCCATCAGGAGCGCCTTGAAGAGGCGCTATGTAATCTTTCTTCCAAAGGAGGCTGCCGTCCTTAGCGCTTAGGCACCATACGGTGAAGTTGGTTGTTGGAGCGCTTACGCCAACATATCCTGGACCAATATAATTTGTCCTGAAGACTGAGCCTATAATCACTTGAGGGTCGGCCTTTCCTTCAATAAGGCCGCTTGGAAGGATGTAGTTTATGCTTCCATCAATCCCAGCTGGCAGCGTCTTGTTCCACACATAGCCCGTTCTACCATCCACAACTTTATTGAAGGGCCTCCACATATAGCCTGCAGTTCCATTGGGTGCGGCTCCAGGGATGTCGTAGGCACCCGTAAGCTGCCATATGTTTGATGAATCCCATAGTGCGAGCCATCCCTTAGCTATGTTGAGCTGGTAGATTAGGATCTGCCCTTTGGGCCCGAAAATTCTCGTGCCCATGGGGACATTTGTGATGTTGCAGAACCAGCGCCCCGTCCAAGCGTCGTAGCAAATATAAGTGGCTCCTTCGACGCGCCAGAGGTATGGTATGGCACCGTGCTGGTTCATAGAGTCGTATTGGAATATTTGTCCAAAATCTATGCGAATGTTTGGATTATACCATAATTCTTCGCCGGTTCTAAGGTCTACGGCGCGCACTCCAGTCATGTAGTACGTGGCCCTCATCCCAGTTATCTCAGCATATGCCATACTTGAGGGATACTGATTATAGTAAAGTATCCCATTGATAACTACTGGCGGCCACCACTTACCCTCATAGGCGTTGCCAGTGTAATATGATACGGCTCCAAAGTCTCCGCCAACAAGCCCGCCTATAGTCAGCGGCTTAGCCCATAGAATATGAGAAGTTTCAGGTCCAGCAGTGTTCGCTGCAAGCCTTAAAGGTACAGCCGGCGTTCCCATCCAATTTCCAGAAATCTTGGACCAGCTGTGGTATCGGGCATCTATTGGTCGCGTCCAGTATTGGTTGGGTAACGGAGCTTCTGGATATGGTTGAAGCGGCTCTTTTTGCACAATTAGTTCGATAACTCTGCTTTTGCTTGGTTGGTAATAGTCTCCAATGAAAGCGGCTCCCATGCTCCCGGTGGGAGGCAAGTTCTTGCCCTCCAAAGTTTGCCCCTCAAACCTGCCCTGAATCTTGTATGTTCCAACCATGTTCGGCGTGTAAAGTGTATATGCAAATCCAATGGGATCTGATGTTAAAGGGCCAATGGTCTCTTTAGTTTCATCAGGCTTAATGATATCAATGTAAAGTTTTTCCCATCGATCACCCCATGGACCCGTAGCTGTGGGAGGACATTTGTCCAGCCATACATAAATCAGAACCTGTTGGTTCACGCCGACAGGGTTCGGAGCTACTGTACAGAAGCAGAATGTCGGCCAGCTTCTTCCGGCAGCACTAACAAGATTGATTGCGACAACCATGGTGCTTGCAAGGACAAACAAACCCAAAAATATCATTACAGCCGATAGAAAAGTTTTCCTCATTTTAGAGTCACCAAAAGACTGTTTGGGATGCGTTCAATTAATAAACTTTTCGAAGTAAATATTACCGTAATTATCGCTATTAAAGTCAACATATAGAATTATGTACATGTGTATGGATCATATAAAAAATGAGGGAGTTTTATGAGGCTATTTTTTCTTGATCGCGTAGATGTTGTATATGCCTATGACGATGGCTATGATGACAAGTACCAGTAAGGCTATAACTAACGGCTGTATGGTCTGAACGGACGCTTGTATGGCTGAGGGGGCGGGCCCTTCTACGAAGACTGTTGTCATGGCGTATGAGGAGTAGTAGCTCTTGGATCCTGGGAAGGTTAATAGTAGGGTCCATAGGCCAGACTTATCTGGTTTCCATGGAATACTGAACGTGCCTGTGCGTCCATCGGTGATTGTTCCACCTATGCTGACAAAGTTTCCTTCAGGGTCTATTGCCTCGAAGGCTACCCAAACGCCGTCGATTTTTGCCATGGGGTCTAGTGGGAATTGCTTGTATACGTAGCGCATCCAGTCTGACATGTTTTCATCAGCTACTGCTGGAACGCCCTTTGGGAATCTTAATGCTATCCTTGGATCCTTTGTTCCTGGAGAAACATCTAAGACTGAGCCTCTTATTAATAGGCTGGAGCCTAAGGGTACAGCTACTGACGGAGCTTCAACGGTTACCATTGAGGGGCCCTTGCCTACGGCGTATAGGCAGCTGTCGTAAAGGTCTAAGGTTGCCATTATGCTGTCGCCAATGATGGCCCTTCCACCCCAGCGGCTCTGCATGAACATGCCGTTCGCACGCCATACCTCTTGACCTGTCGTGGCGTCAACGCATACGAATGGACCTCCGCGGGGTGTTGGGTTAAATGGTGAGTGTTCACCGTAGCCCATGTAAACTTTCCCGTCAGCTATGAAGCAGATCCACATCCACCAGTTGTTCGCCCATAGGCTTTCGTGATAGGGGTCTGTTACGTTATATTTCCATAAGGTCTTACCGGTCTTTAAGTCGTAACAGTAAAGTGTGCCAGACATACCTGTTGAATAAAGTCTGCCATATGCAAAGTACCATGAATGTTCAACAGGTCCCCAGCCCATAGCGTCAAGATAGTGTTCGCTTTCAGTGGTCCATAGGTAACGTCCATCTTCTGTGCTGAATCCGTAGAACCGCCTTTCCTCCTTGCACCAGAGGGCGATTACGCCATCCTTCCAATCGTTGGTTTGCCCAGCATACTGGACTACGAGCAGTGATGTAGCCCAGTTGGCTGGAGGAGTCCATGTTTGCTTGAAGAGCAATTTCCCCTCTTCACCCTTCTTCAGGCTCAGGCCCCAGACGATGACCTTCGAGTAGTTCCAGCTTATTCCAACAACCCTATCGTCGTATGCGGCGTAGTTGGTTGTACCAATAAGGGTTCCTCCAGGGGCTCCTAAATCGGTGGGGATGGAGACATTCCACACTATTCCCTTAGATCCATCCACAATCTTGCCGTAGGGCCTCCACATTTTGGAGCCGGCGCCATATTTAGAGCCGGCCAAGTCAGGTATGGCTGTGTTATCCCACAGCGCCATCCAGCCCTTCTGTGTGTTCACATATAGTATTCTCAATTCTCCATTTGGTCCAAAGTAAAGGTAGCCACCGAATCCAAAGATACCGCCTCCTATACCTTTAATGGTAAATATCCATTTTCCAGTGGCAGCTTCGTAAAACTTCAACGCACCTGGAGTTGTGGATGCGTCAATAAGGTATGCGACAGCTCCATGCTGGTTCTCTGAGTCGTAGTAGTAAATCTGCCCAAGGTCGACTCTAAATTCATTGCTTTCCCATAAGACTTCGCCTGTGTGTATGTCTATGGCGATGACACCTGGAGGTACAGCGACGCTGTAATTGTAGGGGTAGATTTCAGTGTCGTATGTGAAAGCGCTCCAGTATTTGTTGCAGTAGAGTACTCCGCTTATGATCACGGGGTTCGCCCATTCGCCTTCATAGGCGTCTCCAGTCTTGTAGCCGTGGCCGTCGTAGTCTCCTCCACCAACACCGCCTCCACCTCCAACGAGCGCGCCTATGTCGCCTCTCAACACTTTAGACCAGAGTATGTGAGGTGTTTCAGGCGCATATTCATTGTTGGGGGCTACCACGTTTCGGTTTGGACCTGTTCCGTATAGCCAGTTGCCAGCTATGGTGCTCCATTCTCGAAGCTGAGCGTCCACCGGTCGGGTCCAATATTCGGATGGAAGCGCATGGCCCGGATAAGATGGAACAGGCTTTTCTTGCACAACAAGCTCGAGAACTGCGCTGTAGCCTTCCTTCCTTATGGTTCCAGGCGGGAAAATCATGCCCCGCTCCTCATCCCACACATATGTTTCCATAGTCTGCATTGGAAAGTGGGTCTGCAGTTTGTATGTACCCGCCTTCTGAGGCGTATATTTTAGAATGATCATGCCCGTCGCCCAAGTGGTTGCTTTTAAAACCTCCTGCGTGTTGTCAGGCTTTGTTATTATCACTTCGATTTTCCAGCCGTATCCATGGGCATAGGGCATCAAGTCACCAGCTACAATCTGCACCGTTTGTCCGACACCAGCAGGGTTTGGAATTGCATCAACGAAGGGCCAACTTTCTATAGTCATTGGCTGCTCTTGTGCATAAGCCGCGAATAGAATAGCTGATACTGTTAGAACTACCACTAAGAAAGCCATAACAGTCAAAAGTTTAATGTTCTTTCGCATTTTCACTTCGCACTCCATTTTTAAGCACACTCACGGTTTACGCGGTTTTGATATTTAATATTTACGTATGCATTAGCGATGTAATTTTGTATTCGGCATTAATTCGCTAAAATTCTTTAATTTTAATAGGTTAGCAAAACTTAAAACTTTGCAAAACTACACTATTAAAATGGATGAAGCAGGATAAAACTTCACAGTTTAATGTTTTATCTATGCTTTTTATCCTATCGATCTCGTGGTTTTCATTAGCTTACACCAGTTATTCCTCGACATCGTACAACATTGAAGTCATGTTTGAACGCGCTTACACTTTTTATACTCAAGCTGGGACTTTCCAAATAGCCCATAAAATCTACGTTTCAGTGCCACCTACCCTCTACCATTTCTATCAGAGTGAAAGCCTTTCAATAATTAATGTCAATGATTATGGCAGGTTTGTTACCCCTGATGCTGTTAGGCCTGTGGCTGAATGTATTCGAGAGGTTGTTGGCGGCAACGATGAAAGCTTTGCCAACGCTGTCCTACTGTTAATTCAGCAAATGTCATACACTATAAGCGACGTAAAATACCCTGTGGAAACCCTAGTCGACGGTTATGGAGACTGCGATGTTTTCTCGGTTCTTGCTGCCTCAATAATGAAGGCTGGCGGTTTGGATGTCGTTCTATTTTACTATAAGGATTTTAACCCCGCACATATGAATGTTGGAGTATATCTAAATTCAACACCATCCCACAATTGGTGGGAGAAGCCAACATGCTTTGAATATCAGGGTAAAAAGTACTGGGTTGCTGAATGCACACCTCAAAGGCAGTGGAGAATCGGTGAACAGCCAGAAATTGTGGCAAACATCAAGCCGATAATAATTCCGCTTGACAATTACGAGTTAAAGTCGCCTGCAAAAGTTTCAGCAAGCCTAAACAAACCTTTAAAGGCTTCATCGATATCTGCAAGCATCAAGCGTCTAAACAATGAAAACTGTTTCATCCTTTTCGGCTCCATCTCGCCTCGTTTAGCCGGGCAGCCCATCGCCATTTACACCAGCAAAAATGAAAAAAGTTGGAGTTTTTTGGGGGAAACACTCACAGACAACTTCGGAAATTACTCCTTCAAGTTAACCGCTAACCTGACGGGGTTAAATCATTTTAAAGCTAGCTGGAGTGGGGCTTCAGGCTATGCTGGTTCAGACAGCACCACAATAACGCTTCTAATCGGAGAGGGTAAAAGTAAAAATGCTCCCCTCATAGAACTTGGCATTCCAAACGACCCGGTTCTGCGCGCCCAGCTATACGCGATTCTCAAGCTTTATCAGCTTTTAAATCGAAGTGCCGAAACAGGCTTCTTTAAAATGCTGGACTTAGAGGCACCTACAACTTTCAGCGGGGAATTCGCAGTATTGAAGAAGGGCGGGTTAAACTATACGTTTGGCTTTGTTTTATCTGATGCAAACGCCAACTATAGTGTGAATGTGCAGGGGACAGAAGGCGGAAACATTTTCCAGATTATTAGACAAGCTGGTGAAACCAAAACTGTGCTTATGAAGGTGCCGATAAATCTTAAGGAGAACAGTTGGTACAAGATTGAAGTGAACGTTTCCGACGAATATCTTACGGCGAAACTCTATGGGGATTCCGGGCCTTTAAAAGGGATTGGAGTTAAATGGCAAACCCCAAACATCACAAAATTTGAAGTGTTCATGGAATGCAGTAATTCAACATTAGCCCTAAAGAACTTGACCTTTCAAACCATGAAGGGGAATGTTCAAGCAGCAGGAAACGTTAACGTTTCAAGCACTTATTCATGGCTAATTTACCTTCTTGTTTTCTCCGCCTTGACAATTTCCATAACATCTATTTTAAAGTATAAGAAAAAGCATACAATTTAACTAACGCTTACCTATCTTCCATGAGAACACCTTATATTGATAGAAAAAGTCACATGGATTATTTTTAGAATGACTTGGCTATAAAGCAGAAAAAGAAGGGGCGAATTTATTTTGCTGCTTGTTTGAGCATTTTTCTATTGATGTGTATGTCGTAGGCTACTAAACATAGGCAGACAACAACTATGACTATTAATGCTGCTACTAGTATTTGTGTGAATTCGGCTTGTTCGGCTGTTGCTGTTACTGGTCCTGTAGGCGAAACTACTAGTAAGCTTGTTCCTGCAAAGCTGCTTCCGTAGGATTCGTCTCCGTTAAATATTGCCATTATTGTGTATACGCCTTCTCCTGGCGGAACCCATGCAAAGTTGAAGATTCCGCCAGCCAATGGTTCAGTTACAGCTGTGCCGATGAGGTTGCAGGAGCCGTCTGGATATATCGCATAGAGGTCTACAGACACACCTTTAACTTCCGATGGGCATGGTTTCTGCATGTGGAGGTGCTCCATCCAACCCGATATACTTTCCTTTGCTACACATGGGGTGCCTCTCTGTGCCGGTGACATGTCAACAACCTTGCCCCTGATTAGTACGCTTGATCCTGTTATTACTGCTGTTTCAGGGGCTTCCACCTCTACAGCGGATGGTCCTCGCCCGAATACGTGGATTTGTCCGTCGTACGAGTTTACCGATGTAAGATAGCCGTCAGCAATTGCAGGTATTCTAAACATTCCGGATATGTTCCATAACAGTTTTCCTGTTTCAGCGTCTAGGCACCACAGTTTAGATCCACGCCACATTACAGCGTCAGGCGAGTGCTCATCGTTGGTGACGTATATTTTTCCGTCAGCTATCGTGAAGCCTCCGTATACAGGCCAGCTTCCGTAGGCTGTTTCAAACCTGCTGCTTCCAAAATAGAAGTCCCATACTAACTTGCCTGTTTTAGCATCAAAGGCTCTTACGTGTCCATCATAGCCAGCTGTATAAACTTTGCCATAGGCTATGTGGTAGTTTCTCGTGAAGGTGGCGAAGTCGCTTGGAGACTCACCAAGCGTGTTCAGCGGTTCGCTAACCCATTTCTCATCACCAGTCTTAATGTCGTAGGCGTGTAGCCTCATCGTTGCTTCGTCAAATAGGACGAAAATTCCATCCTGTGCATTTTTGCTGGGTCTCCACCACATGCAATAAATGTTTTTTATGTCTTTCCGCCATAGGGGTTCACCTGTACGCGCGTCGAATCCGACAACCACAAAAGTGTTTGGATATGTTGTTGAGTTTTGATAATACGCAACTATTACACCTTCACCTCCAAGCAGCGGGTATCCTGTGCTTAGGGGTGGGAGGTCAGCTGGAATTGAGACGTTTAGCTGTATGCCTAAACGTCCATCTATCGTTCTATCAGCAATGGGATCGTATATTGCGCCTGGCACACCACCGATCCACGGAAAAGCTTCGAAAATGGCTTTGCTTGAATTCCACACTATGAAACGTTTCTTAGCGTTATCGATGTAGTAGTTAATAAGCTCGCCTTTCGGCCCGAATACTGTTGTTCCGCCGACTAGCTGGCTTCCACCCCAAATGACGTTTTTGATTGTTATCTGCTTTCTCCCGGTGAAGGCATCGTACATCACCCATGTGCCGTTTGTCGCTGGACCTGACATGGACCACAGATGCGCTATCAAGCCGTGCTCGTTTGGATTTTCTATGTCGAAAACTTGAGCGCATGTGATTTCAACCCCCTCTAAGAACCATATTTGTTCTCCTGTATAGAGATCTAGGCATCTGGTGCCAATTATGTTCATTGTATCCGCTGGGTCATGTTCAGTGTAGATTATTCTTCCATTCACGATTATAGGCGTATAGGGCTGTTCGTATGAAAGCCCGGTATAGTATTGTTTGTCGCCGAAAGTTCCGCCGCCTACGCCTCCAAACCACAGCTGCCTCTTCCAGAGGACATGGGGGCTTTCAGGAGCCGACGTATATGGTGCAAAGGCTGTTGCTCCGGGGAAGTCACGATAAAGGTAGTCATACCCCCTCATCAGCCAGTTGTCAGCTATTTTCCATGCACCCTTAATTTCCGCATTTATTGGCCTAGTCCAGTAGCCGGTGGGCAGCAGCACGTCTGGATAAGGCTGTATGGGTTCCTTTTGTACTGTTAATTCGAGCACTCTGCTTTGACTTGGTTTATACCAACGCTTAGGTGTAGTTGTGTTTACCCATTGCCCAGGGAAGATTGTTTGGAACTTATAGGTGCCAACATCATCAGGTGTGTATGTGAACCAGCTTCCCCCAGTGGCGTCGGCCCTCAGCCCTTTTCTCTCCTCGACAGTGTTGTCAGGCTTGATTATTTTGACGGTGAAGTTTTCCCAGAAAGGCCCCAGCAGCGTACCTCCTGGATATGTTTTGTCTATTCTGAATTGAACGATTACCTGCTGATTTACACCCACAGGGTTCGGTGTGACAACTATGTATGCGAATGTATCCCACTCCACGTAATCCTTGGCTTGAGCCTGTGCATTGGATATGTAAGGTATAGACACCGTTGCCATAAGAAGAACCAACATAATCTCTACCAGAGTTTTGCAAATTTTCCCCAAACCGATCACCGCACTATGGTTAATGGTCAAAACTTTTTAAAATTTTCCCCGAATTACTATACTTTCACCTTTCGGCACGGCTGTTAAAGGTGCCTCAATGGTTACTGAGGTTTTTCCCTTTCCGAAGCAGTATATGCGGTTATCGTAACCACTGTAAGCTACCAGGTAGCCGTCGGCGATTGCTATTGAGTTTCCAATAAACCAGCCTGGCATATTCCAAATTTGCTGGCCGGTTTCAGCGTCTAGGCAGTAGATTTTTTCGCCTCTATACATAACTGAGTTAGGCGAGTGCTCGCCGTTGGAGACATAAATCTTGCCGTCGGCGTACACCATGCCACCGTAGAATGGCCAACTTTCATAAGGTGTTTCTAAGCCGCTGCTTCCTATTGAGAAAGTCCATAGATGCTTGCCTGTCTTGAGGTCGAAGGCGTTGACGCAACCGGAATAGCCGGAAACAAACAACTTGCCATCGGCAATTAAACCTGCCACGTCATACATGCTCCAGTCACTGTTTGTATATTTGTTAAGCGGCTCGGTAGCCCACAGTTTTTCGCCTGTTTTAAGGCTGAAGGCGTGCCACTGCATGGTTTCCTTCTGGAACGCAACGTAAACGCCTTCCCTGGGTTGAGGGCAAGCTACACTCCATGTTAGTCCTGGACGTCCGGCTCCTCCGAAGCCCCATCCCATGTTCTTCCATGTTTTCATCCACATCTGCGCCCCGTCACTGGCGTTGAATCCTGCGTGGACGAATGACGGAGTTGCCTCACCCTCGCCTGGTGCAAGTACCGTTTCCATTAATATTACGCCCTCAGCCACCCAGTTAACGCTTGTGAAACCAGGTACCACGGGCACCGAATCTGGAATTGTTACGTTCCACTGTATGCCCTTTCTCCAATCAAGAACTGTTCCCGTTAGGGCTGGACGCCATTGCCACGCACCGGACCCGCTGGGCCATGCGGGTGGAATTGCCAAGCTTGAGTTCCACATTAGTATGTATTTACGAGCTGCATTGAACACGTAACATAATAGGTCGCCTTTGGGGCTGAAAATGTAAAATCCGCTTGTGGCGTTTTTGAATGTTATCATAAGTTTGCCTGTAAAGGCGTCGTACATTTTCCATTCTGTTCCAGGCCCGTTTATACTCCAGAGATAGGCCATGCTTCCATGCTGGTTTGGCGACTCATAATGGTATATCTGGCCAAATGTGATTGGTATGTTGCCTGGAGAAATGCCTCCTATGCTTGCTGGTGGCGGGGATACAGGATCAACCTTCTGCGTCCAAATACGTTCACCAGTTCGAATATCAACGCAGTAGAATGTGTCTCTCGGATAACTTGGATCATTATAGTATAATCGGCCACTTATTATCACTGGCGGCGTGAACTTCATTTCATAGCTCATCCCGGTGTAGTATGATTCTCCATAGCCGAATTCTCCGCCAACAATGCCTCCGAATGTTAGCTCCCGAGTCCATATCACATGGGGACTTTCAGGAGCCTGAGTATAAGGAGTATAAGCACCGCCAGTGTCGAATGGTCTTACAACGGTGCTGTAGGCTGGCATGAGCCAGTTTCCAGCTATTTGGTACCAGTTTCTAAGCTCAGCGTTTATGGGTCTTGTCCAGTAACTAGTGGGAAGCGAATAGTCTGGCCAAGCCTCAATAGGTTTTTCTTGAACAACCAGCTCCACAACGCGACTTTGACTGGGCTTATAGTATATTTCAGGGTATAATTTCCCGAGTATGTTTACGTTTTTTAGGGTTTGTCCTGGGAATGTGAATTGAAATTTGTAGGTGCCTTCTTGATCTGGTATGTACGGGAAGTAGGCGCCGCCAACGGCGTCTGACCTATATGGACCTTTCGTCTCGGTTGTTTTGTCTGGCTTTGTTATAGTTACAGTCATGCCCTCCCACCGGTCACCCAAAGCGCCAGCGGCGGTTGGTGGAGGGCTGTCAAGCCAAAACATGACTGAAACGGTTTGACCTTTGCCCACAGGATTGGGAGAAATGCTCAAAAACGCGTGGGTGGTGACCTCTATAGCTTGTTGGGATAGTGCTGGTAATGGAAACGCTGATATCAGAAGCAAAATCAAGCACGTATAGGTTAAAGCTATAATTCTAGACATCCTTCACCACACCTTTCTAACAATTTGGGCATTTTAATATGTTTAAAAGTTAGTATTTAAAACCTACGATTTAGCACTTAACCACTTAGCATAACAAGATGAGAATCATTTAGTGGCGCTTTGCTTAAGACTCAAAAACGAATATTTTACACTTGCCCAGCAAGAAAAGATTGAAATATGCTGAAAAGTTTTCGTAGACAATAGCGTTGTTTATTTATATGTGATATTATCCATTTCTAGTCTGCGTGATCATTGTGGATGACATAAAAAAGCCTGCTAAGGTAGCTCTAGTTAACCCTCCACCTCTAAAGGGGGTTTATCGTCATCAGCTTTACCTGCCTCTAGGCTTAGCATACTTAGCAGCCGTGCTTGAATGTGCAGGTCACGAGGTTGAAGTTATAGATTGTCCTGCCCAGGGCTTGGATCACGAAAAAATGGGTGAAGAGCTGGCTTCTTTCAAACCCGCGATTATTGGTATAACATCCATGACGCCTACGATAAATTCGGCTATTTTATCTGCTAAGGTTGCAAAGGAAGCATGCCCCGACGCCATGGTTGTTTTAGGCGGACCGCATGCTACTTTTATGGATGAAGAGATTCTCAGCCAAGAGAAAGCCGTAGACGTTGTAGTGAGGGGTGAGGGGGAGAAGACTCTTCTAGAGCTAACGCAAACTGCGTTTAACATGAAGGCTTTACATACTGTCGCTGGAATAACCTTCATGGATGGAGACCAAATCATCCGCACACCCGACAGAGACTACATCAGAAATCTCGATGAATTACCCCATCCAGCATACAGGCACTTCCAGCTTGACAAGTACAGGCTTTTCGGCAGAAGAATACTCCCAGTGATTACAAGCAGAGGATGCCCATACCAGTGCACTTTCTGCGTAACCTCAAGGCTTTTCGGAAGAACATTTCGGGCGAGGAGCCCCGAAAACGTTGTAAACGAACTTGAATGGCTAAGGAATACCTACGGCCCAGATGCTTTCACATTCTACGATGACACAATCACCTTTGATAAAAAAAGGATTCTTGAAATCTGTGAAAAGATTATAAGTCGAAAAATAGACATCCCTTGGGATTGCCAAACCAGGGTTGACCATGTTTCTAAAGAGATTTTGGTTCAAATGAGAAAGGCTGGCTGCCAGCAGGTTCTTTTAGGGATTGAGTCCGGGTCTCAAAAAATACTGGACGCCATTAAAAAGGGAACTACGGTCGAGCAGAATGAGAAGGCGATTAGGCTGGCGAAGGAAGCCGGCCTATTTGTAGCCGTATCAGTGATCATAGGGTATCCCGGTGAAACAGAAGAAACCTTGAACCAGACACTTAATTTCATTAAGAGGACGAAGCCTGATGATGTTTACCTTTGTGTTGCAACACCATATCCAGGAACGGAGCTCCGCGCCCTTATAGAAGAAATGGGATTGAATTTATCAAAGGAATGGGAATCCTACGACACAACAACACCTGTTTTTGAAAACCCCTCTCTGCCCGCTGAAAAAATTAAGAGATTAAGAAGAAAGTTCTATGACGAATTCTACTCTCCTACCTATATTCTGCGCCACATGTTTAAAAGAAACTTTTACAGTCAAGTTATGGCAAGAACAGCTTTAAACCACCTCATCTGGAGGTTCAGATCCATTTTCTGAAGAGTTCAAGTTATGCACCAGCAGATATGCAGCTCTGGTTCAACAGCCTTAGCTTTCACTGTACATTCAGAGACCTTTAACAGCTCTTTTCTACACGTCCAACTAGGGACTAAGGAGGGCGCTCGACATCTTAACTGTACATAGCAACTGTACATAGCATAAAGTTTAATTATTTAGCCAGATCGCGCCTAAAATGCGTCAAGATTCTCATTCCAGGGAGGATAAGCGATATACACCATAGGTCAGGATTATGAGGGCCTATTATCTCCATCCATGTTGTTGGCTGAGCATAATAACCTCCAGCGGCAAAGTATAACATTAACATGAATATGAAGTAAGCGCTGAAAAACAACATGGTATAACCTAACTTTTTACGATCAACTTCTTCAGGGATGCCTTTAACAGCGGGCATAACGCCCTTAAGCGCGTAAAGGGCTATGAACAAAAGCCCTAGAGTGGTGGCGAGGAAACTTGATGCAGCCATTGGACTGCAGAGTATTTCTATCCCAGGCTGGGCTCTCTCAGGCCATCGAACCAGCGTTGCAAACCATGCCATTGTATAGTTCCACCAGAACATTGCAAAAATATAAGCAACACAAGTTATACAACTCCATTTTATTATCTTACTTCTATTTAAGCTGCCGCGTAGAAGGCCAGCTCCCAACTTAAATATCGGTGGTGCTATTGCAACAACCATAGCTAAGCATGCTAAACCGTTAACAAGAAAGACAATGATCCACGGCGGAGTAGGCTCAAAATACCACAAGTTGTGGGCAACAGCAAACGGATAAACGAATCCCAGGAAAGCTGACGGCCCGTAGGTAAGAATGTACGTGCCTTCCAAGAGCACTGCGATGCCTACTTTACCTTTAATTTTGCTAAAAGAGTTCTCTCCACCCTTCAGGAAAAGAAAAGCCGTGTACAATGCAAGAACGCCGGCTAACCATCGCATGAATATGCCTATTGAAAGGCCGAGATCGCTGGAGTAGTATGTAACAAGCCACCAAGTCTCCTTAAGCTTTTCCCGATAATAAGAAAAATTCAGTATCAAGAACGGCGTATATTGGCATGTGACATAAAGCCAATAGCTTCCCAGCGCAAAATATGACAGAACAACCAAGAAAAGAGATAGTCTGAACGAAAAACTGTTCAACAAATCTGCCTTACCGTTTTTTCTCACATTCACTGCCACCTCCAACAAGTATTACGGTAGTGTCCATCGCTTACAAAGCGACCTGTGCCTTAAATTCTTCAAAAACAGCTATTTATATTTGACTAAGCATAAGTTTTATCGTAATAAAATACTTGTCTCTCACTGGGGAGATTTAGTAATGAGTGAAAAAACGCAGATCAGCATACTTAACAGGAGATCTTTTAGGCTTACCGTGTTGGTTGTCGTGCTTGCCTATTTCGCGGTTCAATGCTATTGGATTTGGGTGACAAGCCGTTGGAGCTTGCATATGGGAGAGGACTTAGCCATGTATCAGAGGCTCATAAAGGAGACATGGTGGCTTATCGCCTTCTACCTAAGTGAACTAGGCGGCTCCGTTGGCATAATATTCAGGTGGATTGCATCCATTTTTGCTCTGTACGCAGCATTAGTATTCCTAAGGGGTGGAGAAGCAGCACTGCCGAAGATTAGGGGTAAAGCTGCAGCAGCAATACTTTTTGAGGGCCTATATTATCTAACCTACATTCCGACGGTATACTTAGGATTTGCCTATCCAATAGCGGCATCCCAAAAGTTATGGTATTTCGAGCCTACACCACCTTGGATGATCACCTTCATGATTGCTGGCGTTTCGTGTCTCATGATGGTTGCTATCGTATTGCCGTGCCTATTTAAATTGAGGGCAGTAATCGCCAAGGGAAACGTCGAGGAAGTTGCCAAGTGGAGTTCAATAACAGGGCTCGCATATCTTTTCGTAACCTTCTGGCTTAACTATTCTATTGCATGGTCTATGACCCTAGTATATTGGCCTGAGAGAGCCCAGCCTGGGATAGAAATACTTTATAGACCACATGACGCACTAAGCTTCACAATCACAATTATAGGATTACTATTGATATCGCTGGTAGGCCTTAAAACGGTAATGCCAGCAATAAAGGGAAGAATACAGGAAGTTAACCTAAAACGCTTAGGAGCTATCATGTTAGCTTTGGGAACCTACTTCATCATCCAGCTACTAATATTTTATTCCATAGGAGGCTATCATTCTGAACCAACAACATGGATGGAGCTTTCATCACCCTTTCATAATCCAGACTTTTGGTGCTTCTCATTAATATTCCCTGGACTGTATTTGTTAGCTAAACGATAAACAAAATTCCTCCAACCTTTTTATGGGATGAATTGTGCCAATTGACCATTCCAGCCATTAGATGCGCAATAAGGAACCCATTTAAAATTGTAAGCGATCAAGCATATAAAACGCCGGAATGTTTAAATGGTTGACCCTCTAAGTTAGGTTTTTGTGAAGTTATCTTGATAAGACTAATATCAGGTAAACATGTAGCATTTTGTCTGCTGATTATATGTGTTTCTTCATATTTGGTTATGGGTCAACAAGTATTGGCGGGTGTCTCTCCCGGCGACTCGTTCACTTATGAGTTCTCTGTTTCATGGGTTTCCAGCGATCCCAACGTAACTCCACCCGCCGAGTTATACAGCCTAAATGAGACTAATCTTATACGTGTCACGATTAAAGAGGTTGGGGGTGCAGTAGTAGTTATGAACGTCACCAGACACTTCAAAAATGGAACATCAATTACAACTCAGACGTTTGTTAATATATTAAGCGGCGACGGCGACGCATTCGGCTTAGTAATCGCTCCAAATCTAAACGCAGGCTCCGTTGCATATCCATACGCCCTAATGAATGAGTCTACTAAAGATAACGCTATTCCAATAAAAGAATTAACAGTCAAAAATTATCCATTTGGTCAGAGGGAAGTCCTCCACGCAACTGTAAACCAGACAGGCTCATCTGAGTATGCCCGCGTATCCCACGACATCTACTTCGATAGAAAAACGGGCGTGATGCTGGAATGGCGTATTGAGCAGATCCCATACACAACTCCAACAGCAAAAATCGTGCTAACCTGGAAAATCAAAGATTTCAACATTAAAGAAACAGCTTCAAACCCTCATCAAGAGCAGTGGCCGCAAACCATAATAATAATTGCTCTAGTCGCAGTTATTGCCCTTATTATTTACCTGCGGAGACGTAAAAAATAACTTATTTTTAAACATGACTAAACGAGTGAGAGACTTTTAAATTTGCTACGGGGAAATATTAAAATTAACAAGCCAGGCTAATCCTCTTTATCAGTTGTCTTTAATTTGATGGAAGCTGTTTGATTCGATGACCTCAAGCAAAAAGTTTATCCGATATTTGAGGTGGACGGTTAAGGCTGCTTTCCTCTTCCTCTTCATAGTGCCAATACCCTTCATTATAAGGGGACAACTGGTTGAAGTGAAAAGTTTCTTTTCAACAAAAATTTTTACAATGGTACCAATCACCCAGTCACCTGACAGCATATGGCTAAGCTATTACGGGAACGTAAACCCTGGATTATGGATTTTAGAACCCTTTGGCGGTTTACAGGTTCTGCTTACCGGTCAAGTTGAAACTCACCTTTTAGTTCCAACAGTTATTGCCATCCTAATTTTTGCCGCAGCCATTATCCTTTTAGGAAATGTCTTTTGTAGCTGGATATGTCCCATGGGCACCATAATAGATTGTTTCGACATGTTTTTGGGGAAATTTTTCCCAAAAATTGAAGCTAAAAGGGAAAAAAGGCGCTTAGAATTGAAACAGAAGAAAAAAGGGGAAAAAAATCGCGAGGCATGTCTGGCATGCCCACTGCACATGAAACTTTTAGGTAATAACAAGGTTTTGGCAAAAGGAATTACAGTATCATCTCTTATTGCAACAATTCTTTTAAGGTATCCCGCTTTTTGCGTCGTTTGCCCCATAGGAATAGTCTCGAGGGGCATGATACATCTGAAAAGCATTAAAACAGCGTTAGCTATTAAAGAAAAACAGCTAATATTATGGCTTGAAATGTTTACAATTCCGGCCATAGCCATATTATTGAGCCTAAAGGAGAGGAGATACTGGTGTCGGAAGCTATGCCCCGTGGGAATCTTTCTAAGCTCAATCGGCGGCCTCAATCCTTTTCTCAAACCTAAGGTAAATGAAAACAAATGCGTCATGTACGGTTGTCCCGAGAACTGTAAGGATTATTCCATGGACTATTGCATTATCTGCCGATTGGCGGACGCAAAGAAATGTGAAAGAGTCTGTCCTGTTGACATCGATCTCGTTAATCATGGTTCGCTTGCCAGCTGTACGAAATGCCTAGAATGCTACGTGGCATGCGATTATAATGCCATCACTATTGACTTTTTAGGTAAACCCGAAGCATTCTCCATTATCAGTCAATTTTACAATAAAGTGCGTCGCTTCTTTGAAAGAAAACCTTGATAAAATTCAAGGTATAATACGGTAATTAAGGTAAAACTAACTAAGTGACTTGACTCAATTCGGTAAAAAAGAGACAATAACGCTATCTAAATCCTGGCTAGAATCTGCATAACCTGCTTACAACATCCGCATCAGCAAGAAGGTTCCTTAAAAGATGAAGGCAAACCATTATTGGCGAAATTGCTTACATGACTAAAAGCTATATAAGGGCTTAATGCTAGTGTTTTTGGAAGGCTTTCAGAGATGCGTATTGCTCTTGTAAATTCACCATATCCTATAGGTGCACCCAGATCACTATTCGTTCCTATGGGAATAAGTTATTTGACAGCATACCTTGAAAGCGAAGGTTTTAACGTTGATGTATATGACTTCCAGGTATCCCCCTTCAGCGCGGAAGGCTTCGTTAAAAAGTTGCAAGAAACTAAGCCGGGAATTATAGGAATATCCTCGACAACACTTACCTATAATCCCGCGCTCAAGCTCGCCAAAATAGCCAAAAAGGCATGTCCAGACAGCCTAGTAATAATGGGCGGACCACATGTTACCGTATTAGACGAGGAGACTTTGCTTGAATGCCCGGAAATCGATGTGGTTGTTAGAGGTGAAGGCGAACGCACCCTGCTTGAGATAGCCAAGCTTAAAGCTTCTTCGAGTCTAAGCAAGCTCAATGAGGTGCTTGGAATAACCTTCAAGAAGAACAGTGAAATCGTGAGAACAGCGGATAGACCTTTCATACAAGATCTGGATGCGTTGCCATTTCCAGCATTTGACCATCTCCCCCTTGATAGGTATCGTCTTTTCGGTAGGAGGTATCTGCCAATCATAACGAGTAGAGGTTGCCCGTTTAAATGCACTTTCTGTCTAGCCTCAAAGATGAGCGGGCGAAGGTTTAGGGCGCAAAGCCCGAGGAGAGTTATACAAGATCTTGAAACTCTAAGGGATAAGTATGGGGCAGAGGCGATAACATTTTACGATGACACATTCACCTTTGACGTGGAGAGGGTTGAGAGGATTTGCGAAGAAATTAAACGCAGAAATTTTAGGGTTCCATGGGACTGCCGCACAAGGGTTGACAGAGTCTCCAAGAGGCTTTTAACCATTATGAAGTCGGCGAACTGCGAATTAATACATTTTGGCGTCGAGTCAGGCAGCCAAGAAATACTGAATGCTATGAAAAAAGGCGTTACGGTTGAACAAAACTTAACAGCCATTAAATGGGCTAAAGAGTCAGGAATGTCAGTTGCAATATCCGTCATCATAGGATACCCCGGAGAAAACGAGAAAACTGTTCAGGAGACTATAGAATTCGTCAGAAAAACCGAGCCAGACTACGTTTACGTCTGCATTCCAACACCCTATCCCGGCACAGAACTTTACGATATCATTAAAGGCTTAGGATGGAAGATGTCCACAAACTGGGGCGATTATAACGAGCAAACACCCATTTTTGAAAACCCAAACTTTCCACCAGAAAAGATAGAAAAGTTTAGGCGAGAATTTTACAATAAACATTTATCGCCCATATATATTCTACGCAAGTCTATAAGAAATGACTTTTACAGTAGAGTTATGGCGAGAGTTGCTATAAACTACCTCTTATGGCGTTTAAGAATCCCAAGAATAATAAGAGTTTCAAAAGATACTTCACAGATGTAGTCTAAGCAATCTTATGTGCAATAAAATCTTCAGCAGCGATCAACAGACTCAAGAAGCCGCCACGGTTGAAGCATTGTC
>Ga0315298_1003933_pt1 | contig 22825 bp, 18 predicted proteins | sample WHS_1_MG_FD_203077 | JGI IMG/M metagenome (GOLD analysis project Ga0315298, IMG submission 203077) | Extremophilic microbial mat communities from Washburn Hot Springs, YNP, Wyoming, USA - WHS_1_MG | ecosystem: Environmental > Aquatic > Thermal springs > Hot (42-90C) | place: USA: Wyoming...
AAAGACCATCCCGTTCGGGTTTTTGGGTGCGATAATTAATCGTCTCCGGCTTTAAGACCTCGCCATGAGACCAACTCAAAATCTCCTCTGGAGAGGCAATCGAGATTTGAATTCCTTCAATGTCAACATCTTCACGCACTGATGGAGTCATTTTGGTTTCTCCTTGGATAACTTATCTTGTTTTGCGCATATCTTCACTGATAATCCCAGCGATTGTAGCTCTTTGACCAAGACATTGAATGATTCAGGGGTAGCAATCTTTTGAATCGGCTCACCTTTGATAATTGACTCATAAGCCTTTGCCCGACCCTGGACATCGTCGGATTTAATTGTCAACATTTCTTGCAAGGTATAAGCAGCACCATAGCCTTCCAAGGCCCAAACCTCCATCTCGCCAAATCGTTGTCCCCCAAACTGAGCCTTGCCACCTAAAGGCTGCTGAGTAATCATGGAATAAGGACCAACTGACCGGGCGTGAATTTTGTCTTCCACAAGATGAATCAACTTCATCATATAGCCAATCCCGACAGTTACTCTTTCTTTAAATGGCTCACCGCTTCTACCATCATAAAGCTGAACCTTGCCATCTTTTGGAAGACCCGCTCTTTCTAATTCGGCCTGAATATCTTCCCATTTTGGACTGAGGAAGACTGGGCTCGCCACGCGATAACCAAACTTCTGAGCAGCCAAACCAAGATGGGTTTCGAAAATCTGACCCAAGTTCATCCGCCCAACCACCCCCAGAGGATTCAAAATCAAATCAATTGGTCGCCCATCGGGCAAGAAAGGCATATCCTCAACAGGAAGAATCTTGGCAACAACCCCTTTGTTGCCATGGCGACCGGTCAATTTGTCTCCGACTGTAATCTTGCGCAATTGTGCTACTGAAATCTCGATTCTTTTTATCACACCTGCCGGTAATTCATCTTCCCGTTCAAAAACCTGAATGCCCACAACAACACCATGCTCGCCATGGGGAAGTCTTAAGGAGGAATCTCGCACATCCTTTGCCTTTTCTCCGAAAATTGCCCTCAACAATCTTTCTTCAGCCGGAAGCTCCATTTCCCCCTTGGGAGAAATTTTCCCAACCAAAATATCTCCTGCTCTTACCTTCGCTCCAATTCTAATAATACCGTTCTCATCACAATTTCTCAGGACTTCTTCGGGAATATTGGGAATGTCACGGGTGACCTGCTCAGGGCCTAATTTTGTATCCCGAATATCAACTGAATATTCTTCAATATGAACAGAGGTCAAAATATCATCTTTAACTAACTTTTCGGAAATCACGATCGCGTCTTCATAATTACCACCCAAAAATGACATAAAGGCGACCAACACATTTTGACCCAAGGCTAATTCACCATTATCAGTAGAAAAAGAATCAGCCAAAATATCACCCTTTTTAACAACATCCTCGCGCGAGACAATTGGTCTCTGATTAAAACAGGTTCCCTGGTTGGTTTTCTTAAATTTCGCTAATTGATAGATTCTTTCTTGGTCACCGGTTTGGACTACAATCCGTGAACCGGTCGCGCTTTTGACTCTCCCCCCTTCTTCGGCAACAATCACTTCACCTGTCGAAGGACCAATAACCGCCTCCACCCCTGTTCCAATAATCGGTGCTTTGGCTTTGACCAATGGAACTGCTTGACGCTGCATATTGGCTCCCATCGAAGCGCGACCCGCTTCATCATGCTCTAAGAAGGGGATTAAAGCAGCCGAGAGAGAAACAATCTGTTTGGGCGAAACATCAATATATTGAACATCTTCTACCTTTGCTTCGGCTGGCTCGCCATATTTACGCACAATCACTACTTCTTCAAGAAAATTATGATCTTCATCTAACAAAACAGAGGCCGGTGCGATAATTGCTTTGTCTTCCTCCCCTGCATCAAGATATTCCATCTCTTCAGAAACAAAAGGCCGAATCTTGATTGTCTCAATCTTCTTCATTTGGGCCAATTTTTCGGCCAATTCTTGGGTAATCTTCGTCCCCTTTTTAATCACCTCTCCTTTTTCCAAAATGATATCCTCTTGGCAAATCCTTCCTTTGGTCTCATTGGGTTGATTCTTAACTTCGTTTTTCACCCGATAATAAGGAGTTTCGATAAAACCATATTCATTAACCCGACCAAAGGTAGTCAGATAACCAACCAATCCAATGTTAGGACCTTCAGGAGTCTGAATCGGACAAATTCTTCCGTAGTGGCTTTGATGAACATCGCGTGCCTCAAAACCCGCTCTCTCTCGAGAAAGACCGCCCGGACCAGTTGCAGAAAGGGTCCTTTTATGTTCCAAACCAGCCAAGGGATTCGTCTGATTCATAAATTGAGATAATTGAGAAGAAGCAAAGAATTCTTGCAAAACCGCATTAATTGGTCGGACATTAATCAAACTGGCAGGAGTAACAGTGGCGGGATCACTCACCGCCATCCGGTCTTTAACAATCCTCTCTAACCGAAGCAAACCAATTCTGATTCGATTCTGAACCAACTCTCCCACTGTTCTAATTCGTCTGTTTTTCAAATGGTCAATATCATCAGGCTGGGCATCAGGGGTATTGTTTAATCTAATGATTTCGCGGATGACATCAACCAAATCTTCCACCAAAAGCACACGATTTTCAAGGGTATTGGGAATCTCTTTATTTAATCGTTGATTAATCTTGTAGCGACCGACTCGGCCTAAATCATAGCGTTTGGGGTTACAGAACATATTCTCCAAAAAATGAGTCGCTGCTTCTGGAGTGACCAATTCGCCGGGACGCAACCTTTTGTATGTTTCAACGGCACCTTCTTCCCTACTCTTTGCCGGATCTTTTTCAATGGTCGCTTGGATATAATCATGTTCTGGGTCGGTATTGACATCTGTAAAGAGAGGGAACAATTCTTCGTCTGTGCCATAACCAAAGGCTCGCAATAATGTCGTCGCCAACACGCGTCTCTTCCGGTCCACCTTAATTGAAATGACATCTTTGTTTGAAGTCTCTAACTCTAACCACGCTCCCCGGTTGGGAATAATTTTGGCGCCAAAGAGTTTTCTCCCGCCAAATTCTTCAGCAACAAATAAAACTCCGTATGAACGAACAATTTGAGAAACCACTACTCGTTCTATCCCACTGATAATAAAGGTTCCGCCTGGGGTCATAATCGGAAAAGAGCCCAGAAAGACTTCTTGTTCGCGGACCTCACGGGTCGGTTTAATCAATAAAGAAACCTGGCAGCGCAAAGGCGCTTTGTAGGTGAGGTTTTTTTCCAAAGCCTCCGAAGGAGTATATTTTGGTTCCTCTAACCAATAGCGACCAAAAGCAAGAGAAAAATTTTTTCCTGTAAAGTCTTCAATCGGTGAAATTTCATCAAGCAATTCCCGTAAGCCATATTGAAAAAACCACTGATAAGAGGCTGTTTGAATCTCGATTAAAGAAGGATAGCGATCAGGCCGCGTGCGGGTAAAATATTTTCTCTTCTCCATCATTCTTTTTGCCTTTTACAAATAAAGAGACAAACTCATAGATAGGGCTGGTTATTCTATGAAAATTATGTTGGGGACAAAAAACAAAAACAAAATTTAATCCTGCGCGCTAATCAATATTTTATCCCTAATTTGATTCACTTTTTTTATTATATGGCAAGTTAAAAAGTTTGTCAAGAGGTTTTAGTAAATATATCCTTTAATGAAAGAGCTATGGCGAGAAATTGTCCGGCGACTCACCACTCCCCAACCCCGATAGTTCATCTCGGAAACAGTGACCATATCCCCATTAACCTCCTCAACATATGCGACATGCCCGAACCAACTTTCGGAAGTAACAATGATCGCACCTGGCTGGGGGATATAACCTGTGGCATAGCCACTGCTTCTTGCGGCGGATAACCATTGACCGGCATTTCCCCAGTTAGACGGGATATTGCGGCGATAAGCAGCATACCAGGTACACCAACCCCAAGGATAACCATTATAACGATTCCCCCCACCTGTCAATCTTCTTCCGCTGGATTCATCTCGAACAGCAACATCCCGGAAAGCAAGACGCGTCGGCTGACGCTCCACGCTGGGCTGAGGTTGGCGTCCGCCAACAACCAAAATTTTTTCGCCCGGTTGGATTTTTTCAGAGGTAAAGCGGAGGGTTTCTTGCAAATTTCCTTGGTATCTTTTCACAATCGAACTCACTGTTTCCCCTCGAGCCACAGTGTGAACTATTCCATCCGCGGGCGGAATCAGCAATTTCTGACCAACCTGAATCTTATGAACCGAGGAAAGTTGATTGGCATCAGCGATGGTTTGCGCAGAGACATCATAGCGGCGGGCGATCCCGGAAAGGGTATCAGAAGAAACAACCGTGTATTGAAGAAATTCTTTCCTCTCACTCTTTGCTTCTGTCTTTATTTGGGAAGGAAGGGTATTAATCAGCCCGGGTTTTTCTACAAATTCGCTATCCGCAAACTGAACCCCATCGACACCAACACAAGCGGCTGCAAGCGAAGGTTCTTCATCAATATTAGCAGTGTAAGGGCTGACTATCGTAACAAAGGTTTCAATGTCTTGTTTGGTATAGGGATAGCCTATCTTTTCTGGAACAGAAAACAAATGACTGAAATTAGATAACCAAACAATCCCCATGAAAAAAATGGGGTAAAGCAAAGAGGGATGAAAAATAAATTGCTTAAAAAAGCACGCAACCTTTTTTCTTAGGAGGAGAAGAGAAAAGAACCTCGCTCTTTTGTGGATAACCTGAATCCTGTGGATAAGGTGACCTAAAATCTTGCCTCCTTCCTCAACTAACAATTTTATTATAAAAACAGATTCAAACTATTTGTCAAGAGTCTAGAAAATAGTGAGAGTAATTGTCTGGGGAAGAAAAGAAGTGATTATGCAACTGGAAGGAGCCGAAATCATCTCTTTGGTGAGGGAGATCGAGTAGCTCCCCACATTTTTTTCTGAAGAATCAAGCAAAACCTTTAAATCAGCAGAAGAAACTTGGTTTATTACTTTAGTGGGACAAGAAAGAGCCACCCTAATAGTTTCAGGGGAAACACGGCTATTGGAGAGAGGAGGGATGACAAAGACATCTACCCAACGACTAAGCATATTTTCTTTCAGGGTAATTTTTAACTTGACTTTATCGGGATTTGAACGAACCCCAACCGGCAAGAGGAGGTCGACAACCTGTTCTAGATTATGGTCTAAACCACTAATGTCTAAGTCTTTGGTTTCAAGGTAATTGATCGAGGTCAGAGAAGAATTGGAACCCGAAATTTCCACAGTAGCCGGATCTATCTCGACTTGACTGACAAAATATTCTGGGTTGGGTTGACCAGTTAATTTTGCTTTGACGCCGACCGTTTTTACTTCTGAGGCAACTTCAATAGGAACCTCCACCTCTACACTGGAAGGTTCAAAAACTAAACCGGGAATTTTTTCTCCTTTCTCACTATAAACAGCCAGCTCCACTGCTTTGGTCACCGAACTTTCTTCTCCTGCCAGCTTGACCAAGGCAGTCGCCGCAGAAAGCTCTTCAACCACCGAACGGGCTCCTTTGACAATAACGGAATCTGGCTGAACAGCGACCTGACCAACGGCGAAACCCGATTTCACCTCCCCTTGAAACCGAACTACAACCGGAACCCTCTTACTCACCACTGGTTCTAACCGAACAATCATTTTTGCTGGTTCTTTCTCAATCACCACAACCCCGGACAAATCAGAAACCACCTTCACCTCTAACTCATGGGTTCCTTCCTGCAATCCCTGAAGGTCAACGAAGGCATGAAGATTATCAGCACTTAACTGATTCCATACGTGATAAGAAGCGCGTAGCTTTACTTTTACCTTTTGCTGATCGTAAATTGCTGCCAAACCCGAAGGGGTGTTCTTTACTTCCACTGGTAAATCCCCCGGAAAATAAGCAGTCTTTACCTCACTGGCAGTCGCGTAAGCCCAAAGACAAACAGCAATGCCAAAAACAAGAATCTTAATCGATAGGTTGTGGGTAATTATTTGCCGCATAGCTCTGACAAAAGAATCTTTTTAAGATCAAAAGAGGAGAGTTTTAAGACCATTTTTCCTTCCTTAGCCAACGAGATCTCTCCTCGCTCTTCAGAAACAACAACTATTAAGGCGTCGGTTTCTTTGGAAAGACCAAGCGCGGCTTGATGTCTTGCCCCCAAACCTGACTTAATCCGCTGTTCGGCCATGGGTAACAAACAACCGGCTGCCTTAATCTTATTCCCAACCACGATAACCGCACCATCATGAAGGGGGGTGTTCTTGTAGAAGATATTAAGTAACAAGGGGGTAGACAAATCGGCGTCTAAACGCGTTCCTGTTTCAATGTATTCCCTTAAGCCCGTCTCTTTCTGAATAACAATCAGCGCACCAACCTTGGCCCGCGCCATAAATTCACAGGCATTAACAATTTCGTCCACCACCTCTTCAGCGGTTGGTTTCTTCTGGGAAAACTCTGAAAGACGCAATCGACCAAGTTTTTCAAGGGCGGAACGGAGTTCTGGTTGAAAAACCACTGGAATAGCTACAATAAGCATCGTCAAAAGATGTTGGAAAATCCAGTTTAGCGTAACCAATCCCAAAATCTTCGAAACAACCAAAACGAACAGAATAAAAATTAAACCCAAAGAAATCCGCCAAGCACGCGTTTCTTGAATCAAAAGATACAGCCAGTATAAAATCAGCGCGACAAGAAAAATATCCAAAAAGACAAAAGGGAGCCGTTTCAGCTCTATACCAAAATTTAAATATCCCCTTATTTCTTCGAAAAAGTCCAAAAAGGATGAGTTCAACAAGTTTTTCATTTCCTTAATTTCATTATATTATCCCTCTTCTTTTTTGTAAAACTCTAATCGGTCACCCTCTCGAACCACTTCAGAAATACTCAAACCAATCCCTCCCAACATCCCTTCGGTGAGCTTCCCCACCTTCTCTTTCTCGCGTTTTAACGAAATGACCCGACCCAGCGCCATCTCCCCTTCTTCCCTCTTGAGTACTGCTTTTAATCCGTTTTCGACAAAACCCTTTGTCATTTCAATCCCGACAATCGTCCGCTGCTTACTTTTGTTAAATACCTTAAGCACCCTTGCCTGACCAACCAAAACCTCTACCACCTCCTTTTTTGGTTTAATCTTTTCTGCCACATCTTTTAATAGCTCATAAATTACATCATAAAGACAGACCCTCACCTTCTTCTTTTTGGCTAAATTTTTCGCTCCCTCAAAAATCCCCACCCTAAAACCAACAATCAGGGCGCCGGTCGCGCTGGCAGTCATGACATCATCTTCAGTGACTGCCCCAATACCTTCTTTCACGATGGCAATTGGCTCTTCGGTTTGGATTTCCTTCATCTTATCAACCACTGTTGTCAAAGCACCCATTGTCTCTGCTTTGACGACCATGGGCACTCCTTTTTTAGAAGCCATAACCTGTTGTTGAGCGTTAATCTTTTTTAAATCACCGAGCACTTGATAGACCATTTTTTCATCTGAAACGACCTGAAAAAAATCACCATATACCGGGGTGGTCTTTAATCCAATAATTTTTACAGGGGCAGAGGGACCCACAGATTCAAGAGAATGCCCCCATTCGTCTTCTATTAACCTCACCCGACCCCACGTCTTCCCTGCTACCAAAAAATCACCTTTCTTAAGAATTCCATCTTGAACCAAAACAAAAGCAATCGGACCAATTTTAGCATCAAGTTGGGAATCAATCACCACACCAGTGGCTGGCTTAGAGGAATTGGCTTTTAAGTCCTTAAGTTCGGCGACCAAAAGAATCATTTCCAACAACTCGTCAATATTAATTTTTTCCTTTGCAGAAATGGAAATGCAAGGCGTTTCACCACCCATTTCTTCACAAACCAAACCTAATTCACTGAGCTGTTGCTTTACTCGCAAGGGATTCGCTTGGGGAAGATCGATTTTATTAATGGCGATAATAATCGGTACATTCGCCCTTTTGGCAAGATGACAGGCTTCTATGGTTTGAACCTTTACTCCTTCATCAGCAGCGACAACCAAAACAATGATATCAGTAATGTTGGCACCGTGTTCCCGCATCTTTTCAAAGGCTTCATGTCCAGGAGTATCAAGAAAGGTAATCTTTTTTCCTTGAAAGTCAACCTGATAGGCACCAATTCGCTGAGTAATCCCGCCCGCCTCAGTCTCGATAATTCTTGATTGACGAATGGTGTCTAAAAGCTGTGTCTTGCCATGGTCAACATGACCCATCACGGTCACCACCGGCGGTCGGGGGATGGTTTTGGTTTCTGACTCACTGAGCAAAACCGGCCTGTGCCCTTTCTCTTCCTTTTTTAATTCTACCTGAATACCAAATTCATCTCCAACAATCGCGGCTGTTTCCCAATCGATAACCTCGTTAATGGAAGCAGCAAGACCGTTCTTCATCAAAACCTTAATTAACTCGGTTACTGGGATAGCAAAGAGACGCGCTAAATCCCGAACTGTTATCGTCTCTCCAATTGCGATAACCCGGCGTTCGCTTTTTTTGACTAAGGGGAGTTCTTCAGTGTCTTGTTCTGAAAGACGCGTTTTCTCCAGCGCTTTCGTCTCTTTTTTACTTAATTTTCTTTTTTGTCGACGCATCTTAACCAGATTTTAACACTCTTTGCCTTTCAGCACAAGCCGGTCCAAAGAAAAGGCTCGATTATCCTGATAAAAACTTTAAAAAAATTATGAACCTGTCTTGTCTTGGATATAGAACGAACTTATCCTTTCTTCCAAAGCGTCTTATCTCTCCCCCAGTAATTGGCTTCGCCTGAAGGAGGCAAAGACCGGGAATGAGCCTCTTGCAGAATCTCTTGAGGACTTTTTGGTCTCTTGATTCTTCTTTTTCTCTTGACAAAAAGGGGCTTAGAAAGTGGCTCAGTCATTTTTGTTTGAACCCTCCATCTCTTGAAAATTGGCTTCATGAGAAGTGTGGGTCACTGAAGCCACGTGGTCAGAAGGTAACAGACGAATCAATCGCACTCCTTGGGCTGTTCGACCAAGAAGAGAGATCTTTCGATAAGGAATGCGAATAACCTGCCCTCCCTGAGAAACAATAATTAAGTCTTTCACTTCTTTTCGATCCACCACGCAAGCAGTGACCAAAAAACCAGTTTTTTCATTAATCTTTTGAGCAATAATTCCGTATCCGCCTCTATTTTGGAGACGAAATAGTCGTATGGGCGTCCGCTTGCCCAAACCGTTTTCAGTGACCGTAAAAAGCTCCCCTTCCTTTTTGACAACATCCATCCCCACTAACTGATCATTCCGTTTTAACCTAATGCCCACCACTCCTCGAGTAGGACGGCTCATTACCCGAACATCTTTTTCATTAAACCGAATCGAAAACCCATTTTTGGTTGTCAGAATAATTTCATCATCACCTGTTGTCGCTTTCACCCAAGTTAACTCATCATCAGCGCTCAAACGAATTGCGATTAGGCCATTGCGGCGGACATTCCTATATTCGCTGTAAGCCGTTTTCTTCACGATTCCTTTTTTCGTGGCCATAAAAAGATATAAAGAGTCTTGGCTTTTCTCTGATTCTTTCAAGACCACCAAACTGGTCACCCTTTCCTCTGGCGACAAACCAATGAGATTAACCAGAGCAATCCCCTTGGCATTTCGGGAAGCCGCAGGAATGTCGTAAGTCTTTAGTTGAAACACACGACCCAAATTGGTGAAAAACAAAAGACGATCCAGGGTAAAAGCAGTCACCAGATTCTCAACCTTATCCTCTTCCATTACCTCAACACCTCTTACTCCTTTACCGCCTCGAACCTGAGAACGATACAGGCCGACGGGCGTTCGTTTGATATAGTTAGAAGCAGTCAGGGTGACCACCATTTCCTCGTTAGGAATCAGGTCGACATCCGTTAACTGAGCCACCTCCTCATCTTTAATCTTGGTTCGGCGGGCGTCTCCATATCTCTTTTTTGCCTCTTCCAATTCCCCTTTAATGAGTTGAAGAATTTGTTGGGGATCAGCCAAAATACCTGTCAGGCGAGCAATTGTTTTTTGTTTCTCTTGAAGTTCTTGGTTAATTTTTCTTCGTTCTAAAGCCGATAGAGCGGATAATCTCATCTCTAAAATGGCATTGGCCTGAGTCTCATCAAGGTTGAGTTTTTTGACCAAGTTCTGAGATGCTTTTTCGCGGGTTTCTGACTGCTTAATAATCTCGATGACCTGATCAAGGTGTTCGAGAGCCTTTTTCAATCCCTCAAGGAGGTGCGCTCTCGCCTTGGCCAATTTTAACTCGTATTCGCACCGTTTGGTCACCACAACCCTGCGGTGCTTCAACCATTCTTCTAAAGCCATCTTAAGGGTCAGCACCTTTGGTACCAAACCGTCAACCAAGGCTAACATGTTCAGATGGAAGGTTTGTTGAAGAGAGGTGTATTTAAAAAGAGAATTGAGAATTTTTTGAGGAAAAGCGTCTTTTTTGAGATCCAACACGATGCGAACCCCTTCTTTATCTGACTCATCACGAAGATCAGAAACTCCTTCGATGCGTCGGGTCTTAATCAACTCAGCGATATGACTGACCAAGTCTGCCTTGTTCACCCCATAAGGAATTTCCGAGATGATGATTTGGGTTTTTTCTTTCTTATCCCCAATGACTACCTCTGCCACTCCTCTTGTTACAATCCTGCCTTTGCCCGTCGCATAGGCTTCCTTGATTTCTTTTAGGTTATAGATGATTCCACCAGTCGGAAAATCAGGCCCCTTGATAAATCGAAAAAGGTCATCAGTACTCGCTTCTGGATGCTCGATTAAGTAAACCAGCGCGTCAACCAATTCACTAAGATTGTGGGGTGGAATATTGGTGGCCATCCCAACAGCGATTCCCATTGTTCCATTCAGCAAAAGATTAGGCAGACGAGCGGGTAGGACAACCGGCTCCTTTGTTGTGCCATCATAATTATCCATAAAAGCAACTGTCTCTTTCTCAATATCTGCCAAAAGCTCTTCCGCAATCGGAGTCATTTTGGCCTCAGTATAACGCATTGCTCCAGCACTATCGCCATCAACACTACCAAAATTGCCTTGACCGTGAATCAAAGGATAACGCATGGCAAAATCTTGAGCCATTCGCACTAATGCATCATAAACGGCAATATCGCCGTGGGGATGGTATTTTCCCAAAACCTCTCCCACAATGGTAGCTGATTTTCGAAACTTAGCCTGTGCTGTCAAACCTAATTCTTTCATTGCGTACAAAATTCGTCGATGGACTGGCTTCAAACCATCACGAAGGTCCGGCAATGCCCGCGCAACAATCACTGACATAGCATAGTCTAAATAAGCCTTCTTCATTTCCTCTTCGAGTTGGGCGGGCTTAATAAACCCACTCTCGGTTTTCGCTAATTGTTCTGGCTGTCGAAAATCTTCCCTTTTTTTGTCCATAATCCCTCGTCTAACATTATTAAAACGGTCGTCGTTAAAAAATTATATCTTCTTTAATTCAGGGCAGGCGTTGATTCTTGCCCTCTTATTGATTATACCAAAAGCTAAAACAAAGGAAAATCCCCAATTGTTGTGATCCTTGGGGATTTTCACTGAAATTAGATGATGTTGGTTTTCGTTAATAATAAGGCGAACATCAGCCAGGGCATTGATAATGAAATACCCCCTACCTGTTTCAGGAATTTCACTAACACTAACACATTCTTCGCTAATCCGTCTTGCTGCTTCGCGAGCCTCCTCTAAAGCCATAACGATTTTTCCTTCTTCTCGATCCTCTAAAATTAATTCCACTCGACGGGGAGCATCAGAAAAATTTAATTTGAGAGAAAGATAGACAGGCTCGTGGGTATTATCATGGTGGAGCAGATTAGCAAACAACTCTTTCAAAATGACGACCATATCATCAATCTCTGATTTTTGGAAACCCCGCTGCTTCATCGACTGAATCACCCTTTCCCGAAATTGACCAATCACCTCGCGGTAGGAACAATTGGAAAAAACAGTCTGTTGACCATTCTCAAGACAAATCGCCTGTTCCACGATAATCACCTCCTTTTTATATTTAAGGGACTATATGTCCAGATTCTGGACTGCTTTGGCGTGAGCTTGGATAAATCTTCTCCTCGGCCCTACTTCTGAGCCCATCAATATCGTAAAGACAGCATCCGCCTCTTCAGCATCTCCAATGGTTACTTCCTTTAAAATGCGATTAGCAGGATTTAGGGTTGTCTCCCAAAGCTGTTCTGGATTCATCTCACCCAAGCCTTTATATCTTTGGATAAAAAGATTATCTTTGGGAAGTCCTTTTAAAATCTCTTCTTTCTGAGATTCAGAATAGGCGTAAAAGATCTCTTTTTTTGATTGAATTTTATAAAGAGGGGGTTGCCCAATATAGATATGGTGATTTTCTATTAATGGTCGCAGGTTACGAAAGAAGAAAGTCAAAAGCAGAGTGGTGATATGCTGACCATCAACATCAGCATCAGCCAAAAGGATAATTCGGTGGTATCTCAACTTTGAAATATCTAATTGGTCACCAATCCCACATCCCAAAGCCGTAATTAAAGCCTTGATTTCCGCGGAGGAGAGAATCCGGTCCAAACTGACGCGTTCGACGTTCAAAATTTTTCCTCTTAAAGGCAAAATGGCCTGGAATCGACGATCCCGACCCTGCTTTCCCGAACCACCAGCTGATTCACCCTCAACAATAAACAACTCTGCCTTCTTAGAATCTTTTTCAGAACAGTCAGCCAGTTTTCCGGGCAAACTCAATCCTTCTAACAATCCTTTTCTTAAAACCGTCTCACGCGCTGCTTTTGCCGCCATTCGAGCAGAAGCAGCAGTGAGACATTTGGCAACGACCTGACGGACAGGGGTGGGGTTTTCTTCGAAATAACGAGAGAGTCCTTCATAAACGACCTGCTCGGTAATTGTCTTAGCCTCAGGATTGCCCAATTTAGCTTTGGTCTGACCTTCAAACTGAGGGTTGGGTAAACGGACAGAAAGCACGGCGGTTAATCCCTCTCGAACATCTTCCCCAATAAGATTATCCTGATTTTCTTTTAACAAAGATTGCTTGCGGGCATAATCATTAATCGTGCGGGTAAGCGCACCTTTCAATCCAGTCAGATGCATTCCTCCTTCAGAGGTATAGATGTTATTGGCAAAAGAAAAGACGCGCTCGGCAAAATCGTCAGTATATTGGAGTGCCAGTTCTATGAACAGATCATTGACCTCTTTTCTAATATAAATTGGTTCTTCGTTAATTGGGTTTTTATTTTTATTCAGGTGCCGCACATAGGAAACCACACCACCATCAAAATAGAAGTTATAAACAAAATCGGTCCGTTGGTCAACCACTCGATATTTAGTACCCCTGGTTAAATAGGCCTGCTGACGGCAATGCTCCAAGATTGTCTTCAGATCAAATCGAATCGGACCACTCTCATCTCGAAACATCTTCACATCCGGCTGGAAGATAATTTTTGTGCCTCTTTTTGTGGTTTCGCCGACTATCTCTAATTTGGTCTTCGGAATACCGTGAGTATACTCCTGAGCATAAATCTTACCGTCACGATAAACCTCTGCCCTTAACCAAGATGAAAGAGCGCAAACCACCGACACGCCTACCCCATGCAGCCCGCCCGAAACCTTATACACCCCTTTCTGAAACTTCCCACCGGCGTGTAATGTGGTCATCACTGTTTCCAAAGCTGATTTTTTGGTTTTGGGATGAATATCAACCGGAATCCCTCGACCATTATCAGAAACCGCAATCAGATCATCTTTGTAGATCTTTACTTCTATTTCATCACAAAAACCAGCCAATGCCTCGTCGGTCGCGTTATCCAAACATTCCCAAAGAAGATGATGAAAACCACGCGAACCAGTATCACCAATGTACATGGCGGGTCGTTTCAGAACAGGTTCGAGACCGGATAAGACTGTGATTGCTGAAGCGTTGTATTCTTCAGTCCCTTTTTGAAGTTTTTCTTTATCTACCATCGTTAGAACAATTATAGCTTTTTCAACCAAAGATTTCAATAGTGAACAACCACTGGTGTGCCTACCGTTGCCCAAGCGTACACTTCTTTGGCATCACCCACACCCAACCGGACACAGCCATGCGAAACTGGACGACCCAGGTGATTGGCTCCTTCTCGTCTTCCATCTTGAAAAATGGGCAGTTCGTGAATTCCATGACCAGCAGAGGTAAAAGCCATCCAATAAGGCATATAAAGGCGATAGCGCCGAGAATAAGCTAAGGGAATTTTGTTGCGAATTTTAAAGACGCCTGTCGGGGTTGGCATTGTGCTTTTGCCTGTAGAAACCTTTTTGGTATCTTTCATTATGCCATTTTCCCAACGGATTAATTGTTGACGGGAGAGATTAACCTCAATTACTTTCGGGGCTAATTTTTGAAAATTGGCCGGGATAGTCGCTTGCTTTCTGGAACGCCAGGCCGCTTCTGCCTCTTGAGCCAGTTGATCGATGAGTTGCTGTTGCGCTTCGCTCTGTTCTTCCTCCAAGGCTGTTTGATCCTTTGGTTCTGGTAAAAAAACAGTCTGGCTGGTCACCACTGGCACATAGCCTAAATCATTTTTCACCTCTACTTCTGTTTTGACTTCTAAAGAAAGACCCTCGGGTTCTTCTAAAGAAGGAAGGTAAAAATAAAAAAGCAAAACCAAACCCGAAATAATAAGAAGAGGTAAAAAAACCAAGGTCAAAATTTTTTTCATCTTCCCTCCTTTTTAAAAGCGAACCATTCCTTTTGAATATATTCTTTTATTTTCTTTTGAAACACCTGCTCATCGAATTCTTCTGCCCGTTGTCGAATCTTTTGAGGGTCGTATCGCTCAGGCTGGAAAGACTTAATCTTTTCCACCAACACCTCCACCTTTTGTTGATCAAAAAACTCGCCTGTTTCGCCTTCTATTACTGTTTCAGTCACCCCGCCTCGTCGATAAGCAATCACCGGTCGCCCAGCTGCCATCGCCTCCACCGGACCCAAACCAAAATCCTCCTCAGCTGGAAAGACAAAAGCCCGCGCCTTGGCGTAAGCCTCTTTCATCTCCCCCTCAGGCAGATAACCCAAAAATTGGATATTCTTCTTGGCTTGCCTTTTTAAAGTGGTCAAAAGCGGTCCTGTTCCAACAATTTTAAGGGGCAACTTGAGTCGGTTAAATGCCTCCACCACCAAATCAGGTTTTTTATAAGCGACCAGGCGACCAACAAAAAGATAATAGTCCTCTAATTGATTCCAAGAAGAAACAGGTCGAAACAACGAGGTTTTAACGGGCGGATAAATTACCCTTGCCTCTCGGCGATAGTATTTTTTGATTCTTTGAGCCACAGTCTTTGAATTGGCAATAAAGCAATCAACCCGCTGAGCAGCCTGAAAGTCCCAAACGCGAAGATAAAAAGCAAGAAGCTTTTTTAGCCAAGATGAAGAAAGGCGATCGTCAACCCAAGGCAGCCACAGATAACGAGTGGGTGTATGACAGTAGCAAATATGGAGAGTTTCTGGTCGGGTAATCACTCCTTTGGCGAAACAGTGGGCATCTGAAATCACCAAATCATATTCTGAAAGATTAAATCCCTCAAAAACCATAGGCAAAAAAGGTAAATAAACCTGAGGATGCGCCTGAGCAGAAGGTAAATGGTTCACAAAAGAAGTAATGATTTTTTTCTTTCGGAATTGAGGTAGATTTTGGGAAGAGTAAACCGAGGTGTAAATCGGTGCTTCTGGAAAAAGCTCACAAAGACTAAAAAGCACCTGTTCTGCGCCACCAAAAGAAGAAAGCCAATCGTGAACAAAAGCAACCCTCATTAGCGATCTCCTCGATTTTTCAAGGCGGCCAATGGAGTTTTAACCAAAATCCAAAAATCCAAAAGAAGGGACCAGTTTTCAACATAATAAACATCAAGCTGGAGTCTTTGCCAATCAGACAACTGATGTAGTCCGGAAACCTGCCAAAGGCCAGTCATACCTGGTTTAATGTAAGAAGTGCGGGAGTATCGTCTTTCATAAGAAGAAACCTGTTTGTATTCTGTTGGGGTTAATGGTCGAGGACCAACCAAAGACATTTCTCCTTTGAATACATTAAAAAGTTGAGGTAATTCATCGATAAAAGTCACCCTCAAGAGACGACCAACCCGAGTAATTCGTGGGTCATGCTCAATTTTGGGGAAAAAGAGACCTTTTTTCTGTTTGCGAACAAGTTGAGGATAGAGTTGATCCGCGTTTTCGATCATTGAGCGAAATTTATAGAGGTAAAAAGGGTTACCCCTTGCCCCAATTCTTTTATGCTTAAAAAAAACAGGACCCTTAGAATCTATCTTAATGAGAAGGGCGACCACCAAAAACAAAGGGAGAAGCAACACCAAACCCAAGAGAGAGACGACCAGATCAAGGGTTCTTTTAATCACCTTACCCCAACCCTCGAGGGGTGTCTTTTTTATCTCAATCAATGGGTGAGAAGCAAGAGTGTTAATTTCAACATTACTCAACTTCGCTCGGAAGATATTCGGAATCATCTTGAAAATAATCCTTTTATCCTCACAAAATTCCAAAATTTTGATTGTTTCTTTTTCGGAAAGACTCGGATCCGCAACAATCACTCCCTCAAATGGATGTTTCGCCAAAATCTTTTCCAATTTATCAATGCCTTCACGATCTATTACCTTAACCACCTTTAAACCAAAACTGACATTATCATGAATGGTATCAGCGACATTTTTGGCCAAATTCCCTGTTCCGATAACCACCACCCGATGCAAACCAATTCCCTTTTGATAAAGATACCGTTGTGTTACCCGGAGAAAAAAGCGACTGAAAGCAATAATCAAAATGGCTAAAAACCAAGCGTAGACAATGACTAATCGGGAAAAGAAAGTAAAGCGACTAAAAAAGAGCCAAACCAGCATTAAGGTGATACTCGTAGAAACGCCGAGAAAAATAGAAGCAAGTTCAGAAAAGCCGTTTTTTGCTCGTCGAATCTGATAAAGCCCCTCCGCGGCAAAGACCATCACCCAAACCGGCAGAAAGAAAAAAACAAAACGCAAATACTGAAAAAAGGGCCACATATAGAGGCTCTCTTGGGGAAACTCTAATTTTGCCCTTAAAAAATAGGCCAAAATAAAAGCACAAACAATCGAAACGAGGTCAATCGGTAAGCGCAAAACAGCAAAGAGAAAATCCAGCCTGCTCATCTCTCTTGACAATTGTAAAAAATCTTTCTTAAAATAGCAAGATGAAAGGAGGTAAAATGCCCAGGTTTTTCAAACCATTTTTTGAGGACCTTTTTGAAGAGGTCTGGGAACCCTTAGAAAGAATCCGCATCGAGTTTCCCAAAGCAGAGCGAGCCTATTTTCCGCCCTGCGACCTCTATGAAAAAGAAGGCAATCTGATTGTTGAGTGCCAACTGCCCGGTGTCAAACCAGAAGAAGTAGACATTGAGGTCCAAAAAGATGCGGTCATTCTCAAGGGTGAGCGCAAGGAAGAAAAAGAGATTAAAAAAGAAAACTACTATCGCAAAGAGTCATCTTACGGCAGCTTTTACCGGACCATTCCTTTGCCGGGGGAGGTCAAGGCGGAAAAGGCAGAAGCAGAGTTTCAGGACGGAATTGTCAAAATTACTATCCCCAAAGCTCAACCAACCAAAAAAGTAGTCAGGGTTAAAATAAAGAAATAAATCAAAGAGACTCAAAAGGTCGAAATGAGTTGAAAGGGGCCAGGTTAGACCGGCTTGACCACACAAGCTCTTATTTATTGACTCCTCTCTCTCGAAATGTTGAGTTTGCTGAGGTCCTGATAGGCGGCGTGAGCAGCCACCGCACCCTGAGCAGCCGCAGTTAAGATTTGTTTGAAACCACCCGAACCAGTGGTTAAATCGCCGGCGGCGTAAACAAGGGGAAGATTGGTTTTTTGGTTTTCGTCCACAATTACATAACCCAAAGGATTGGTTTTGATTTTAAGATCAGAAAGAAGCTTCATCGCCGGAACCGAACCAATCTCCACAAACAGACCGTCAACCACCAACGTTTCCTTTTGCCCTTTTTGCTGGAGCACAAGGGATTCTAACTTCTTGTTGCCTTTAATCTCTAACACCTCGGCTTGGTAAAAAATCTTCACTTTCTTTGCCTTTTGGATCCCTTCGATATTCAAGGGCTCGCCTTTCAGCTCTTCTCCTCTAACCAAAAGAAAGACCTCGCTGGCATAACGCTCTAAAAGAAGGGCGGTTTTAATTGCAGAATCGCCACCCCCAACTACCGCTACCTTTTTATCTTGAAACAAAGGACCGTCACAGGTGGCACAATAGGAAACACCGCGACCCAAAAACTGGACCTCGCTAGGAATATTTAATTTTCTTCGTTGTGTCCCCAAGGCAAGAATAACCGCCCGCGTTTCGATGATTTTGCCTGCACGAGTAAAAACCGAAAAGTTTTCTTTTTGTTGCAATTTGGTCACCTCATCCTCAACCACTTTTACTCCCAACGCCTCAACCTGCTCCTTCATCCTGTTTGCCAGCTCTAAACCACTAATTTTTTGAAATCCGGGATAATTTTCCACGAGCCAGGCTTCAGCCATCGCTCCGCCCAGCTGCTGACCAATGATTTGTGTTTTAAGTTGATATCGGGCGGCGTAAAGAGCCGCGCTTAGTCCCGCTGGACCAATACCAATAATCACCAAATCTTCCATTTAGCCTCCTTGATTTTATTATACAAAATAAACAGGGGAGGGTAACCTCCCCTGTGTCGCCCATAAAGGGCAACCAATTTCATTTTAGCAAAAAAGGCATTGTTGTCTATGGTGATTTATCCACAATTCGCTTTAAAACTCTCTCCAAAAGCGCAAAATCTGCTCCTTTGCGAATCACACGGGGTTTATCTTTTCGAAAATCCAAAAGGGTCGACGGCTCCTTCAGTTCTCCTTCATCTTGGTAATAAACCACCTCATTGCCAAAATATCTTCTTGCCTCAGCAATACAATAAGCCGGTTTTTTCCCTTCTGGATTGGCACTCGGCGCCACCAACGGACCGGATAAAGAAATGATACGCACCAATTCTTCTTTTTTTGGCCAGCGAAAAGCCAAACTCATGGTGCCTCGATGAAGATAAGCAAACCCTTGGGAAGGACAGGGCAGAATCACCGAAATCCGACTGGGCCAAATCCGTTTTAAAAAATCACTTTGTTTTTGGTTGAATCTCACTTTAAAAAATTCCAGCCATTTGAGTTGGTCGATTAAGATAATCATTGGTTTGGTCAAGTTTCGTTTTTTCAATTGATAAATCTTCTCCACCACCTTCTGATTCAACGCTGAACCCACCAGACCATAAAGTGTATCAGTTGGCAAAACCATCACCACCCCTTCTTTTAAAAGCAACCCTGCCTTCTCCCAGATTTGTTCCTTTCCTCCCTTATAACCACCAATTAATCCGTTTTGATGAACAACCCGGTGACAAGGGATTCGGGAATCGGTATTTTGAGCCAAAACCTTAGCCACGGCCCGCGAAGCCTGGGGATGACCGATTGCTTGGGCCACTTTTTGATAACTCCAAACCTCTCCTTTCGGAATCTGACTCACCAGTTGATAAACCTTTTGAGTAAAAACGCTTTGTTTTTTCCTGATTGACATCTTCCTTCCAACTTATTACCATATTATCACCCTCAAAAAATCTCAAAAAGATGGTTACAAACCATCTTTTTGAACCAAGGAGGTGAATGTAGTGGTCTTGGTCGGAATTGCGGCGTTAAATGACGCCGAGGCAATTGAAAAATTTGTACCTTTAATCCCTAAGAAATTTCGAAAAGAAACAATTGATGTGCTTGTGGTAGATGATGGCTCGATTGATTCCACTGCTGATATTGCTGAGAAAATGGGCTCTATCGTATTAAAACTGCCACCCAAAAATTATCTCGGAAATGGTCGCGCCCGCAAGGCTGCTTTAGCTTATGCAATTCAAAATCGTTATCACTGGATTATTACCATGGATGGCGATGGTCAACATTCCCCACAGATTATCCCCAAGATTATTCAGAAACTCTACCAAGGTTATGATTTTGTCCGCGCCTCCCGATTTCATCCCCAACCCCAGAAGAACCACCTTCCGCCCGGCTGGCTTTTCTGGAACCAAAAAATCACCGCTGAAATTAACCGGATTACTCATTGGAACCTGACTGATGCTCTCTGTGGAATGATGGGTTTTTCAACCACGCTCGCTCAAAGAATTCTTCCTCTTCTTGAATGTAACTGCTATGGCTATGCAGTAGAGATTCTTTTAAAGCTCTGTTTTCTCTTTCCTGACCTTAAGGTTGTTGAGGTGCCTCATCCGGCCATTTATGAAGGAACATCGAAACTCAAACAATACCAAAACCCTCAATTTCTCCAAAAGCGAAGACAACGTTTCCTTCTCCACTTAGAACAAATAAAAGAGTTAGAAAAACAACTTTTTTTCTGAATAAGACCCCAAGAGGGTCTTTTTTAATTTTCAAAATACAAAATTGGCCAAGGATAAGTTATCATATAAACAAATGAAGGTTTTTAAAGCCATTATCGAAGGAAGCAATATTTCAGGCAAAGACAGCATTGGCCATATCTTAGAGCAACAATTTACCGAGTGTACCAAGGTGGTGATTCATAGTTATTACCGTCCAGGGTTGGCTCAGATGTTTCAATCTCGCCCCGAAAAGATGATTGAATATGGCCAAAAAAGACTCTCTTTGCTTCTACCCCTCTTTCTGCACTCTCTTGACCCACTCATCTTTCTCCGCTTCCATATTACTGACTGGGTCTATCTCAAACTCTTTTATCAACAGGCAAATCTTGATTATCAAAAGATTGAAGACCAACTCAATCAGGCAAAGGTAGCGCTGGTTGTTCTAACTCTTTCTGACCAGGCGATTGAAAAGAGATTGGAAGAAAGAAAAAGACAGGGCAAAACCGGACCTTGGGACAAGGACAAAACAAGTCTCATCGAAAAGCGAGACGCCTATCAAGAAGTTTTTCAAAAAAGCCGAATCAAACACAAATTACTGCTTGGCACTTCTTCAACCATCCCTTCGGAAGCAGCTGAAAAAATTATTCAATGGTGGCATTCGCTCAAACTTTAAGCACCAATTCGCTTTTCAAATTCTGCCAAAAGATGAGGAAAATAACGCTGGACCGTCTCTTGAATCGTTGGCCAATTACCGTAGCGGATGTTGAGTTGATCTTCCCAAACAAAGTCCACCCAGCCATCTAATTCTCTTTTAATCGCCTCTACATCAGTCAAACCTGGCAAAATCGGGGCAACCATACAAAAGGTGATAAGACCAGCCCTTTTTAGTGTTTTTAAGGCTGAAAAACGTTCTGCGACTGGTGAAGCCGCTGGTTCAAAGGCACGCCTCACCCGTTCTTCTGTGGTAGTAATGGTCAAACCTACTTTAGCCTGAGGAATCGCTTTTAAAATATCTAAATCTCGTAAGATGAGGCTGGATTTGGTTTGAATGGTCACTGGCCAACCTGCTTGAGCTAAAACCCCTAAAATCTTCCGGGTCAACTGATATCTTTTTTCAATCGGCTGATAGGAATCGGTCACTGAAGAGAGATAAACACGGCCTTTTTTCTTTTTCATCACTTCTTTCTGGAGCACTTCGACAGCGTTGATTTTGACATCAACAAACTCTCCCCACGGCTCAGGATGGTTGGTGTAGCGTTTCATAAAACGAGCATAACAATAGCGACACCCATGCAAGCAACCAATGTAGGGATTAATACAATAGTCTGCCGGCAAGCCAGTAGAACAAAGCAAACTTTTACACTGAACCTCTTTTAATCGCATCATTAGTCTTATTAAAAAACAAAAAAACCAAAAGGCAAAGAGGGACGGAAATGTTAAGCAAAGAATTTGATATTCGGGGCCCCGGTAGGGTTTTGTTTACAAATCTTGAGACAAAATTACCCCTGCTCTACAACTTTTTGGCTATTCTGACCATCTACAAGCACTTCTTTCTGTAACCAACATACTGCTTTTTTAAGAATTGGCTCTTGTTCCTCACCTAAAGAAGAAAGCATCTCGAAAGCAATTTTTTGCCAATCTTCGATCTTGTTTTTGAGTTTTACCATCGTTACCAAAGCAGCCCTCTTTAGCCAAACATTTCTAGATTGTGCCCAAGTATTTAATCTTTTGATTTCATTTGGTGAATGTGTTAATACTTTTGCCACGACTTCACTGCTTATCGCGTCACAGGTTGCCCAATTATCAATGTAGCCTTTTAGCAACTCTTCAATTTCAGAAATGGTTATCTTTTTCTCAGTTTTAGGAAAAAGAGCCAAAAGAAATATGCCCGCCATTTGATTCTCAAACACTTTTGTTGACATCAACTCCTTGATAATCTCTCGCCATTTTCCCCTTGAAAATTGCTTGAAATATTCCTTAGTAATTTTTCTAATCTCTCGGACCTTCACTCCATAGGAACCAACCTCTTTGCCAATTAATCGGTTTCGTCTCTGCGCGAACCCTCTTTCTCCTAATTTCTTTAGATCCTCATCAATAAGAACAGAAATTTTGTCACTTAAATTTGCCATAGATTGTTACCCCTTTTCCGTCTGAAAGATTTAACTTCCTAAATTTAACCAATAATTTCTAAAAATCATCGCTCATAAATTCTCTATTTTCTCCTTTAACTCTTTGGCAATCGGCTCTTGACTGATTTTTGCTGCCACCATTTTCAAAAACCTTTCCACTTTTCTTTCACGTATTCTTTGGTTGATTCGCTCTTGATATACTTATAAAAATCAGCATTATCTAGATGGTCAGCCACCGACACGATGATTGTTTGTTTGTTGGCCCGGGCT
>Ga0315298_1003938_pt1 | contig 22806 bp, 20 predicted proteins | sample WHS_1_MG_FD_203077 | JGI IMG/M metagenome (GOLD analysis project Ga0315298, IMG submission 203077) | Extremophilic microbial mat communities from Washburn Hot Springs, YNP, Wyoming, USA - WHS_1_MG | ecosystem: Environmental > Aquatic > Thermal springs > Hot (42-90C) | place: USA: Wyoming...
ATCCGCATTCGGCGTTGCAGGCGGCAGGCGACGCGGTGGGCCTGAAGCCGGGCAAGCCGGGTAACTCCGAGGCCGGGCACATGAACATTGGCGCGGGGCGGGTCATTCTCCAGGACGACGTGCGGCTGGACATGGCGATGAAGGACGGCTCGTTCTACACGAACGAGACCCTGTGCAGGGTGATCCGCCAGACGCGAGACCGCGGCGCGAGCCTGCACTTGCTGGGCCTGCTGACGGAGAAAAGTTCCCATGGCTCCATTGACTACCCCCTGGCGCTCCTGCGCATGGCCAAGGCCGCCGGCCTGGACAGGGTCTATCTGCACATCATTTTTGACGGGCGAAGCACCGAGCCCGGCAGTGCTCCCGCCCTCCTGGAGAAACTGGAAAGCCAGGTGCGGGAAATCGGCGTGGGCCGCATCGTTACCGGCGTGGGCAGAGGCATTGCGCTGGACCGCGACGGGAACTACGCCAAGACCCGAGAGGCCTACGACGCCCTCGTATTCGGCGCGGGGCGAAAACATCCCTTTGCATAGGTACGGCGAACGTGGATGCCAAGTTTCTGCAGCGGCTGGTACAACCGGCCGAAACGAAAATCGCGATGGTCATCATGGACGGGCTGGGCGGGCTGCCGCCCGAGCCGGGCGGCCAGACGGAACTGGAGACCGCCCGTACGCCCAACCTTGACGCGCTGGCCGCGCGGTCGGCGCTGGGGCTGACCATTCCGGTTGCGCCGGGAATTACGCCAGGGAGCGGCCCCGGACACCTGGCGATTTTCGGATATGACCCCATAGAGTATGAGGTCGGGCGTGGGGTGCTGGAGGCGCTGGGCACAGGGTTTGACCTTAGGCCCGACGACGTGGCGGCCCGGGGCAACTTCTGCACCATAGACGATGCCGGTATGCTCACCGACCGTCGCGCGGGCCGCATTGCCACCGAGGCGAGCCGCGAACTCGCGGCCCTGCTGCGGACGATCCGACTGGACGGCGTGGCGTTCTTCGTGGAGCCGGTCAAGGAGCACCGTTTCGCGTTTGTGATGCGGGGCGAAGGGCTTGGCGATGCCCTGACCGACACGGATCCGCAAAAGACCGGCGTGCCGCCCTTGCCGGTGCGCGCGCTGCGCCCCGATTCGGAGAGGGGTGCGTGGGCGGCCAACTACTTCGTCCAGGAGGCGCGCCGCTTGCTTGCCGGCAAGCATCCTGCCAATATGGTCCTCCTGCGGGGGTTCGCGCGCTATCCGTCTATCCCGACGTATCGGGATCGGTTTGGGCTACGGGCGGCGGCGATCGCTGTCAACGGCATGTACCGCGGCGTGGCCAGGCTCGTCGGCATGACGGTGCTGGATGTCGGCGGCTACTCCGTGGCAGATGAGTTCTCGGCGCTGGAGCGGCACTGGCAGGACTACGATTTCTTCTACTTGCATGTGAAGCAGACGGACACAGCCGGCGAAAGCGGTGATTTCTGGGGCAAGGTGCGCGTGATGGAGGAGGTGGACGCGCAGATCCCTCGGCTTATGGCTCTCGGGCCCGATGTCGTCATCGTGAGCGGCGATCACTCATCGCCTGCCGTTCTGCGCTCGCACAGTTGGCATCCGGTGCCGACCCTGCTGTACGCCAGAACCGTACGGCCGGACGGGATCGCCGAATTCGGCGAGCGGGCCTGCGCGCGTGGCAGCCTCGGCGTGCTGCCCGCCAGGGACATCATGCCGATTGCCCTGGCCAGCGCAGGTCGCGTCGCCAAATACGGCGCCTGAACCCGTAGCCGCGCAGATCCTGCCCCAAGGAGAGGAGAGTATGCCAGGTTCGGCTCTGTTGCATGATCCAGCGGCGTTTTCGGAGCGCCTCTACGAGGTGATGCGGCGCATCCATCCGGGCGTGGAGGACATGGAACTCTACGAGTTCCGGTACGCCCTGGACAACCTTGTCCCGCCCCAAGGATGGGCCTCGGTGGCCCTGGAGCCGATGGAGACGATTGAGCAGCGCGTGAACACGGCGGCGTTCTACGAATCCATCCAGATCAAGCCTCGGGTTGATGACCGAATCGTCCTGGACCCGAACATCGTGCGCCTGGCCCAGATGCTGTTTGTCGGGCTGGTTACCGGAGCCTATCCCGAGGCATGGGTAGGGGTGCATTTCTACTTTGACATCCGCGGGTTCTATTTCCTCCACCGGACGACCTACTTCACCGACCGCATCGTGGCGCATCTGGGCGGCGCGCCGTTCCGGCAGTTCCGGCAGCGCCAGGCGGAATTGGAGCGCCGCCAAGACCTGGGTTACAAGGAGTTCCGCGAGGCCAACGCCGAGGTGGACCAGTTCTTCCTAGAAAGCGTCCGGCGGCTCATCGCGGCCAAGGGGACCCCGATTGTGCTGGCTATCGCAGGGCCGACGGCGGCGGGTAAGACCGAAATCGTGGCGCGGCTGCGCGAATTTCTGCAGCAGGATGGGCGGAAGACGACCTCCATTGAGATGGACAACTTCCTGACCGATCGGGACTACCGAGAGGCCAAAGGGATTTTCACCCTGGGCAAGCAGGCCATCCACCTGGGGCTCCTCTGCCGCAGCCTGGAGGACATCACCCGAGGCAAGCGAATCGCCATCCCTCGCTACGACTTTGTGTTCGCTACGTCCAGCCACGACCTGGACGGAAACCTGAAGCCCGGCTGCCGCCCGATAGAGATTGACCCTGCGGACATCATCTTCATAGAGGGCAACTTCCCGTTTCTCATTGAGGAGGTCGCGCACCTCATCGGCCTGAAGGTGGTGTACCTCACCGACGACGCCGTGCGACTGAAACGCAAGTGGAAGCGCGATATTGACTATCGCAAGAAGTACGAGCCGTCGTATTTCCGCAACCGCTTCTTCAAGGAGCAGTTCCTGATGGCCGAGAAATGCTATCGGCCACAGATGGAGGTCTGCGACATGGTCGTGGACACCACCGGCGCCGCCATCTGGGTTACGCCCGAGGTCGCGGAGATTCTGGGCTCGCCGCTCGCGTAGCGCCGAAGGTCGGTGAGTGGCACCCATTGGGCGCGCGTCGTCAGGCCACGACGAACCCCACGCCCAGGATTCCCGGCCCGCCGTGCGTAACGACGACTTGCCGCACGCCCCAGGGCCGGGTCGTGCCACCGCGCGTTGTAAAAGTACAGGCCGATTGTACTATCTTCTCGCTGGCCGAACGCTACCTACTTGCCCTTCTACGATTCCTCCAACGTTTGGCAGCGAAACACTATTCCAGAATCACTCGTTTGATCGCCTGTAGACTGCCATTCTCGAAATCGAACCGGTACATAATACCAGGGCATTCCCTCTTCAGGAACTCGTTCCCACCGCACTTCCCCGTCGGGAAAGCAAACCAATACGTGCTCTCTGGCCCCGCGCTCGCCTGATACTCCAAGTGACAGACAAAACGCGAATACACATGAGCCAAGACGTCATCAGAAGCCATCCCTTGAGGGAACTCCATCTGGAGAAAAGCGTGCACCGCATGGTACGTTGGCGCAACATGCCCCACCTCGGCCAGGTACTCCATATTCACACGCTCCCACTCACGACTATAGTGGATGTACAGTGCAGCGCAGGCTGCAATGGCGAAGAGTACGACCGCAAGACAACCAAGTATGAGCCGCGACGCCTTTCCCATACGTTCCCTCTAGCGTAAAACGTTATCCTGCAACCAAGTTGCCACGTCCCTTACACTGCGCGGTCCGAAGCCAGTATAGGGGTAGTCCATCTTGTTCATCGCTAGCGCCCATCCAAGATCGATGCCCTTCAAACCAAGGCGATAATCTTGAATGGATCGGCCAGGATCGCGTATTTCATGCACCGCGTTCCCAGCGAACCCTACGGTCCATCGCTTAGTCTCGTAAGTGGCCTGAACGTAGAACCAGAAGTGGTGCGACTGTGGGTTCCCAGGATCAGGGTCCTTGTACTCGTCCCTGAAGCCCGAAGAACCCTCGAACCAAACGCGGTAAGGGCTAGTCGCACCACCAGGACCGTTATACATGGCCCCCGCAGATCCTACAGTATGACCAGAAAGGACAGCGCTGACGTCCTCCATGAAGACATCGGTGTTGTCGCGTGAGAGAGTCGCTCCCTGGCGGACAATCGCAAGCATGGCATCACCGGCTGACACCTTTCCCTCTGCCACTTCTGGCTCCAGAATCCTTGCGGTTCTGTACAGAGATCCTTTCCGCAGCCAGCCGCTGGTCGCGAAGCGTGCACGCATTGGAGATAGCAGTCGACCACCTTCTGCTTCGGGTTCGCGCGCGTAATACAGAGGGTCGCTAGGGTCTTCCTCAAAGATGTGGTGTCCACTGGGATCCGTATACCTCACCGGGTTATTTAGCGTGTACGTGTAGCGGTTCAGCGCCTGCGGGTTGCCCGGGTCAGGGACGAGGGTGTCGGGCTGGGCGAACCGCCCCAGGGCCGGGTCGTGCCACCGCGCGTTGTAAAAGTACAGGCCTATTGTAGCCTCTTCGCGCTGGCCTGTAAAGCGGTACGTCGTGGGCGTGGTGCCGTCGGTGTAGTAACCGCAAATAGCGCGAATCCACGCGAATGAAAAACAGACTCCGAGGGTCTTGTAAGGGATTGCTTCGGTGCTTCGCCGCTGCCATGATGTGGAAACCTGCCCTACGCTCCATGGGGTTCATGCTACCGCTCACCGGTCTGGCCAGTTCCCACTGAAATGCGTGCGTGTCAGCAACCTCAACCTCTGGTTTTGCGCCTGCGAGGTTTGTAAGGTACAATGATTACACCGGTTACCTGGCGCGCTGCGATTCTGTCGCGCCCTGTATGGGGATATTCATGGGGCCACAGGTCTTCCTGCTCTTCTTTCTTAATGGCTTGGCATTCTTTGCCTCCGGTCTTGCTCTCGCGCTGGAGAACCGCAGGGCTAGTCTTATCCTGCCGTCCACAGTCCTGAATCTTCTGGCGGCGTATGCTATCACAGGCAGCGTGGCCAATTTCCTGCAGATGGGAATGTCTCTTGGCGGCGTACTGCTACCTGAGGCCTGGCTGCTGAACCTGAGCGTGGTGAAACTGTTCCTGATCGGTCTGGGACCGGCTTTCCTGCTGCTCTTCGGCACGAACATGATGCTCGCGGCCACGCGCGACGCCAGGGTCCGCTACATCGCCATAAGCATACTTTCCGCATGGCTGTTGCTCATTCTGCTCGGTGTCCCCCTCTCCAGTGGAGTGAGCCTGGACTGGGTTTTGTCCTCGGAGACGCTGACTCGTCGCGTGCTGTATTTCCCCGCGCTGCTTGTGTCGGCGCTGGGCATGTTGTTGCTCTCGCGCATGTTCAGGCGGGCAGGCCTCGCGCACATCGCGTCGGCCGGCCTCTGGGCGAGCGCGGCATTTGCCCTAAAGGCCGTCCTGTCAGGGGCGATCGGCCTTCCGGCACCGGCGGCATCCACGGAAGCAGTGGCTTGGGCCTATGGAGTGCTGGTGCAGGGGGGCGCACGTTTGCCACGGTGGGAGTCGCCTGGTCCGTGATCAATCTGGTTCGCGCTCTTGACCGAGAGCGAAGGCGGCAGTTGGACGTCGCGATTGAAGGGCATCTGCAGGCGCAGAAAGAGGCGCGAGAGGCCGTTGAGCGATGGGGTAGGGGTCTGGGGCATGTGATGGATGCTGTGTCTTCCGCAATCAGTAGCCCGATGAGTCTGGCCGAAATTGCCAGCATTGCCTTGCGTGAGGTTCTGGCCCTCACCCATTTTGAGGCGGGAGAGGTGTTCTTCTCGGGCGAGGATGGCAAGGCTCTGACTTTTGTTACGCAGATGGGTATGCCGGAGGCAGTGGAGGGCTGCCCGCGGGCTGTTGAAGCGGGCCAGGGAGCAATAGAGGGCATCGCCAATGAGGCGGATGTCGTGGTTGTGGCCAACGTGCAGGAGGATCCTGTGCTGGCCGGTAAGCCGTGCTGGCAGGCGGGTTTTCGCGTAATCGTGCGCGTGCCCCTGAAGCACAGGGGCAACGTGCTTGGGACGATGAACTTGTTCAGCCGAAGCGAGCGAGCGCCCGAGGCTGATGAGATCAGTGTGTTGGCGGCGGTGGGTCAGCAGATTGGCGTTGCCATTGAGAACGCGCGTCTGTACAGCAAGGTGCAGCACCTGGCCGTTCTGGAAGAACGGTCGCGCTTGAGCCGGGAACTGCACGACGGGCTGGCGCAGGTGCTGGGGTATCTGCATCTGCAGGGGAGGGCGCTGGAACAACGGCTGGCTGCGGGCGAGGTAACGGGCGCCCAGGCAGTGGCCGCCGAGATGCGTGAGACGGCCGGGCGGGCGTATGACGATGTGCGCGAGGCTATCCTAGGGCTTCGGAGCACGCTGACGCCAGGGGTGGGGCTGGTGCCGGCGGTGAAGGAATACCTTCGCCGATTCGGGGAGCAGAGCGGGCTCACGGTAAATCTCATGGTTTCGGAGCACGCGCGCGTGGCGTTTGCGCCCACAGTGGAGGTGCAGTTACTCCGCATTATCCAGGAGGCGCTCACGAATGCCCGAAAGCACTCGGGCGCGCGTAGGGTGTGGGTGCGGTTTGAGCGTGATGCGCACAGCGACCTCATCATCGTTGAGGACGACGGGCGCGGATTTGACCCGGCGGAGGCAACCAGGGGCGCTGGCCTGCATTTTGGGCTTCAGACCATGGTCGAGCGAGCGCAGAGCGTGGGAGGCGTGCTGCGCATTCAGAGCGAACCGGGTGCCGGCACGCTCGTGATTGTGGAATTGCCCCGAGAGGATTAGGGAGGGATAGCCTTATGGCAAGGACACGCGTGCTTCTGGTAGATGATCACGTGCTGTTTCGGAAGGGCCTGGCCGCGATCATTGCCGGTCATCCGGATCTGGAGGTTGTTGGGGAGGCGGGCAACGGCCTTGAGGCTCAGGAGAAGGCGCGTCAGACCGCGCCCGATGTGATACTGATGGACATTCACATGCCGGAGTGCGACGGGCTTCAGGCAGTCGCTGCCATCAAGCGCGAGATGCCACAGGTCAAGATCGTGATGCTGACCGTCTCCGAGGAAGAAGACGATCTATTCACGGCGATCAAGAACGGGGCAGAAGGATACTTGCTGAAAAACCTGAGCCCTGATGACCTTTTCAGAACGCTGGAAGTGGTTTGCCGCGATGAGGCGGCGCTGTCGCCGGCGATGATGGCGCGGGTTCTGCAGGAGTTCCGGAGGCAGGGAGCTCCGCAGTCGGCCCAGGAGGAATTGACTCCGCGAGAACTGGAAGTACTGCAATACGTGGCGAGGGGCGCGACCAACAAGGAAATCGCCGAGGCCCTGTTCATCACCGAGAACACGGTCAAGATTCATCTACGCAACATTCTGGGTAAACTCCACTTGCAGAATCGCATCCAGGCTGCGACCTACGCGCTGCAGAAGGGCCTGATCAGCGATCCGAAACAGCCGTCCTAGCCCGACAGAAGTAGCCCGTTCGGGCGATACCACTGCCGGCATACCCCCCATGAGGGTTATCCAAAAGATAACCCTCTTGAGCCCCTCAAATCACCCTCTTGCATATAGCGTAAAGTCACTCTGCCCTGGTATACTGGTATTGTGAATCATGGAACGATCCAGGGTGGCGACGACGCCAAAAGTCGCATTGTCATCCTCTCGTCGCAGTCTCTGTTCAGCGAGGGGGTGCGCCAACTGTTGTGCCGAGCGCAGGGGCTGGATGTTGTTGCCGTTGATGCGACCCCTGCCGCGGTCCAGCACATCGGCGAACTCAAGCCCGACATTGTGATCCTGGACAGCGCTGACCCCAAGTGCGACCCTACCCCCATCCTGACGCAAATCCTTCACGCAAAGGTGGATGCCACCCTAGTAGGTCTGAACCTGGCGGACAATGTCGCGTGCACACTCTGCGTGCATCACCGCATCGTGCGGGACGTCAGCGACCTTCTGGATATCGTGGAGTCTGTATCATCTGCAGGTCGCGTGTGAAGACAATGACAGGGAGGTGAGCGATAAGAATAACAGTACGGAGGCTGTTGAGCACGGAATCGGAGTTTTCACAGGAAATTGAGGAGGAAGCCTTATGAGTGAAGAGACCGGATTGATCAATCGGAAGTTCAGCAGACGAACGTTCCTGAAGGCCACAGGGGCCCTCGGCGCGGCTGTGGCGCTCACCGGCGCGAAGGACACGCTTTTGCAGCAGAGCGTCGCGAAGGCTGCTGTCGCTGCTCCGGCGGAGGAGAAGTTGATCCCGACGTTCTGCGCCATGTGCGGGCCCAGCGCCGGCTGCGGCATCCTTGCCAAGGTCGTGAATGGCAAGTTTGTCGGCATTGAGCCGATGCCAGAGTGCCCCCTGAACAACGGCAAGAACTGCCCGAAGGCGCATGCGGCTCCGCAGTGGGTCTACTCGCCGGAGCGCCTGAAGTACCCCATGAAGCGCGTCGGCAAGAAGGGCGAAGGCAAGTTTCAGCGCATCACCTGGGACGAGGCGATCAAACTCATCGCCGACAAACTGCTGGAACTGAAGGCGAAGTACGGGCCTGAGAGTTTGGGGACGGTATCACCGGCGCGGCGGTCGTACTCGGAGTACATCTATCGTTTCCTGATGACGCACGGCAGCCCCAACTATGGCCACAGCGGCATCTGCGCCGTGCAGAGGATGTTCGTTCTCTCGTACACCGTGGGCGGCGTCCCGTCCGCTGACTGGGCCAACGCGGACCTCATCCTGCTGTGGGGAAAACAGCCAATCTACTCAGGATCCGCTAAGGGCGGCGTGGCCAGTTTTCTGGCCGCGAAAGAGCGGGGTGCGAAGGTCATTGCCATCAAGCCCACGATGGAGTCTGACGTCGCCAAGTCTGACATGTGGGTTCCGCTTCGCCCCGGCACCGATGCAGCATTGGGCCTGGCGATGATCAACGTGATTATCAACGAGAAACTGTACGATGCGAAGTTCGTGGAAGAGTGGTGCTACGGGTTTGACCAACTGAAGCAGCACATTCAACAGTATCCTCCAGAGTGGGCGGAGCCGATCACGGGAGTGCCGGCGGAGCAGATCAAGACCGTAGCGCGCATGTACGCCACCACGCCGAAGGCCGCGATTGATGTCAGCAATGGTCCAGAGCATGCCCGCGCTGCAAATGATGCGATTCGTTGCATTGGGATTCTAATGGCAATCACGGGTCATCTGGACAAGAAGGGCTGCAATGTTTGGGGAGCCGGAAGCACAATGCCATCGCCCAGAGGCGTGCACCTGTTTGAGCGGTACACCCAGGAATGGGTGGACAAACTGCTGGGATACGAGTTGCCACCCCAGTTCCAGCCATTCATTGAGGGTACGTCTTGCTCGCTGTACCGACTCTGGAACAGTGTCTTGGGCGGGGAAAAGTACCCGGTCCGGGCCATCATTGCTCCTGGCAGCCAGTCCGTGGCCAGCACGCGCGGCACGAAGCGTATCCTGGAAGCGCTGGAGAAGTTGGAGTTCTTCGTCATCGTGGACGTTACCCGCACCTCGGACATGCCTTGGGCCGATGTGGTGGTGCCCGTGTGCACCATGTACGAGACCGACCATCCGTTTGAGGTCTCGGGCAACTGGATCATGGCGCGCAACAAGGTGATTGAGCCCCTTGGCGACTACAAGTCGGACTACGAGTTCTGGCTTGACCTCGGAACCGCCTGCGGATACGGCGCGGACTGGTGGAATGGGGACATCAAGGCGCACACGGACTGGCGGCTGGAGCCGCTGGGCATGACCTACGAGGAATTGAGGACGAAGTATCCGAGAGGGCGCACGTACGAGCCGAAACCGCCGGAGTACGAGCAGTATGCCAAGAGGTTCGCGGCCAAGAGCACCCGCATTGACAAGGGGCCGTACCTGCCCCAGGGCAAGGTGGCGCTCTACAACACGCTGTTTGAGGCTGCCGGGTTCACGCCCATGCCCGTGTGGCGCGAACTCCCCGAGGGCCCCACGGCGACGCCGGAACTCCTGGAGAAGTATCCTCTGCTGCTGTCCGATTACCACACGTCTCGGACGTACAATGCTGCCTGGCTGCGCCACGTGCCATACCTGCGCGAAATAGAGCCCTACCCATACCTCCAGATACACCCGGACACGGCCAAGTCGCTCGGGATTAAGGACGGCGACTGGGTGAAGGTGGAAAGCCCACATGGCTGGATCAAGATGAAAGCACAGTACTATCCGGGAATCCGGCCAGATGTTGTCTTTGCCCTGCATGGCTGGTGGCAGGGGTGTCAAGAACTCGGCTTTGAAGACTTCCCGCTCGGGGATGGTGGGGCGAACACCAATAACATGTACACCACCGATCCGCAGAAGATGTACGACCCGATCATCACGGCCATGACCAGCCAGACGCTGGTCCGGGTCACGAAACTCTAGGTGCGGGAATGAAGGAGTGATGACAATGGCGAAGCAATACGGTTTTTGGATTGAGATAGACAGGTGCGTGGAGTGCTACGCCTGCGAGGTTGCCTGCAAGGCCGAGCACAATGTGGATCTGGGCATCAAGTGGCGGCGGGTTACGAATGTCTGGAGCGGGTCGTTCCCCAACGTAACGTTCAAGACTATCTCGCTGTCGTGCATGCACTGCGAGAAGCCCGCGTGCGAGGCCGTCTGCCCCACCGGGGCCATCAAGAAGCAGCCGGGTACCGGTATAGTTACCGTAGATCAGACCAAGTGCATTGGCTGCCATTACTGCTTCTTCGCGTGCCCGTTCGGCGTGCCGCAGTACGGCAAGGATGGCACCATGCAGAAGTGCAACATGTGCGCGGAGCGCCTGGCCAAGGGCCAGGAGCCGAAGTGCGTTAGCACATGCCCGGGGAACGCGCTGCACTTCGGCACGATGGAAGAACTGTCCAAGTTGGCGCAGGAGAAAGTGGCCAAGAAATTGGCCGCCTCCACAAACCCGTCGGTGATCATCTCCAAGTAGGCGCGGTTTGACGACACGGGGCCGGATGCCGGAGCGCTTCGTTCCCTGGGGCCTCCGGCACGGCCCCATACGGGGGTGATGATATGACGATACAAGACACATGGGGCTGGCTGGTCGCCATCTACCTGTTCTTGGGTGGGTTGGGCGCAGGTGCCTTCGTCGTGGCAGCGGTGATCTCGCTGGCTACCGGCGAGCGATTCAAGTCAACCGTTCGTTTTGGGGCATGGGCGAGCGCCATTGCCATCGCCGTAGGGACGCTGTGCCTCCTGCTTGATGTGGGGAAGCCGCTCCGCGCGCTGGTGCTGTTTCGCAGTTTTGTGAACTTCGGCTCATGGATGACAAGAGGCGCCTGGTTGCTGTTCGGCGCAATCCTGTTTGACGGGCTGTTTGCGCTGTTCTGGACGGAGCCGGTGCTGAATTGGGTCGGCGGGCGGTGGAAGTTTGTAGCGGAGCAGCGCAAGGTGTTCCGCGTCATCCTAGCCGTGCTAGGCATCTTTGTTAACCTCGGCGTAGCGATGTACACCGGCGTGCTGCTGGGGGTGCTGCAGTTCCGCCCCTTCTGGCATACCTGGTGGCTACCGGCGCTGTTCACGGCGTCGGCGCTGGACACGGGTGTGGGACTGGTAACGGGATATGCGACGCTGCGCGAGCGCGCCGAAGGTTCGCGAACGCTGCGGAATATCCTGGAGGGATGCATCATCGTCCTGATCCTGATAGAAGCGGCGGTGCTTTACCTGTATCTCAGCCACATGCTGAAAGCCTCGCCGGACGCGATTCGCTCGGCCGAGTTGCTGACGAGCGGGGCGCTGCGAGTCCCGTTCTGGTTTGTGGTGGTAGGATTGGGGTTGGGCGTGCCGCTGATCGTGTGCGCGACACAACTGGGTGGTCTTTTGAAGCAGCGGGCTGCGCTCGTAGTTCCGCTCATCGGGCTGATATCCTGCCTCATCGGCGGATGGACGCTGCGCTACCTGGTGCTGTCGGCGGGGTTGCCACAGATGCTCGCCAGCCCGGCCCTGGAGCAGATTCTGCAAGGCGTAAAGTTCATACCCTAGGAGATGGTGAGGAACCTGATGACGGAACCGTTGAGCAAGTCACAAGTGCTGGAGATTCTGCAGAGCCGTGCTTCTACGTACAGTTTCCTTTCGGCGGTGTACCGCGAGGAACTGACATCCGCCATGCTTTCCGAACTGGTGCAGCAGATGGCGGGGGAGGCCGAGGGCGAGTCCGAGAGCGAGGGCTACCACATACTCCGCCAGTACGCTGCGTCGGTTGATCCACAGGACTTGGGGAGGGAAACGACAGACCTGGCAGCGGAATACGCCGCGCTGTTTCTGAACATGAGCGAGAACCCTGTGTTCCCCTTTGAGTCCGTGTACACGAGCCCGGAGCGGCTGCTGATGCAAGAGGCGTGGGACCAGGTTGTGGCGGAGTACCGGCAGGAGGGGCTGGACCGCGTCGGAGAGTTCCGCGAGCCCGAGGACCACGTGGCGATTGAACTGGAGTTCATGGGCTATCTGTGCCAGAAGGCTGCGGATGCAGTGAAGGCGGGCGACACGGCCACTGCGAAGAAGTATCTCGCGAAGCAGCAGGAGTTTCTGCAGAAGCACCTGCTGGTCTGGGTGCCCCAACTGTGCAAGGATATCCAGCACGTTACTAGAACGGGCTTCTACAAAGGCATCGCGCTGATCACCGACGAGTACCTGTCCATGGAGAACGAGACGGTCGCCGAACTGATGGGCGCGTTGTAAGTCCAGGGTTTTGGGTGCGGGGGCTGCGCCTGGATGTGTGCGAAGCAGGCGCAGCCCCACGGGAGTCAATTCTGTGAGGAGGAAACGAACATGCCACATTTGGGGCCGTTGGAACTGGGCATCATCCTTGTCATCGTGATCATGGTCTTCGGAGTGGGGAAGTTGCCGGAGGTGGGTTCGGCGGTGGGCAAGGCCATCCGCGACTTTCGGCGCGCTTCCGCAGGGGTTGAAGAAGAACTGAAACGAGACGTGAAGGAAGAACTGCCTAAGGGGTCGGCGTAAAGGAGCGATCATGGGACTGGTGGGGCTTCCTGAACTGATGGAGATTCTGAGCCGCCTGGAAGGTCAGGCGGTGCAGGTGCAGGCGGGGCAGTGCACGCGCGCGAGACACCGCAAGTCCACATGTACGCGCTGCGCCGATGCTTGCCCCACGGGGGCGATCTCGTGGGAGGACGGGCTGGTCGTGGATGCGGAGAAGTGCACGGGGTGTGGAGCGTGCGCGGCCGTCTGCCCGACCGGTGCGCTGGCAGCAGCATCGCCGTCGGACGGCGACCTCATGACCCGCGTGCGAGAGATGGCGTCGGAGAAGGGGCAGGTGGTTTTTGCCTGCCCGAGGTGCATAGAGGGAAACGGAGACGCGACCGGCCTGGTTACTGTAGCGTGCCTGGCGCAGCTGCACGAGGCCATTCTCGTGGGAGCCGCGGCGTTTGGCGCGCGAGCGGTGGTGCTGGTGGATGGGGCGTGCAGGGAATGTCCGCAGGGGAAGGCCCGCGATGTCGCTGTGGCGAGTGTCGGCCGGGCCAATCGCCTGCTGGGCGCTTTCGGCTCGGCGACACGGGTAACGATGCAGGGGACCGTGCCACCCGAAGTGCTGGCGGCGCTAGCGCAGAGCACATTGGGCGACGGATTGTCGCGCCGGGGGTTCTTCTCGCTGCTGGCGCGGGAGACCGTGCGCCTGGGCGCGGTTACGGTGGATACGGTATTGTCCAGCCGGGGGCAGGCCGAGAAGCAGGAGCCGAAGAAAGGCGAGTTGCCGGTGGCATTGCCTGCGAAGCGGGCCTTGTTGCTGGCCGCGCTCAAGCGACTGGGCACGCCGCCGACAGCCAGGCTTGACGTGGAAGGCTGGGCGACGTTCGCGCATACGGAGGCGTGCACGGGGTGCCAGATGTGCGCGTTTTTCTGCCCGACGGGAGCACTGGCCAAGGCTGAGGATCAAGGCAAGGTTGGCGTGGCCTTTCGGGCTTCGGCGTGCACGGCGTGTGGGCTATGCGTGGATGCCTGTTACCAGAATGCTGTGGAACTGGCTGCGGGAGCCGACGTCCGCAAAATTCTTGACGACGTGGTAGAGTACGACTGGATGCGCGGTGCGGATGAGGCGCCATGGCAGCGGTCCGCGACCGACAAGATTGCCAAGAGCATTTTGGAGTCGCTAGAACTCTGACGGGGACTCTGACAAGTGCATACGTAGGTTCTCCGAGCCGCCGAGCCTAAAGCCTGCGCAATGGCTCAGGTGGCCGTACTTCGGGGCCGTCCCCGGAGGACGCCGGTAGTTTCGGTGTCGTGGGTGAGCGCGGAAACGCAATCGCCTCCTCGTGTTTGGAAAGGAGAGCGGGGCAGCATACGCCAGAGTATGGGTCTGTGCGTAGTCGCCGGTCTTCTTTGCGAGGGGGCCGGCGATTTTGTTTGGTGAGAACGATGGCCAGAGAGTATGACGGATTCGCGAAGATGATCGGGTACAAGGAGGCCTTGGAGCGAACGCTCCAGGCCATTCGGCCGCTTGGCGCGGAGGCTGTGCCCCTGCTGCAGTTGGTGGGGCGAGTGGCGGCCGAAGACGTATTCGCCACGGTGGACTCGCCGTCCGTGGATGCGTCATTCAAGGATGGGTATGCGGTGCGCTCGGCAGATGTCTCGGGAGCGAGGCCCGAGTGCCCGGTGCGACTTCGCCTCATCGGAAGTGTGCCGGCAGGGGGTAGGTTTGAGGGGGCAGTTACCCCCGGGACTGCAGTTCGGGTGCTGAGTGGTGCGCGGATTCCGGAGGGAGCAGAAGCCGTACTGGCGGATGAATTCGCCTCGGACGACGGGCATGTCGTGGTGGCGGTGAACGACGCGGAGCCAGGCCGGAACATTTTGCGCAAGGGCTGCGATGTGCGAGCAGGGGATCTGTTGGTGGCAGCTGGCACCGTGCTAAAGCCGGCGCAAGTGGGCCTACTGGCCGCCGCGGGGGTTTGTGAGGCGCGTGTGGTCCGGCGCCCGCGCGTAGTCATCATCGCCACGGGCGACGAGGTAGTGGCACCCGGCAGCAGCCTTCGGGAGGGGCAGTTGTTTGCCAGCAATCTGGCTACCCTGGCGAGTTGGTGCGTGTACTACGGCATGGAGACGACGGTGGATGTGGTCAAAGACGATCCAAGAGCCATTCGGCATCTGCTGCTGGAGGCGATTCAGTCTGGAGATGCGGTGCTCACAAGCGGTGGTGCCTGGACCGGGGAGCGCGACTTCGTCGTGGCCTTGCTTCAGCAGTTGGGCTGGCGGGAGATGTATCACCGGGTGAGGATGGGGCCCGGGAAGGCAGTGGGGTTTGGGCTGCTTGGGGGGAAGCCGATATTCTGCTTGCCGGGTGGCCCGCCATCCAACCAGATGGCGTTTGTGCAGTTGGCGCTGCCCGGGCTGATGAGGCTCGGGGGGCGACGCGAGGCAGGGCTGCCCCAGGTGAGTGTTACGCTGGCTGAAGGCGTGGAGGCTCAGGAGGACTGGACACAGTTCGTTGAGGGGCGGCTGGAGCACACCGATGGAGAGGCCTTGTTCCACCCGTTCCGCATGGGAAGCCGGCTGCGCCCAATGGCGCAATCGGACGGTATCCTGCAGATAGCCGAGGGTGTAAGTGCCATTCCTGCGGGGAGCCGCGTGCGAATCCAGGTTATGCCCTGCGCATAGTACATTTCAACAGAGGAGAGGAAGATGGTTCCAATCATTTCCGTGGTAGGCAAGTCAGGAGCGGGCAAGACGACGTTTCTGGAGAAACTGGTTCGGGAACTCAAGCGGCGGGGGATACGGGTGGCGGTGATCAAACACGACACCCATGGGTTTGACATTGACAAGCCTGGCAAGGACACCTGGCGCATGGCGCAAGCCGGGAGCGACGCGGTGGTCATCTCCTCGCCGTTCAAGATGGCGCTGGTCAAGACGGTAGATCATGACATGACGCCCGACGAGATTGCGGTCTATCTGCACGGCGACGTGGATCTCATCTTGACGGAAGGGTACAAACGGGGCGACAAGCCGAAGATAGAGATTTCGCGGTCGGAAGTGAGCCGAGAACTGCTCTGCACTGAGGACGAGTTGGTGGCGCTGGTTACCGATCAGCATTTCAACATGGCGGTGCCCCAGTTCGGACTGGAGGATGTGGAGGGGGTGGCCAGTCTGCTGGAGCGGGATATCTTGCGTCGGTAGGAGGTTGGAGATGCGAGAGCCGATCAGTGGGATTGTGCTGGCAGGGGGCAAGAGCAGACGGATGGGCCAAGATAAGACCCAGATACGTCTGGAGTCGGGGCTGAGCCTTCTGGAACAGGCTGCGGCGCGGATGACGGAGGTGGTGGACGAGGTCATCATCGTAACCGCTGGCTCGCTTGGGAATGTGCCCAACGTTCGCTGGGCAAGCGATGTGTACCAAGGGGCTGGGCCGCTGGGTGGCATCTACGCGGGGCTCCTCGCTTGTACCTGGAGCCATGCGCTGGTCGTCGCCTGCGACATGCCGTTTCTCAATGTTGACCTGCTTCGGTACATGGCCGGGGTGCCCCGGGATTACGATGTGTTGCTACCCTGCCTTGCCCGTGGCGTGGAACCACTGCATGCGATCTATAGCAAAGCCTGTCTGGAGCCTGCACGGGATCTCCTTGAGGCAGGGGAGTACTGTATTCTGGATCTCTACGAGCGAGTCAGGGTACGATACGTGTCTCCGGAGGAAATCGCTTTGTACGACCCGGATGGGCGTTCGTTCTTCAACATCAACACCCCGGATCAACTACGGCAGGCACGGAACATGAGTCGCCGGATTCTTGAGCGAAGGGAGGAACACGTCGGTGCCCGATTTGGCCGCTAAACTTGTGGGGGCTGTTGTGAACGTGGAACACCCTACTGTGATTGCCCTTGAAGGGCTGACGGTAACCTACGCCACGGGCGAGGTGGCACTGCGCGATGTCAACCTGCGAGTGCAGGAGGGCGAATTCGTGCTGATTACCGGCGTATCGGGGTGTGGGAAGACGACCTTGGCGCGCTGTCTGAATGGATTGATCCCCCATCTTGTCTCCGCGCGCGTGGAGGGGAGGATAGAAGTCGCCGGCCTGAATCCTCTTGAGTGCGAGGTGCGGGAGATGGCGGCGCATGTGGGCATGGTCTTCCAGGTGCCTGAAACGCAGTTGTTCAACCTCACTGTAGAAGAGGAGGTCGCCTTCGGCTGTCGGAATCTCAGGCTACCGCCCGACGCGGCGGCGCGGCGTACCGATTTCGCCCTCGCCGCGGTGGGCATAGAGGGGCTGCGCAGGCGTGCGCTGCACCAGTTATCGGGCGGGGAGAAGCAGTTGACCGCCATCGCCTCGGTGCTGGCGATGCAACCGCGGATCATGATTCTGGACGAACCCCTGTCTAATTTGGATGCGCGCAGCGTGCAGCGGGTGATGAATGTGTTGACCCATCTGAACAGGGCCATGGGGATGACGTTGATCGTGATTGAGCATCGGACGCACCAGGTGTCGGAGTTTGTGGATCGCGTGGTTGTGATGGAGAGGGGGAGATTAGTCCTGGACGGCAACCCGCAAATTCTGCGGGAGCAGGCGCCTGTCCTGACGAGTCTGGGTGTGCGGGTGCCCGGAGCGTGCGAGGGATGCTCTGCGCCTTTTCGGCCGAGCGCCACAGAGAGCGGCGAAGTCGTTGTCTCGGTGCATGATGTCCGTTTCGCCTATCGGACCCGTTCGGTGCTTGATGGAGTTTCTCTGGACGTGCGACGGGGCGAGTTTCTTGCGTTGGTGGGCGACAGCGGGGCGGGGAAGACCACGCTCGCACACCTCATCGCCGGAGTTCTGAAACCCGCGAGTGGAGTGATTCGTGTCAACGGTCATGCTCACGGCGAGCACAGGGTCGGGCTGCTCCTGCAGAACCCTGCTGAGCAGTTGTTCTGCGACAAGGTGGAGGAGGAAGTCCGCTTCGGCCCCGAGAACTTTGGCTGGCAGCAGGATGGCCTGATTGAAGAGGTGCTTGAGCGCACGAACTTGCAAGGGCTGAGGGATAGAGAGGTGCATACCCTGAGCCGAGGACAGCAGCAGCGACTGTCTTTGGCAAGCGTGTTGGCTCTGAAGCCCGAGGTTCTGATTCTGGATGAGCCGACGCTGGGGCAAGACTGGGGCAGTCTCACGCGGTTTATGGATTTCGTGAAGGATTTGCAGGCTAAGGGCACCACGGTGATTCTCATCACGCACGATCACGATATTGCCGCGAGGTATGCAGATCGTATAGTGTGCCTGCGCGAGGGTCGCCTGGTGGCACAATAGGGGGTCTCATGAAATACCGTACACAAGAACTGGTTTACATTGCAGTTTTCGGTACGATCTGGGGTGTGGTGGAGATGACGCTGGGGTCGTACCTGCATGTGCTGAATGTCCCGCAGGCTGGGACGGTGCTTGCGGCGGTGGGGATGGCGATCCTGGTAGTCGGTCGGACGTTTGTGCCAAAGCGGGGCGCCACGTTGCTCATGGGGATCGTGGCGATGTTCATCAAGATGCTCTCGCTAGGTGGTATCGTCATCAACCCAATGCTGGGCATCTTCATGGAATCGCTGCTCGCGGAAGTTGGGTTTGGACGAGGCGCGCCCACGCGGTGGCGGGCCGTGCTAGCCGCTGCGCTGGGTGTATCGTGGATCATTGTGCACCCGTTCATCACGCAGGGCATCGCCGCAGGGTGGGGCATCGTGCGGGTGTACACGTGGTTGGTGGAGACAGGCGCGCGGTTGTTTGGGATTCCCACGCGAGCGGCATGGCTGACCTTTGCGTTGCTGTTCATCACCAAGCCGATCGCGGGTGCAATCGGGGGTTGGATCGGCTGGGAGATGACCATGGCGGTGCGGAAACGGCTGGGCAGAAGCCCGCTGCAACCGGAGTCTATGATCTCGAGAGGAGGGGAACAAAAGCGATGAAAAGGACGTTGGTAGTAGTTCTGCTTGCAGTCGTGATGCTAGCCGGCTGTGGAGCCCGGGAGGGAGCAGGCGGCACTTCGGGCTGGAGTATTACGGTAACTTCGGCGGCTGGCACAAAGACGCTGACAATGGCAGATCTCAAAGCATTGCCGCAGACGGAGGTGGAGTTCCTGTCCAAGGAAACCGGAACAACCAACAAGTACAAAGGCCCTGCGCTGAAGGAAGTGCTCAAGGCTGCAGGCGTTGACCTGTCAACGGTGCAGTCGGTGGACGTGGAGGCCGAGGATGGGTTCTTCGCCACGTTCGGCCGCGACCTGGCGCTGCGAGGCGACGTCGTGCTGGCCGTGCAAATGGATGGCGGCGCGTTGCCGGCGGAGATGGGTACGGCCCGCACGATCGCCCCGGGCGAGGGCACCAAGTTCCAAGTGAAGTATGTCAAGCGCATCATCGTGAAGTGAGAGGCGGGAGGCGTATGGAGAACACAGAGGCACGCACGAGGGTTGGGCTCGGCGAGTGGAGTATCTGGGGCGCGGTGTTTTTCCTGGCGTCTTCCATCGTGGGGAGCATGGCACTGCGTGGCCTGTGGGCCGTGCTTGGGCTCCTGTACGTGGCAGCGTGGGCGAGCCTGATGTCTCCGGATGCCGTCCACAGCCTGAAAAGGTGGCGCTTCTGGTTCTTTCTGGCGTCCATAACGGTGATTAGCGTTTTGGCGATTGGCGGAGGGGAAACTGTTGCGATTGCGGGGTTGAACCTCTCGCGGGTGGGGCTATCAGCAGGGTTTGGCATGGCAGTGCGGGCGACGACGATCATCCTGGCGACGGCGGCGTTCGCCCGCACGGCCTCCATCGGGGGTCTGTCGGCTCTGTTTGCGCGGCTCGGTGTGAGCGAGATCGGGTTCCTCTTGGGAATCGCCGTGAACCTAGTGCCGCTTATCCAGCACACCGCGTCCAGTGCACTGGTAGCCATGCAACTTCGGGGCGGGTTCCGACGCAAGCGACTGGAGGCGGTGAAGCGGCTGGTGGTAACCATCTTGGTGAACACGTTGCGGCACAGCGAGGACATCGTCTGCGCGGCTGAAGCGAGGGCCTTCGGCGGGGCGACACTCTGCGTGGACGCCATGAGCGTAACCCGTGCAGACCGCGCGCTGATGATTGCGTCGGGCGCATTCTACGGCGCCTTGGCCGTGACACAGATCTTGGGCGCGCAGATGGGATTCTGAGGGGTCTGTGGGCGGTGTCTGGCACTGGCTGGCGGGTTCTGGCCGGCTTGCCTCTCGTTGCGGTCCAGCACGAAGAAGGGCTCGAAGACGGGTCGCGGTCGGATGGCTGCGACCTCTTTGTTTCCTATCCGCATCTTTCCAGGGCTACGCCGCACAATCCTCGGTAGATGTGGGTCAAGAGATTCAACTAAAGAGGGGCTGGTAGGTCTGCAGGACCGGCCACGCCCCGGGCGCAAACCTGCCCATTCTTCCGACACGCCGCACCAGCACCGCGATCGTTCCTTGGTGCTAAACCAAAGTCAATGATCACGGTTGAGGGTGGGCTTCGGAGCGAATCCGGCGAGCGCCGCCCCTTTGCCATCTTGGGCAGCGGCGGTATAATCTGTTCGCCTCTGTGCGCGCCAGCCATAGATGGCAGAAACTCGTAAGGATCACGGGATGAACCTGATTCTTCATGGCAGTTGGTCTGCCGACCGGCTCTTTGTTTGGGGCGAGTGCGCGGACCGCATTGCGCGCCGCGGCCGGAAACCCAAAGTTCCACCGCACCCGTACGCTGCGCCGGTGGAAAGTCTGCGAGATGCGCTGAAGGCGGTGTCGCCCCTCGCCGATTGGAGCGCGCCCGTCGCTGCGGAGCGGGCAGTCCTGCTGCCGTCTGCGCCGGATGAGCCGCAGGTGCCCTCGTGGCTTGTGCCGGGCCGTGGGGAGCATGTATCCGAAGCGGAACTCCATCTTGCCCCCTGGAAGGTGCCGGGTCTGGAACTGGACGCGCTGGCAGCGCTGGACTTGCTGGTTGCGCTGCCGGCGGGGGCGGTAGATGGGCTGCGCATCGGTGCCGACCTGCGTTTCTGGAGCCTGGCGGCCAAGTTGGGGTTGGAGTTGCTAGCGAAGCAGCGATATGTGCCTGGGATGGAGGAGGAGCGCGGGCAGTATCGGGCGGTTTGGCTGCTTGCGCCTGATGACGCGCTGGATGGAGAGCGGCTGCGAGCGCTGGCCGAGGCGATGCCGCCGGTGTGCCGGGCGCTGAGCAGCCTGGAGGCGAGCGAGCCTCCCGCCAGGCCGCACGCGCTGCTGGAGGGCTTTCTCGGTCGGGTGGTGGACAGTGCCGTGCGCGAATGGGGGCGCCCGCGCGGGGGCCGCCGCCTGAAACTGCCCCCGGGCGTTGCAGGGGCGTGGTGGTCGGCGCTGTGGAGCGAGGATGGGCGCATCGTGGTCCCAGTGTCCCAGCGGCGAGAACTGGCGCGTGCGTATCAATCCTGGCGCCAATGGGTGGATCAGTTGCGCGGCGGGGAACAGGCCGCCTTTCGGCTGTGCTTCCGCTTGGAGCCGCCGGAGACGGACGCGGACAGCGGGCAGGTCATCTCGCCGGACTGGACCCTGCGCTACATGCTCCAGGCCAATGATGACCCCAGTCTGCTGGTGCCCGCCGGGCAGGTGTGGCGAGCGCGGGGCGGCACATTGCGCATTCTCAACCGCAAGTTTGAAGGCGCGCAGGAGCGGCTCTTGGCCGGGCTTGGCTTGGCGGCGCGGCTGTTCCCTCCGGTGATGAGGAGTCTGCGCGAGGCCCGTCCGGAGGCTTGCACCCTGACGGTTGACGAGGCCTACGCGTTCCTGCGCGAGGCAGGCCCGCTTCTGAAGGGCAGCGGTTTCGGGGTGCTGGTTCCACCCTGGTGGGGCAAGCGGGGGGCGCGGCTGGGCGTTCGGGCCAAACTGAAGGCCACTTCCGAGGGGGTGGGCGCAGGCATTCTGGGTATGGACACGCTGGTGCAGTTTGACTGGGAACTGGCACTTGGCGATAAGCCGCTGACGCGCGAGGAGTTTGAGCGGCTTGCGGCGCTGAAGATGCCGTTGGTACAGGTACGCGGCCAGTGGGTGCTGCTGCAGCCGGAGCAGGTAGAGGCGGCCATTTCCTTCTGGGAAAAGAAGCGCGAGAAGCAAGAGATGGCGCTGGGCGAGGCGCTGGGGTTGATATTGGGGGCGGAAGCCGAGGTCAACGGCCTGCCGCTGCAGGGCGTGGAGGCGACGGGCTGGGTAGGGGACCTCCTCACGCAACTGAAGGCGGGCGACAGGATGGAAGAATTGCCGCCGCCGGAGGGGTTCGCGGGGGAGTTGCGGCCCTACCAGGTGCGTGGGTACTCGTGGCTGGCGTTCCTGCGCAAGTGGGGTTTGGGTGCGTGCCTGGCCGACGACATGGGCTTGGGCAAGACCATCCAGGCGATTGCTCTGCTGCTGCGCGAGCGGGAGTCCGCGGAGAATGGCGTGGGGCCGGCGCTGGTGTTGTGCCCCACGTCGGTCGTCGGCAACTGGAAGCGAGAGATCCGTCGGTTTGCGCCGGGGCTGCGCGTGATGACGCACCACGGCGGCGGGCGCGCAAAGGAGGCGGACTTTGTTGCCGCTGCCCGGCAACACGACGTCGTCATCAGCACCTACGGTTTGGCCCGCCGCGACGTGGAGGCCCTGGCGCAGGTGCAGTGGAGCGACATTATCTTGGACGAGGCGCAGAACATCAAGAACCCCCACGCCAAGCAGACCCAGGCCGTTCGTCGCTTGCACGCAGCCAATCGCATTGCCATGACCGGCACGCCGGTGGAGAACCGTCTGTCAGAGTTGTGGTCCATCATGCAGTTCCTCAATCCGGGTCTTTTGGACTCTGAAGAGGGTTTTCGCCGGACATATGCGCTGCCGATTGAGCGCTACCAGGATAAGGAAGCAGCCGAGCGGCTGAAGAGACTGGTGGGGCCGTTCATCCTGCGCCGCGTGAAGACAGACCCCACG
>Ga0315298_1003941_pt1 | contig 22799 bp, 20 predicted proteins | sample WHS_1_MG_FD_203077 | JGI IMG/M metagenome (GOLD analysis project Ga0315298, IMG submission 203077) | Extremophilic microbial mat communities from Washburn Hot Springs, YNP, Wyoming, USA - WHS_1_MG | ecosystem: Environmental > Aquatic > Thermal springs > Hot (42-90C) | place: USA: Wyoming...
TTCTTTGGGTATACAACGTATCATGGTTGGCATCAGATAAGTGCCAAGCCCAGCATTCCTAGGTGATGCAGGTGTGTATACATCAGCCAGAACGCTATTGTAAATCGTGAATTCAAAGCGATCGCTACGATATATCGCTTCTGTACAACGCGCTGGAGTACCGGATAAGGTATAACCTACTCCACGTACAAGTACTACTGGGCTATTTGGTGGAATATTCAGCAATGCAGCATCTGCCGGATCAACCTGAATGACCGAAAGGACATCATGAGAGCTTACCACCCTAACGCCAGCTACCTCTTCCATAACCTGGGATAGAGATTGCGTTCGCTCCAGCTTTTCAATCGTTACCTGCTCATATTGAGGGTATGGCAAAAACGTGGTATGAATAGCTACTGGTTCACCATCCAGAATGCGCAGACGACGGAAGTAGACAACCCTTCCAGTAGTGGGGAGACCAAGAGCTTGCGCAATATGTTCTGGGGCAGGGATCACTTTGCGCAACAGCACTTTTGTGCTCACTGAATGTCCTGCCGCGATCATTTGCTGACTGAAACTCAGGCTCGTGGGGGTCATCTTGAGCCTCTCAGCACTAACATAGGAGCCCTTTCCCGGCCATTTCACAATCAAACCATCAGCGGCAAGGCGATCTAAGACTTTCCGGACAGTAGAACGACTTACTCCAAATTCCGCAGCTAGTTCACTCTCCGAAGGCAACTTAGAGCCCATCTTCAACTCACCTGAACGAATGCGTTCGGTCAGGATTAGTTCTAGCTGAAGATAAACAGGCATGGCTGCAATCACATCTGCTTTCATATAACCGAGCTCCCTCTCCCTGACTATAGGCAGCCTTTCGCATACAAGTGTATACAAGTGTATACAGGTGAACACAGGATACCACAAATTGGCTTTTTTGTCAAATGCGAGCCCGAGGGAAACTAGCCTTATGAAAGTTTCTGCGCAGTGAAAAATAGCACAGAGAGAAACCGCTCCGAGGTCACCCAATACATGGAATGCTGCGGCCGCATGATGGACACTGTTTTGACGGGGTTAGAAGATTGCGGCGTATCCGATATCCCAAACGCTCAATCAAAAGTTGACCACAGGAGGGGCAGTATGTGTTCTCCGCGGGATGTCCAGGGACATTGCCCAAATAGACGTAAGCCAGCCCGGCTTGGCGCGCAAGGTCATAGGCATGTTCTAAGGTGGAAATAGGCGTCGGTGGAGCGTGCATCTGGTGAGCCGGATAATAGCGGGTGAAATGCAAGGGCGTCTCCGCACCAACAGCCTGCAGATGGCTCTGGATGACATAGTGCAGTGCTTGTTCAGAGTCATTCACGCCGGTAACAACCAGATTCACGATTTCTACGTGCAATCCCAACTCCTTAGCTGCAGCCGCTGTTTCCCAAACCAACTCGCCATGCGGAGCGGCACAATACTCGCGGTATACCTTGGCATCGCCCTTGACATCAATCTTGATGGCATCCAAACCGGCTTCGCGCAACTCACGCAGAGCGTGAAGTGTCATATAGCCGTTGGATACGTAGCAAGTATATAATCCTGCGGCCTTCGCCAGGGAGAAAGCCGCCAAATTGTATTCGTGCAGGAGAGTAGGCTCTGTGAAACTACAACACAGCCCCTTGTCGCCAAACCGCAAAGCCATATCTACTAGGTCCTGAGAAGATACATACTCCGCCCGGACATGCACCGGATCTGTGCGGCTCAGGTGCCAATTCTGGCACCAGCAACAGCGCAGATTGCAGGAATAGCAGCAATACGTGAGCGCAGTGGAGCCGGGATAGAAATGAAAGAAAGGCTTAATCTCGATAGGCCGGCTTTCCAAAGCAGCCAACCGGCCATAGACAATGCTTTGCAGCCGTCCTTGCTCATTGCGCCGCGTGCGGCAGAAGCCAACCTCCCCGGATTTGATATGGCACCCACGGCGACAAAGGGCGCACTGTACTGCACTCTCCTCACTTGTGCCCATTTCTTATCCCTTACGAACCTAGCCCACAGCGTATCGGATACTCCCTTTCGCTATCTGCTTGCCTATGCATGTTGCCGTTCAGCAGTGACCGTGATATAATGTCAACGAGGTCTGCATCCGATGCCATGGGGAGAAGTCATGAGCCAACCCGACAAACAAGCCATTCGCCAGAAGATCATGGGCGTTTTGTTGCGTAATGCACGCATTCGCGCGGGCAGAAGTCAGGCAGAACTTGCCGCGGCGTTGCGTGTGTCCAGGCACCGCTATGCTACCTACGAGCAGGGCCAGCACGATCTCAGCCTGTCCGAACTAGAACTCATCGCACAACTATGCGACACCCCACTAGGCTATTTCTTCGATGATGAAAGCACAGTGGAAGACGAAGATACAGAGAAGGCATATCAGGCTGTACCCCGCATTGAGCGCAAAATCATGGGCGCACTGCTACGCCAAGCAAGGCTACAGGCAGGCAAGACGCAGGAAGACTGTGCCAAAAAGTTGGGCATCCCTGCTCGGCGCATCGCGCAATATGAATATGGCGAGCGCGATATCCCTGCCTCAGAACTACAGGCGCTAGCTCTCTACCTGGGTGTCCCCCCGGATTATTTCACTATTTGACCCAGCACCATGCAAACCCCAAAAAGAGAAACAGCCACTTTCAACAATAGTGGCTGTTTCCTCCTTCACAAACCAAGCATCAAGCCCCTTCTTCCTTCTCTTTCTTGGCTTGCTCAATGATCCCTTGTGCAATATGCGCAGGGACCTGGTCATAGCGCTCAAATTCCATGCTGAAATAGCCCCTTCCTTGGGTCATCGAGCGCAAATCGGCGGCATACCGCTGCATCTCAGCCAGCGGCACCTCAGCTCTGATCACGCTGTTCCCCTTTTGTTGCTCCATGCCCAGGACGCGTGCTCGTTTCGTGTTGAGATCGCCCAGGACATCGCCCATGAACTGCTCTGGCACAATGATCGTTACCTTCATAATAGGTTCGAGCAGGATGGGATTAGCCTCCTCCATGCCCTTCTTGAATGCCAAATGAGCAGCGAGCTTGAAAGCAATTTCTGAAGAATCCACAGGGTGAGAAGAACCGTCATACAGTGCCGCTCGGAAATCTGTAACGGGATAGCCAGCCAGCACGCCTTTGGCCATGGCTTCCCGCAAGCCCTTTTCCACCGCCGGTATAAAGTTGCGCGGTACGTGACCGCCAAAGACCTCATCCACGAACTCAAAACCTGCGCCACGGGGCAATGGTTCAAAGCGAATCCATACATCACCAAACTGGCCACGCCCACCCGTTTGCTTCTTGTGCCGTCCTTGCACCTGTACCGTCTTGGTAATGGTCTCCTTATAAGGTATCTTGGGCACAGAAGTAACCACATCCACGCCAAATTTCTGCTGCAGGCGCTTGACCGCAATGTCTATATGTGAATCCCCCATACCTGAAATGACGGTCTCACCGGTATCCGGATCGCGGCTCACCACTAAGGTAGGATCTTCCTCCACTAACCGTGCCAAAGCGGAGCCCATCTTATCCAGGTCAGCCTTGGTCTTGGGACTGACTGCAGCAAAAGCCACTGGGTGAGGGAAGGTGATGCCAGGCAAAGTAATCGGATGATCCTTGTCACAAAGCGTATCTCCCGTAACAGTGACCTGAAGTTTTGTTACGGCCCCAATGTCTCCCGCTATGACCTCCTTTGTAGGGGTTTGCTCTTTCCCACGGAGGAAGAAAAGCTGCCCAATTCGCTCTTCCTCACCTTTATTGGCATTCAGGACACGCGAATCACTTTGGAGAACGCCTGAATAGACCCGGAAATAAGTGAGCTTCCCCACATAGGGATCTGCCATGGTCTTGAAAACGAGCGCTGCCAGTGGCCCCACTGTGGAAGCCCTGATCACTTCCTCGCTGCTATCGCGTATGTTCACACCCTTTACTTCAACAGCAGCCGGCGAGGGCAGATAGTCCACAATAGCATCTTGCAAGAGACGAACGCCTATATTCTGAGTGGCAGAGCCACACAATACCAACACCACCTTGCCTGAGGCAACTGCTGCGGCCAGGCCTCTTTGAATCTCCGGCACACTGAGTTCTGCCCCGTCAAGGTATTTAACGATCAACTCATCATCCGCCTCGGCAGCCACCTCAATGAGCTGCTGGCGCATCGCTTGAGCTTCCTCACGCAGTTCAGCGGGGATGTCGCTCGCCTTCTTGCCATCACCGAGAAAGGCTTGCATGGAGAGCAGGTCTACTACACCTTTGAAATCGGCTTGAGCCCCAATCGGCAACTGCAAGGGGACAAAATTGACGTTGAATTTGGCTCTCATCTGCTCCAAGGTGCGCTGGAAACTGGCGTTTTCGCGATCCATCTTGTTGATAAAAGCCAATCGGGGCAATTTGAGCTCATCGGCATATTGCCATACCAGCTCGGTGCCTACTTCCACTCCCGAAGCAGCGCACAGTACAACCACTACCGCATCAGAAACGCGGATCGCTCCTTTGACTTCCCCGACAAAGTCAGCATAGCCTGGGGTGTCCAACAGGTTTACTTTGTGTCCTTCCCATTCCCATGGGGTAACCGATGTATTCACCGATATCTTGCGCCGGATTTCCTCTGGGTCATAATCGGACACCGTATTGCCTTCGTCAACCTTGCCCAGGCGATTGATCACCCCAGCATTGTACAGCATGGCTTCAGTCAGCGAAGTCTTGCCCGCCCCACTGTGGGAAACCAAACTTACATTTCTCAATTCCTCAACCTTGTAATTCTTCATTTATCCTCCTGATGAAAAGGCGACTGTTGAGAAGTCATCAGCCGTTTTGGTAATTACTTACTATGAATAACCCGGCCTCGCAGCCAGGGCGAATTCACCATCCGCTATAGCCAATTCGCTTGCGATAACTAAACTATTGTATGATAGAATGAACAGAGTGTCAATTTCACGCGTTGACCAGAATGCGCATTCTTGCCAAAATGGGAGAAGTGGTTACAATGATAATCCACTCAGCTTCATAACAGGAGATGCATATGGACTTGAATGTTTCAAAATATCAGATAAAAGAGGAACTTCGTAAACAATGGACGGCGCGTGCAGTGCAAGCAGCGCTCATGGGAAAGTGGGATGAGGCAGTCCAAGCCAATTTGCAGGTGCTCCAAATGTTCCCAGATGACATCCAGGCTCGTAACCGACTGGGCAAGGCATATGTTGAATTGGGACGTTATGAGGAAGCGGTAGCAGCATATGAGGAAGCGTTACAACGCCAACCATCCAATAACATTGCCAGAAAAAGGTTGGCAGAGTTATACGCTCAACTCAACCGGAAACCGGCGATACCACTGGAGATCATCCCTACCATCGAAATAGCGGAGGAAGAAGGAGAGGAAATCGAGGAATTGGAAGAGTACGCCGAAGAGGAGGAAATTGAGACCGGGCTTGATTTTGAGGAAGACGCCAGCGATTTCTAGCCCTGCTTCCGACGTACTACCAGAGCAGCGCCGCTCATCAACCAATTTGTTAGCACGCATTCGGCGTTAGCGAGCTGCCTTTTTGATTGCTGTCAAATCAATGCGCTGCAGGCGAGGATTAGGTGTAATCCCAGGAATGCGACCTCGCTTAGCAATAGGCTTGCCTGCGACCACCTTTAGATCACCGGTAAAGTCAATAGGCGGAGCGCTGCTGATGGCACTGCCTACGCCGAATACGTCCACAGGCGCTTTTTGCTCGCGAAACAGACGAATGCGCGCTGCATCCACTCCGCCGCTCACCACAATTTTGACCCAGGTATATCCCGCTTGATCCAGTCGTGCGCGCAACTCTTTGACCAATTCCGGAGTTACACGCCCACGCTCTGGCGGTGTATCTAGCCTGACTCCCCACAACTTGCGTCCCAGGGCTGCAGCGACACGCAGGCTCTCCTCACATTCATCTTTGAAAGTGTCCACCAATGCCACACGGCGGACTTCGGGCGGCATGTGACGGTCAAAAGCCTCTGTGGCCTTGACGGTATCGCCAAAGATCAGGATCATCGCGTGAGGAATTGTCCCAGTGGCTTCCAACCCAGCCAAGTCAGCGCCCGCGGGTGTCGCGCAGCCTGCACAGCCACCAACAATAGCGGCATATTCCAGTCGCCCAGCCACGCTTGGATGCACGTGCCGTGCCCCAAAACTAATCACCGGAATGCCCTCCGCCGCTTCCACGCAAGCCCGCGCTGCTGTCGCCCAGCCACTGGTCTGCGCTAACATCCCCAGTATTGCCGTCTCATATAGCCCAAACCGTGAATAGGGAGCCGTGATGCGCAACACGACTTCTTTGGCTGACATAGGTTCGCCTTCAGCCAGTGCCCACACTTCACTGTCATCTGGCAATACTTGCGCGAGGAGATCGAGTGCTTCGTTGATCCCACATAGGATGCCATCTCCATTGGGGAAAATCTCCATGGTGACTACTGGATCCAGCCCTTCAGCGCGCAGGATGGCTTGGGTACGGGAAAAGTAAATATCCGCAGTATATCCAGAAAGGATTGCCTCATTGATTTTGGGATTCCGCATATTTGATTGCTCCTCAACTATGAAATGGAAAGTTCTGCCAATATGAAAAGCGAGGCTTGCAGTAACGCCATGACACCAGCTTTGTTGTCATATACCCCACCACTACAAGCCTTCTGTCAGGCATGGCCTAACTAGCCGTTAGACCACTTTGGCGCCTAAGATCTTTTCCATATGCTTCAACGCAAAAGCATGGGCTTCGGGATCAAAACTAGCCACGCAATCACGTGGCACCTCCACAACGTAATCACGGTTTCGCGCATCAGCCACTGTGTGCATCACACAAATATCCGTGCACACACCCACGACGATGATCTTTTCCGGTTGGAGCTCTTTCAGCCTTTCCTCCAAAACCGTGTCATAGAAGCCACTGTAACGTCGCTTGGGAATGACTTCCCCTTGAAACTTGGCTAATTCAGGGATAACTTCGCATTCTGCTGTGCCACGCACACAGTGAGGCGGGAACATGGCGAACTCTTTGTCATCGGGATCATGGGTATCAGCCAAGAAAATAATGCGCGACCCCTTCTCCGACTCACGTTGTAGCAATTGCTGCACGCAGGGGATAATCTTACGAGCCTCCTCACCACAGAAAAGCGGGTAACCTTCTTCCAAAAACCCGCGCAGCATATCTACGACAATCACCACATTGCTCATCGGCATTCCTCCTTTCTGACACCGGCTTTGTCCACAATGGGCGTTGCGATCACTTCCGCACCGCGATTCACCTTCAGCATCGCCGCAGCACTGCCATTGCGCACAGCGAGTTCAAGATAGCCGCTGCTATCAATCAGCGCCAGCAACTCGCCGTCAGGGGCCAAGGCATACGCCTTAGCCAAGCCAATCACTTCACGGTCCGCGATATGTATGCGCCAGCTCCGATTCGGTGATAACAGTCCACGGGGTATATTGGTAATCAGATTGCCAAAGCGGTCAATGTACAGCACTTGGCCGCTGATAGTTCCATCCTGTTGCATGGTCGCTTCTGCGATAGGTAGGCGTACAGGATCTTGGATTGCATGGCCTAATTCGCGCAACGGCACCCCTAATGAAAGATGCGCTGCCACAGGAGCAAAAAGATCGCGCCCGTGAAACGTGTCGCTGAGAGGCGAGAGCCAGTAGCGTGCGTTAGTGAGATGCACCATCTCTTCAATGGATTCGCGCGCGAATATATAACTCAGCACGCCATTGTCCGGCGCAACAAAAGTGCCTCGTGGCGTACGCACCGCCAATGCGCGTCGTTCACTGCCCACGCCTGGATCTACCACAACCACATAGATTGTATCCAAAGGAAAGTATGGATAGACAGTCGAAAGCACAAAAGCAGCGGCATAAATATCCTGCGGCGAGATGCCATGGCAGATATCAACGACAACTGCCTGGGGATTGATGCGCAGGATCACGCCGTGCATCACGCCAGCGTAGCCATCCGCGGTGCCAAAATCGCTGAGCAACGCAATTACGCCCATCCTGCTCCTTCCCATAATTATTTTAGTCCCAACTTGGCACGTGGTCAAAACCTCCGCCTTGGTTTGACAAAAGAACTTTTGTTCTATATCATTGGGACAGCAGGCTTTTCAGAAGAGCAGAGTTATGCTACAATTGCCTTCTGGAGGAAAGCATACTGTGGGCATTATTGACACTCTTTCGGCTGGCTTTGATCGGGTGACAAAGCGTCTATGGCTTGTTGTCATCCCCGTTTTGGTCGACATTGGCATCTGGATTGGGCCAAAGCTGTCTATTGGTGAACTCATGCAAAAGGTGCTGATTGCATTGCCCACTGCTTCAGATATAGGCGATCAATACCAGCAAACGTGGGCATTCATTCACACGTATCTAACTAACCTAGGAAGCCATACCAACATTCTGACTTTTCTCTCCCTACGCCTTCTTGGTCTACCTAGCCTAACTGGTAATTTCACGCCGAAAGCGGTGCCGTTCGCAGCCGCGCAACGTCTCATCGAGATCCCAACTTGGCCAGCGCTGTTAGGTACCGCCATCCTGCTCACCATGCTCAGCCTCTTTATAGGCTGTTTTTGCCTCTCCCTCATCGCTCAGGAGGTACGGGAGGAGGAATTTGATATACCCTATGTCCTACAAACCACATGGCGCTCCTGGTTGAGAGTAGTGACGCTGCTTTCCGTGATGCTGTTGCTGACAGCGATGACGACTAGTGGGGTGGGTATCTTGACTGCCCTGCTGAGCCTAATCAGCCAGGAGCTCTCTTGGCTAATTTTGAACTTGTTCACCTGGGGTGCATTGCTAGTAGGAGTGTACATCGCAATCATTGTATTTTTCACCTTGCGGGCGATCGTTCTGGATGATATAGGGATCGTGCGAGCCTTGTGGCACAGTTTCAACGTAGTGCATCGTAACTTCCTCGCTACCATTGGCTTCATCTTGCTGATTAACATTGTGCAAACCGGGTTGCTGTATATCTGGCGTATGCTCGCTACCAATGTAATGGGCACGGCGGTGGGTATCATTGGCAATGCGTATGTTGGCACCGGGTTGGTCGTAGCGAGTTTCATCTTCTATCGCGATCGCTTTGTTGCCTGGCAACAATCCCGGATGGAGGAAGGAAAATGACGATGAAGACCAAAGCAAATGGGTCAACCTATACAGCAGAAGATATCCAAATTTTGGAAGGGCTGGAAGCGGTGCGCCGCCGCCCTGGGATGTACGTGGGCAGCACGGATGTCCGCGGGCTGCATCATTTGGTCTATGAGGTAGTGGATAACTCCATAGACGAAGCCCTAGCGGGTTTTTGCAATCGAATCATCATTACAATCCACAAAGATGCAACCGTAACTGTTGAAGATAATGGGCGAGGCATTCCTGTTGATATCCATCCCCAGACAGGCAAATCCGCCTTGGAAGTTGTGCACACGGTGTTACACGCTGGGGGGAAATTCGGTGGCGATACGTACAAAGTCGCTAGCGGCTTGCATGGGGTCGGAGTCTCTGCAGTGAACGCTCTCTCCGAGTGGCTAGAAGTGTACGTACAGCGCGATGGCAAGCGCTACTACCAGCGCTACGAACGCGGTGTGCCAGTTACTCCCGTGCAAATAGTTGGAACTTCTGAAGGAACAGGCACCACGACCACTTTCCTACCCGATAAGACCATCATGAAAACGCTGGACTATCAGTACGACACTCTCGCCCAGCGTTTTCGAGAGATGGCTTTCTTGACTCGTGGCCTGACCATCACTTTCCGCGACGAACGAAACGACATCGAGAACAGTTTTTACTTCGAGGGCGGCGTGATGTCCTTTGTTCGTTACCTGAACCGCAACCGCAAAGTGCTCCATCCCACCTTCCATGTGGAAAAAGAGGTCAACGGCACATTGGTCGAAGTAGCCTTGCAATACACAGACGGGTATGCCGAATCGGTCTATGCCTTCGCCAACAACATCAACACGGTGGACGGCGGTACCCACCTCACCGGCTTCCGTTCTGCTTTGACCCGCACTCTGAACGACTATGCACGCAAGACAGGCCTCCTCAAAGATAACGAAAGCAACTTTACCGGTGAGGACGTGCGCGAAGGCCTTACCGCTATCGTCAGCGTGAAGCTAAAGGACCCACAGTTTGAGAGCCAAACCAAATCCAAGCTGGGCAATGCCGAGGTCAAAAGTCAGGTTGAATCTGTCGTCGTAGAAAGCCTTTCGGTATGGCTGGAGGAACACCCCCGCGAGGCAAGGGTCATCGTAGAGAAAGCCCTGACCGCCTCACGAGCCCGAGAAGCAGCACGACACGCCCGTGAACTGGTGGTTCGCAAGAGCGCATTGGAAACCCTTACCTTGCCCGGCAAACTGGCGGATTGTTCCGAGACTGATCCCGCCAAATGTGAGTTGTACATCGTCGAAGGCGACTCGGCTGGCGGCTCAGCCAAGCAAGGCCGCGACCGCCGCTTTCAGGCCATACTGCCACTGCGCGGCAAAATCTTGAATGTAGAGAAATCCCGCTTGGACAAGATGCTGAGCAGCAAAGAGATCAAAACCTTGATCACGGCTTTGGGCACCGGCATTGGGGATTCTTTTGACTTGAGCAACTTACGCTATCACCGCGTAGTGATTATGACGGATGCGGATGTGGATGGAGCGCACATCCGCACCCTGCTACTGACCTTTTTCTTCCGTTACATGGAACCATTGATCGAGAACGGGCACCTCTTCATCGCCCAACCACCGCTTTACCGCATTGAAACTGACCGCCAGACCTTCTACGCCTATTCGGAAGCCGAACGTGAAGAAATCCTGGCGAAACTGAAAGGCAAAAAGGTGACCATACAACGCTACAAGGGCTTGGGCGAGATGAATCCAGAGCAACTGTGGGAAACTACCATGAACCCAGAGAAACGCACTCTGCTTCAGGTTACGTTGGAAGATGCCTTAACTGCTGACAGCACATTCGATATGCTGATGGGCTCCAGCGTGCCGCCACGCAAACGCTTCATCCAAACAAACGCCAAACACGTGCAAAACCTCGACATTTGATCGCGTCGAGCAATGTTTCAACAGAACAAATGGCGGTGCAGATGCTCTTGCACTGCTTATGATCCTTGGTGTTTACCAGATGCAGTTCTCGTGATATTGTGTCAGGAGTTGATATTATGAGTAAACCGAGGGGGCATGATAGGTCAAGTCGAGTAATTAGCATTGTAAGTATCGTTATTGCTGTTCTCAGTGCGTACTTCTCGTATCAGGCAAACCTAATAGCACGCGAAGCAAACGAGATCGCCTTTAAGGAAGCGCGTGCAATTATCGTCGTGGATCAGTGGCCACCGCTCCTTTCTAGTGTTACCATTTGCAGGGATCGCCTCAGCGGACAATATCGCGTTTCTTGCTCCGTCCTTCTTAAAGACGCAATCTTCTCCAATAGGGGCGGGCAGGGTACCTCGCTGGTGCAAGTCCACATACGTGAGCAGGGTTTGGAATTTGAACCCACTTTCATGGGTACAAACTTTTGGTCACCTGGTGTTAATGTGTACGAGGATGATAAGAAGCTTGTTCTTCCGTGTGATATCCCTGCTGGAGCAAGCCGGAGATGGAGCTTTGAGAGGGAAGAAATGCACTGGTTTGCACAAGACCGTTGTATAGACGCACTGTCTAAATACCAATCACTTGTCTCTGGTTCGCATGAGGTCTGGGAATTTCGCTTTGGTAACGGTCAAGAGCTCACATATCCAGTGATAGGAATTAGTGTAAGCCGGAGGATATCAGGACCAGAGGATATTGAGGAATGCCGATAAACCCCTGCTTGAAGAGCTCATTATGGATGTTATTGTCCGGGACAGCATTGGCAGTTCGGTCAAGTAATCCCACTGAGTATTTCTAAACTCATATGGCCTTGTGTAGCTCAGTTGGCAACGCAACTTTTACCTTTACTTCTCTCTGCCCCGGGGTGGGCAAAGGCACGATGTTCCCCTGGATTGGACGCCCATCCACGTGGTGGGAACCGCATTGCCCTCGCCGACCCGCTGCACTGATATGTGATAGCGTGTGCTGCGAAAGATACGTGCGGCCTCAAAACCAGCCCATCCTTGTGGGATGACAGGAGCAATCTGCAAGCCATCGAGTGTGGGCCGAATGCCCAAAATCCACTGAGTGATGGCGACATAGTTCCATACCGTTGTGCGCTAATTTGACGACAGAGCAGTATGTGCTATAATAAAATTGCATTCAAGCGAGCCAAGCCTGAGTAGCTCAGTCGGCAGAGCAACCGCCTTGTAAGTGGTCGGTCGGGGGTTCGATTCCCCCCTCAGGCTCCATGCGCTGATGACAAGACTTGTCATCGTAAGCGCAGCGAGCAATATCTGCTTGGGCAGGTAGCGAAGTGGACAAACGCGGCTGACTGTAAATCAGCTGGCTCAGCCTTCGGTGGTTCGAATCCGCCCCTGCCCATAATGAGACCGCCTGCTACCTCTTGGTAGACAGGCGGTTTTGTTATATCCGCGGACGGACCATCTACCGCTCTCCTCGTTTGACACCACGCCTTCACAGGGGTTATAATGGCTCTGAAATGGAACCCGGGTTACTGCCAGACCATCACCGCTCAAGGAGGAGAAGATGGAACCTTTTCAGCCACAGGTGCTTTCTTACGAAGAAATCCGTGCCCTGTTGACCGAAGTATCCCCGCAGGAATTCGAACAAGCCAAGGCGCATTCGCTGACCCGCCTCAAACGCCAGATCCTTTACGAGGGCCAGCCCGCCAGCGCCATCGTGCGCGACACGGACGGCAATGAGTACATTGACTGCACCTCCCAAGCCTGGTCGCTCAATGTGGGTTACTGCCACCCGGACGTATTGGCTGCCGTCGTGGAGCAAATGCGCCACCTGACCCACGTCCGCTATAGTTACGCTACCATCCCCCGCATCAAACTCCTGAACCGCTTGCCGCAGCTTTTCCCTGGTAACTTGACAAAGGTCGCCCTCAACAACCAAGGGGGTGGAACGACCATTGAGGCAGCCATGAAATTAGCCATGATCAACAAACCTGGCGCAACCACCTTCCTGGTGCCATATCGTGCCTACCACGGCTGCTCTCTAGTAACCATAGCAGCCAGCCATTACATGCCTGGTCTCTGCCGCTTCCCCGGCTTTGGGCTCGACCACCTGGTCAAATTCCCTTACCCTTACTGTTATCGTTGCCCCGTAGACAAGAATCCACGCACCTGCAGCCTGGCTTGTTTGGACAGTGTCGAACAAGTGATCCGTTACGGCACGAATACGCCCATCGCCGGATTGATTATCGAACCGATGCAAGGAGCCGGGGGACAGATTCCAACCCCACCAGGCTACCTAGCAGGTCTGAAGGAAATTTGTCAACGCCATCACATCTTCCTGATTTACGATGAATGCCAGACCGCTTTTGGCCGCATCGGTGCGATGAGTGCAGCGGAATATTACGGCGTTGCCCCAGATATGCTGGTCCTCTCTAAAGGATTGGGTGGCGGGTTCCCTATTGGCGCCCTCTTGGCACGCGAAGATCTCAAGGGGTTCACTGCGGTAGAAGAGCACACCACCTTTGGCTCCAACCCGGTCTCCTTTGCCGCTGCCCTAGCCAACATCGAGGTCATGTTGCGCCTCGACCTGCCCGGACGAGCACGGCGGCTTGGGGAATATGCTACAGCCCGTTTACGGCATATACAAGAGGAGCACCCACTGATCGGCGATGTGCGCGGGCCAGGGCTGTTCATCGGCGTGGAGCTAGTTGAAGACCCCCAGACCAAAGTGCCAGCCACCGAGCGTGCCACGGCCTTGGTAGAGCTGGCTATGCTGCACGGGGTCATCTTCGACGTAGACATGCCCGACTTGGTGAACGGACTCCCCACCCGGCGCAATACCATCAAAATCAAGCCCCCTCTGACCATCACTGAGGAACAACTCGACCGTGCGTTGGATGTGTTCGAGACCGTCTTAAAGGAAGTGGAGCAGTTCTCGCCAGAAGAACTCGTGCAGATTCGCGAGCAGATGATCCAGGAAGCGATGCCAAGGTAGCCATCCTTGCCACGCGAACCGTAGGAAAACAGAGGGAGGGTAGGGCATGACCCAATATATTATCGCCCATGATGTCGGCACCGGCGGCAACAAGGCAGTGCTCGTAGATACAGAGGGAAACGTACGCGCTACCGCTTTCGCCCCTTACCCTATTGCCTATCCCCACCCGGACTGGGCTGAGCAAGAACCAGAAGATTGGTGGCGGGCGGTTGTTTCTACGACGCGCCAAGTGCTGGAGCAGGCCCAAGTTGCGCCAGGTGATGTCCTGTGCATGGTATATACCACGCAGATGTTGGGCATCGTCCCCATGGGCAAGGATGGGAAGCCACTGCGTCCGGCCATTATCTGGCTAGATGCCCGCGCCCCTGAGCAGGCTGAGCGCATCATGCGCAAGTTCCTGGGGCGCAAAGTCTTTGCCTGGATTGCTGGGGCAGAACTGTCTGGAAAAGATGGCTTGCCCAAACTGCTCTGGCTCAAGGAGCATGAGCCACAGGTCTATGAGGCAATGAGCTGCTTTCTCGATGTGAATGGCTACCTTATCTACCGTGCCACCGGCAACATGGTCTTTGAGTGGTCTTGCGCTTCTGCCTTCGGCTTTGACCTCAAGAAGAAAGACTGGCTACGGAGCATTATACGCTACATTGGGATTGATATCGCCAAATTCCCCCCTCTCGTGCGTTCCATTGACCAGGCAGGCAGGCTGACCGCACCGGCAGCAGCAGAATGCGGGCTTTTGGAAGGCACCCCGGTCTTCGGCGGAGGCGGAGACGCTCCTGGAGCAGCCGTTGGCGCCGGTGCGGTGGAAGAAGGGGACGGCCATATCTATCTAGGAACCTCCGGCTGGGTGGGTGTGACCACGCACAAAACGCCCACAGGCCGTCACGGTGTGGCCACACTGCAATCTGCTGACCCCGGCAAGGCGCTATTGTTCGCTGAGATGGAGACGGCAGGAGCATGCTTGAAATGGATCGCCGATGAGTTCTACAAAGCGGAGCAGGCTGATCCGAACATCCCGAATGTCTATGCGCTGATGGATGCCAAGGTGGAAACCATCCCACCTGGCTCCGACTTTCTGATTTGCACGCCATGGCTCTATGGCGAACGCGCACCCATTGCCGATACCTGGGTGCGCGGCACCTTCTTCAACCTCAGCGCCGACCATACCCGTGAACACCTCCTGCGCGCCGTGTACGAGGGCGTGGCTTACAATTTGCGCTGGATGATCGAGATTGTGGAGCAAACCTTTGGTTTCCCCTTGCCGACGCTGCGTGTCATCGGCGGTGGCGCACGAGGCAAGCCTTGGATGCAGACCATTGCCGATGTCACCGGCCGGCGAGTTGAGACGGTGGTCAACCCACAGGAGGCAGGAGCGGTTGGAGCAGCGCTCACTGCTGCCGTTGGTTTGGGACTGTACCCGGACTTTGAATCGCTGAAGAAAATCGTGCGTGTAGAGCATGAATTCGAACCACAGGCTGAAAATGCGCCTACCTATGCCGTCCTCTACCAGGCATATCAACGCTTATATGCCTCCCTGCGCCGCCTGTACCGGGACGTGAACGAGGTACGTTTCCGAAAATAAGAGAAATTCGGCAATCTACTACAAATCCAAAGGAGGATACCATGGCTATAGACGTAGAATCTTTGCCCCTCGCGTTGCCCGAAGGGGTGGATTATGAGGAGTACGTGATTGGCACATACCTAGTTTCATACCCCAAGGCTATCCCCGTTGCCAAGTTGGCTCCCGCCTTGGCGATTGAGCAATCTACGGGCACCTGGGTGCCCGTGCCCGGGGAAACGCCTGAGGTGCGCCGCAAGCACGTCGCCAAAGTCATCGGCGTGTACGAAATCCCGGACTATGAATGGATGGTCCCTCGTGAAGTGGAGGAGCGTCAATACATCATCCAAATCGCTTTTCCGGAGATCAACTTCGGCGAGCAAATCCCGATGTTGTTGACCACAGTCATTGGCAACATCTCCATGGCTGGCAAACTCAAGGTGCTCGACTTGCGCTTTCCTAAAAAGTACGTTGCCGGCTTCCAAGGACCCAAATTCGGCATCCCCGGCATCCGTAAACTCCTTGGTGTGCCCAAGCGTCCCTTGCTCAACAACATGATCAAGCCTTGCACCGGCTATCCGCCTGAAGTGGGCGTAGAACTGTTCCGCCTGGCTGCCCTAGGCGGCTGCGATATCATCAAAGACGATGAATTGCTGGCAAATGCTTCCTTCTGCGAGTGCGAGAGACGGGTGAAACTGTACATGGAAGCAGAGCGTCAGGTCTACGAAGAGACCGGTGAGCACACCCTGTATACAGTGAACGTCACCGATGAGGTACCCAAAGTTTTTGAGAACGCTCGCCGCGCTGTAGAACTGGGCTGCAATGCCCTGATGGTCAACTACTTGGTGACCGGCTTTCCCGTGCTGCGTGCGTTGGCAGAGGACCCCGCCATCAACGTGCCGATCCTGGCACACATGGATCTGGCGGGAGCGCTCTATGCTTCGGAATGGCACGGCATCAGTTCTCACCTGGTATTGGGCAAACTGCCACGCCTGGCGGGGGCGGACATTGTGGTCTTCCCTGCACCCTATGGCAAGGCGCCGGTGCTGATGGAGAAATTCCAGAACGTAGCGCGCAATCTGTCCTTCCCCTTCTATCATATCCGGCCTACGTTCCCCATGCCCAGCGGCGGCATCACGCCCAAGATGGTGCCTGATGTCATCCGTGACTTGGGACCGGACATTGTCATCGGTTCTGGTGGCGGCATCCATGCTCACCCGCAAGGGCCGGTTGCTGGGGCGAAAGCCTTCCGGCAAGCCATTGACGCGACCATGCAGGGTCGTTCTCTGGAAGATGCCGCCAAAGAGTATCCCGAACTAAGGGTTGCTCTGGAGACCTGGGTAGACCCATTTGGCAAAGGGCTGGGCATGTAAGCCACTGGCAACCTGTGGTAGCAATGCACCCTTAATTTGGCTTCTGTGTTGCTGCTGGTTATAATAAACAAACAAGGATACAATCATTACCGTTCCTATGCCAGATCACGAAGAATGGCACGTTGGCAACCGTTAGGTATCATCAGACAATTTGGGTTGCCACGCTCGCTGTTTGAAACCGGGTGAGCATAGGAACGGATCTCTTTTCCATCCTGAACCTCTCTGGTCAGAATGCCAGGGAGGTTTTGAGAAGAGGAGGACATGGATGAGCACGGACTCTCCTTGGAGCGAAGAGGAGAGGGCTTTTCTCGCCCGCCTGGATGCCCCTTGGAAAATCCAAGAGTACCTGGACAGCATCCCCTATAACACAGATAGCCAGACTCGCTCCCCGCGCCGGGTCATGCGCGATGGCAAGGCACACTGCCTAGAGGGAGCACTCCTTGCTGCTGCCGCACTGCATTTCCATGGCTATCCTCCACTTATCATGGACCTGCGAGCGGTGGATGACGATGACCACGTGATAACCATTTATCGTGTACGCGGCTTGATTGGAGCCATAGCCAAGTCCAATTTTTCCCTATTGAGGTTCCGTGAACCTGTCTATCGCAACTACCGCGAACTCGCCCTTTCTTATTTTGAGCCTTACTACAATATGCTCGCTGAACGGACTTTACGCGCTTACTCCCGCCCCCTCGATCTCAGCATTTTCAATGCCCAAGATTGGATGACTAGCGAGGAAGACCTTGCCTGGATTGGCAAACGCCTTGATGCACTGCCACATTACCCCCTGTTCGACGAAGTAACGGCACAAAATCTGCAGCCTGTGGACGACCTTCTCTACCGAGCCGGCCTCCTGGGATCAGACCTGGCAGGCTTGTACAAACCCAAACCGCCCCACGAACGCAAGGCTCGAATGTAGCTGCTCTGTGGGTAGTTCATAGGTAGAGAAACTACCTAATCAACTCTGCAATTAAAGCACAATAGCACCTAGCCAGAGATCAACAAGTTCTGCTACCCCTTTAACAGAACAAGAGGCGCGGATTTCCCGTGCCCCTTGTTCTTCGCTCGCTCATTGTGTGGTAGGAGTAGGATGCATAGCACGCCAAGGAACTGAATTAGGTATAAAGAGAGATTGACCGAATGGTTCCTTGCCGAACTGGCTAATTTTCTCTTGCACGGGTACGGAGATCAGCCAGTCAATGAAGGCATTTGCCAAGCCGGCTTGGATGTGCGGCCCTTTGGCTGGGTTGACGGCAATGACCCCATAGGGGTTGAATAAGACGGGGTCGCCTTCCAACAGGATATCCAAATGGAGGCCTTGCAACTTGCGGGCTAAGTAGGTAGCACGGTCGCTGAGTGTATAAGCCTGCTTCTCATCGCTCATCGTCAGCACAGCGCCCATGCCCTGTCCTGCCGAAACGTACCAAGCGCCCTTCGGCTCAATGCCAATCGCTTGCCAAATACTTTTCTCCTTAGCATGTGTACCTGATGCATCACCGCGTGAAATAAAAGTTGCCTGTACCTGTGCAATCCTCTGAAAGGCTTCCGCCGCGCTGCTCAATCCTCTGATACCAGCCGGGTCATTGGCTGGGCCAATGATAATAAAGTCATTGTACATGACATCTTCGCGGCGGATGCCATGTCCCGCCCTCATGAACGCTTCTTCCTTGTCTGGATCATGGACCAGTAACACATCGGCATTGCCATCTTCTCCCAGCTTTATTGCCTGACCGGTGCCTACCGCAATCACATCCACCCGGACACGATATTGCTGTTCAAAATCAGGCAGGATAAACTCAAGCAGGCCCGAGTCACGGGTGCTGGTTGTTGTGGCGAGGATCAATCTCTGCGGTGACATCGAGCTGGGCGAGGCATTTGTCAGGTTGGAGGGGGTTGTTTCCATACGCGTGCGAAACAGCAAGACGAAACAGAGCAATATCAACAGACTCAAAATGAATTTGATTGGCATGCGTGGGGCAGCAGGTTTTTCCATTTCAACCTCCCAGAAACAAGTAATGAAGGAGCCCGATAATGATACCGCCAAGCACTAGCCACACTGTGTCCAGTTGAAAGCGCAGCAAGGCAACAATCCCTCCAAGCAAAATGAGCGCCGTCCACACATCAATAATGGCTGAATGGAGCAAAGCCAGGGCAACCGACAGGATGAGCGCCACCACGGCGGCATTCACCCCCTTCAAGAAAGCTTGGGCAACGGGCGAAGTGCGCAGTTGCGGAATCAACGGCCCGCTTAAAGAAACAATCAAGAACGAGGGAAAGAACATACCTAAAGTGGATACCATGGCACCCGGAACCCCCGCTACCAGGTAACCAATAAAGGTAGCCGCAGAAGAGACGGGCCCTGGCGTAAATTGGCCAACAGCAATAGCATCTAACAGTTGCTGCTGACTCAGCCAGCCATAACGTGTTACGACATCGCGCTGAATGAAAGCAAACAGCACCATTCCACTGCCAAAAAGCAAAGAGCCAACTTTCAGGAAGAACAAACCCAGGCGTACTAAGCGGTCATCTATGTGGCCTATCGCAAACCGCGGCGCCAAAGGGAGTAAACTACCGCCTACAATTCCGTGCGCAAGCCAAGGCAATTGCCATTTAGTAGATAACAGAAGGCTGATCGCCCCAGCCGACAACAGCACCAGCGCCTCATTGACACCAGCAAGGGCTGCGGCTAAGGAAGCGATGCCCAACAGAAGCGAAAGCCGGTCATGGATTGCCACACGGCCCAAGCGGTAGACCGACATCAGGATAATCGCCATCACCACCGGGTTGATGCCATAGAACAGGCTAGCTACCTGGGGCAATGTGCCCAGGCGGACATATAGTGCAGCGATCGCCAGGCTGATCAGAGAAGCCGGCAAGATAAACGCGCCACCACCTGCGATCAGCCCCAGCCATCCGGCACGCACAAAACCGATGTGGATCGCCATTTCCGTGGCATTGGGACCAGGCACAAGGTTAACGGCCGCCAGCAAATCGAGGAAATGCTCTGGGCTCAGCCAGCGGCGCTTGTGCACGGCCTCCTGCTCCATCAAGGCTATGTGCGCGGCAGGCCCTCCAAAGCTGATGGTACCCAGCTTGAGAAATAGCCAAGTAACCTCTAATAGCCGGTTTTTGGAATCGTTATCCATTTGTTGCGCCTGTGAGGCTGTGTCGCCATTTTGGAGAGACGCACTCAATACACCATCTCCCCGCGGACAAAAGCCTTCGTGCGGGGATCGCGCGGCGACTGGAAAAAGACCTCTGCCTCTGCCACTTCAATGAGTTCACCCCCCAACAGCAATGCTGCCCGATGGGCAAGCCGGCGCGCCTGAAAGACGTTATGCGTTACCAGTACTACCGTGACACCATGGTCGCGGTTTAGCGCCCGTACAATATCCTCGATAAGCCCCACGTTGTAGGGATCCAAGTTGGCTGTTGGTTCGTCTAACAGCAATACGTCTGGTTGCAAGACCATCGCACGCGCCAAAGCCACACGCTGTGCTTCCCCGCCAGAAAGGGTTCGCGCCCGCTGATGCGCCAATGCCGCCAGGCCTACCTGATCCAAAACGGCTTGGACAAGCGCATCGGAATCGCGTTGCCCACGCAGCCAAAGGCCATAGGTTACATTAGCCCATACACTGCGATCCAAGAGCACAGGCCGTTGGAACACGGTGGTCACACGTCGGCGCAATTCCAGCGGCATGGGCTGAACGGGGTTGAATTCAGCATCCAGAAAACGGATATGGCCCGTGGTAGGTGGTTCGAGGAAATTCAGCAGCCTCAACAGGGTGCTCTTCCCCGCACCGCTTGGCCCCACTACAGCGAAAATCTCCCCCTGTCGGATGCCCAAGTAATCCACACGCAGCACGCACCGGCCGTCATATACCTTGGTTACATTGCGTAACAGATAGATGAACTCGCTCATCGGTCGAGCGCTCTCCCTTGCAAACGGAGCATAGACAGATTGGTGACGAAAGCAAGCCCTAATAAGATCAACCCCAGCGCCATGGCTAGGCTAAAGTCGCCCTTGCTTGTCTCCAACACGATTGCCGTCGTGAGCACGCGCGTGCTGTGCTCGATATTGCCGCCCACCATCATAACCGCTCCCACTTCAGAGATAATGCTGCCAAAGCCTGCGATGATGGAGGTAATGACCCCAATCCGCGCTTCCAGGAGGATAGTGAGCGCAGTTTGCCATGGCGTAGCACCCAGTGCCTGCACTTGCTGTCGTAAGCCGGGATCCACGCTCATCACTGCCGCCATTGTGAAACCAGCTACCATCGGAAAGGCGATAATGGTTTGTGCTACTACCATTGCTGCCGGCGTAAACAATGAGGGGATGATGGGCCAACCTAACCTGCCTAAAGGCCCACTGCGTGAGAGCAGCATATAGACGAAAAGGCCCACTACTACGGGCGGAAAGCCCATGCCGGTATACATCAATGCAATAACCATCCGCCGCCCAATGAAACGTTTCAGCCCCAAGAAAACCCCTAAGGGAATGCCTAAAATCGTACTGCACAGCAACGCCGTACCTGTTACCCTCAGGGACAGCGCCACGATCTCCATCAGAGCGGCATCTCTAGTGAGAATCAGATAAATCGCGCGAACCAGGCTTTGCCACATCACTGCCAGCCCTTATTCACCGGCTCTTCTGTATTCATGCCTCTGGTTTGCCCCATGGACCCCTTTGAGAATTTCGATCCCATGAGGGAGAGCAGGCAGAATGACCGCCAAGCCCTCCTTGACTGCTTTGGGGCTGCCTGGCAGGTTTACAATGAGCGTCCGTCCACGAATACCAGCAATAGCCCGGGAAAGCATGGCATGAGGCGTGGTTTTCAACCCTTCTACTCTCATCGCTTCAGCCAGACCAGGCGTTTCTCGCTCAATCACATCGCGTGTCGCCTCTGGGGTCACATCTCGGGGAGCAAAACCTGTCCCCCCGGTAGTGAGGATGAGGTCTAGCCCTTCCCTGTCGCTCCAAGCAAGGAGTATCTCACGGATTTGATCGCGCTCATCAGGCACGACAGCCCGTTTCTTGACTTCTGCCTTCAGTTCCTCTGTAGCCCATTGGTAAATAACCGGGCCGCTGACATCCTCTGTCTCTCCACGTGAACAGCGGTCGCTAATTGTTAAAATTCCCACCGAAATTCCCATCTAGACCTCCATCCTTGTACTGCCCGTTTTACTCCCCCCAGTCCAGCATGATAACCTGCACGCGGCTCCCTGCCGGGACATGACGCATGTCCTCAGGAATAACCGCTACCCCATTGGCATAGACCATTGAACTGAGGATACCAGAACCCTGGTCGCCTGTGAGATAGGCACAGTATTCTGGCTGCCCTGCAGACGCTGTTAACGCCTTTTCCACGCGTACGCGCAGATAATGACGGCGCTCGTCTTTCCGCTTCACCTCGTCCATCAGTGTCGCCTCTACCACGGGCTTATCCCACTTTTCAATGCCCAGCATCTTGAAAATAGCAGGGCGAGCGAAGAGTTCAAAGGCAATCATGACCGAAACGGGATTGCCAGGCAGACCCAACAACGGCACTCCACCAATTTGCCCAAAAGCAAGTGGTTTCCCTGGCTTCATCCGTACTCGCCAGAAAGTGATGTCCCCCTCTGCTGCCAGGACTTTTTTCACAATGTCGAAATCGCCCACTGAGACACCCCCTGAGGTGAGGAAAAGGTCTACCCTCTGCGCCAAGCCCTCACGGATTTTCTGTGTCAGATCGGTGATGTCATCACGAGCAATGCCCAACAGGATAGGCTCCCCACCACAGCGAATCACCTGCGCGGCATTGGAATAGCTGTTGGCATTGCGGATCTTGCCTGGAGCAAGC
>Ga0315298_1003943_pt1 | contig 22795 bp, 19 predicted proteins | sample WHS_1_MG_FD_203077 | JGI IMG/M metagenome (GOLD analysis project Ga0315298, IMG submission 203077) | Extremophilic microbial mat communities from Washburn Hot Springs, YNP, Wyoming, USA - WHS_1_MG | ecosystem: Environmental > Aquatic > Thermal springs > Hot (42-90C) | place: USA: Wyoming...
TGTTAACAAAGAAAAGGTTCAGGGAGAAGAAGGCAGAAGTATTCACATGCCCGTTTACAGGAGAAAAGGTTGTGCTTGTCCCCTCTGTCCGTCCAGACTTCAGCATAGTACACGTTTCGCGTGTGGATCGCGAAGGAAACGCTCAGATAGATGGCATAAAAGGCGAAGATGTTGAAGGCGCAAGGGCTGGGAAAAAACTGATTGTTATGGCTGAAGAAATTGTTGACACAGAATTTATAAGGGTTCAGCCAGATCAAACAGTCATACCAAACATTTACGTCACCTACGTTGTAGAATGTCCATGGGGTTCATATCCAATGATGGTTTACAATTATTACGATTACGACATGGAACACATCCGCAGGTATTATGAGCAATGCAAAACAGAGGAAGGATGGCAGAAATACTGCGAAGAATACATAACAAGCGTAAACAACCATGTGGAATTTCTACAAAAGATAGGCATAGAAAGATTGTTGAAGCTGAAGGCGAAAAAACCCTTTGCATATTAGAAGGAAGAGATGGAAATGACTAAAAAATATGCAAAACCGGAAGAATTTTCAACCCTTGAACTTATGGCTGTTTGCGGCTCAAAACAGATAAAAAACGGCGAAGTGGTCTTCATCGGCACAGGTTTACCATTAATCGCTGCAATGCTTGCAAAGAAAACCCACGCCCCAAAAGCGAAAATAGTTTATGAAGCAGGATTCATAGATTCAAACGCTATTGACATAGCCTTATCCATAGCTGATTCTAGATTGGGATACCATGCGTCTGGGGCCATTGGTTTAATAGAAACATTGGGGTTGATGCTGCAAGGCGGGCATGTGGATGTAGGCTTTGTTGGAGCTGCCCAAATTGACGAGTATGGAAACATAAACACAACATACATAGGAAACTTCGAAAACCCAACAGTTAGGCTTCCAGGAAGCGGAGGCGGAAACGACATAGTTTCTTCAGCAAAACGCATAGTAATCATAATGACCCATGAGAAAAGGAAAATGGTGAAAAAACTCGATTACTTGACAAGTCCAGGCTTTTTAGATGGACCAGGAGCTAGGGAAAAAGCTGGACTTTTAGGCGGAGGGCCATCGCTTGTGGTTACAAACCTTTGCCAGATGGATTTCGAACCAAAAACAAAACGCATAAGGTTAGCAACAGTCCATCCTGGCGTAACAATCCAACAAATTAAGGAAAACACTGGTTTCGACTTGATTATTCCTAAGGATGTTCCAACCACGGAATTGCCAACATATGAAGAGCTTGAACTTTTAAAAGCAATAGACCCTCATGGAATTTACATTCCAAAACCTAAATAGTTGGCGTTTTTTCTTGTGGAATTTTTGGTTTTTGCTTTGTTACCTGTTCAACTATTTTCCAGAATTCTTCTTCAGTTAATCCCTTTCTCAAATCCCTCATAAGCTTTTTTATCTGGTAGAAGGTCATTTGTGTTCCACCCTTGTCTAGGCTTTCCTGCACATTTTTTATTCTGCGGACTATTTCCTCTATCTGCCATGGTGTAGCTTTGATTCCAGCCGAAGCCAAGCGGTTTTCAACAAGATGTCTTCCACTTTGTTTTCCAAAGTAGAATGTGGTTTCTCTTTCAATGATTTCTGGGGGAAAAGGCTCATAAATTAGCGGATGCGCCAGCATGCCATGAACGTGCTCATCCACTTCATAGGAGAAGGCGTTTTCGCCTATTATTGGCTTATGATATTGTATTGGCAATGCAAAGCTTTTCTCAACAAGCTGTGAAAGTCTGTAAAGCTTCTTCAAATCCAAGCCAGTATCTATATCATAGAGAAGCTCCAAAGCAACGACAACTTCCTCCAAAGGTGCTAATCCAGCCCTTTCCCCGAAACCAGCAACACAGGTGTGCACATAGCTTACGCCTTCTTCCACTGCTGCTAGGGTGTTGGCTGTTGCTAAGCCAAAGTCGTTGTGGCAGTGAACTGAAAGCGGAATTTCCTTGCCAAACTTTTGTGAAAGACCTTCTCTCACATGGGAGATTAGATAACGCATTGATAATGGTCTTAAAAATCCCACAGTGTCCGCAATGACAAGTCTATCCGCTCCAGCCTTAACGGCAGCCTCAAAAATTTGTAAAATGTCTTCAAGAGGCGTTCTGGAGGCGTCTTCCAAAACAAAATCCACCGTGGCTCCTTGCTTTTTTGCGTATCCGATGGCTTCAACACTTTCTTTTAAAACTTGCTCCTTAGTCATTTTAAGCCTGTAATGCAGATTTAATCCATTAAATGGTGTGGACATTAGGATTTCTCTTATGCCACATTCAAAACAAGCGTCTATGTCGCTTTTAATTGTGCGGGCTGAGGCTGCGAGGCGGGCATTTTGGAAGCCTTCATTTGCAATTCTTCTAACATCGTTTTTCTCTTCTTCGGATATGGCTGGAAATCCAACTGTTATTAGGGATACTCCCATTTCATCCATCATTTTAGCAAGCTTAACTTTCTCCACATAGGTTAGGAAAACTGTTGGGGTTAGGATTCCTTCTCTGAGGGTTTCGTCCCAAATGAAGACTCTTTCGGGAAGTTTTGGGGGCAAATTTTTTCTATAATGGTTATAGTTTGCGATTAAGCCTTGAGCCTCAAGTTTTCTGAATATTGTTTTCCTCATTTAACACACTTTCCAACAATTAAGAGTCAGTGCGCATCTATTATTTTAACAGCCATTCATATAAAATTGACTTAGTTACCCTCACAGCAAACCTAAATTATTTAGACTAAAATTCCATAAAGTGAATGCAAAGGTGAAGCGTATGGACATATTTGAGGCTATTGAAAAGAGGAGGAGTATACGAAAGTTTAAGCCCGAACCAGTAGATGAAAGGGATTTAAGAAAAATTTTAGAAGCTGGACGTTTAGCCCCTTCTGGTAGCAATCGCCAACCATGGTATTTCATAGTTGTCAGAGACTTAGAAACAAAAAGGGCATTGTCTATAGCTGCAAACAATCAAAGGTTCATCGCAGACGCAGGCGCTGTAATTGTGGCTTTAGGCGACCCGGGAGTTTCTTCAACAAAAATGCCTTACAAACTTTCTTCAACAAGAGTATCTCATCTGCAAGACCCTATGATAGCAGTTGAGCATATGGTTTTAGCTGCAACAGCCCTCGGATATGGAACATGCTGGATTGGAGCCTTCAACCAAGAAGAGGTTAAAAAGATTCTGAAAATTCCCGAAAATCTTGCGGTCGTCGCTTTGCTACCCGTAGGTGTTCCAGAAGAGAATCCGCTTGCGAGACCAAGAAAAGCATTCAACGAAATATTTTTCAAAGACTCTTATGGAGTTCCGCTTGAACTATAAACGTCTCTTCACTTCTTTTTTATTCTGCTTCCATAATCGCCATAATTCTATGATGGTGCATTCATGACATTTTAGACTCTGCGCTCTGCAAGTGTATTTGGCTAAAAGCCAAAATAAGCCTCCCTTCACCATTCTTCCATACTTTATTGTTTTTATGTTGGTTATAGGATGTAATTGTTGGCAATTTATCAAGAAAGAGTTTTATACGGTTTCAAAATTATTCTGCAATAACCTTTGGTGATAAATTTGGATTTTGAATTAACCGCTGAACAGAAAATGATTGTTGAAGCAGCTGCTGATATAGCCAAGGATTTTGGTCCAGAATATTGGCGAGAGAAAGATAAGAAGCATGAGTTTCCAGAAGATTTTTGGAAAAGTCTTGTGGATGCTGGTTTTCCAGGCATAATAATTCCAGAAAAGTATGGCGGCGGCGGAATGGGCATGTTTGAAATGATTCTAGCCATGGAGACGCTGGTTTCTGAAGGTTGCGGTTTGGCTGGAGAATGGTTTCTATGTTTAACCTCTGTCTTTGGAGGCTTGTCAATAGCAAAACATGGCAACGAAAATCAAAAGGCGAAATATTTGCCAAAAATTGCAAAAGGTTTAGAATTCTGCCTAGCCCTAACAGAACCAGACGCTGGGACGAACACGCTGAACATTAAAACAACCGCCACAAAAGAAGGAGACCAGTATAGAGTTGATGGTCAAAAAATGTTTATCTCAGGCGCCGACAGAGCCAAAGGAATGCTTCTCGTCACAAGAACAACACCATTAGAAAAGGCTCCGAAAAAAACTTTGGGATTAAGCCTTTTCCTTGTTGATTTGCCAAACCCAGCCATCGAAATCATTCCAATAGAAAAGCATGGAATCAACTATTCAAAAACCTTTGAAGTTTACATAAACGACCTTAAAATTCCAGCGGAAAACATGCTCGGCGAACCGGACAAGGGATGGTATCTCCTATTGGACACGCTTAATCCTGAACGCATGTCCTTTTCAGCCGCAGCCTGCGGCCTAGGGCTTTTAGCCATAAAAAAGGCTGTAGAATATGCAAAAGAAAGAAGGGTTTTTGACGCACCAATAGGCTCACATCAAGCGCTCCAGTTTCCATTGGCTGATGCTAAAGCAAAAATTGAGGCTGCTAGGCTTTTGAATTATAAGGCTGCTTGGCTCTTTGACAAGGGAATAGAATGCGGCGCAGAAGCGAACATGGCTAAAGTAGCCGCTGTAGAAGCCGGCACAAGCGCTGTTTATCATGCAATGCAAACCTTCGGCGGATATGGCTATGCAGTGGAATATGATGTTGAACGGTGGTGGAGGGAAATAAACCTCATTCGATTGGCTCCAGTTACGCAGCAGATGGCATTAGCCTTCATAGGACAACACGTTCTAGGACTACCAAAATCCTACTAGCATTCTACTCTATGGAGTAAAGTTATTAGAAAGCTTTGTTAGAGTATATTGAGCGTCTTGAACTATGAAGCGTGGAATTATTTCTTCTGAAAAATTGGCTGAAACTTTAAGAACGTCTAATTTAGATGTGAGTTCCATAAGTTTAGAGAAGGCTATTGAATACTATAAAAAGGCAGAGGAGCCTGAATGGAAGAGGTTATCTGCAACGCAAGCGCACAATGAATCTGTTAGAAAAGGTTTCAAATTCAAATAATCAATTAGGTGGAAAAGTTCTGGGCTTTACAAAGAGTCATGGTTTGCTGGTTTTAGCAAGTTTTGGTTTCAGTTTTATCCTTGTCTTTTCAACGATGCTTAAAAATGTTGGAGTTTCAAGTTTGCAGCAGGTTTTCTTTCGTGTGACATTAGCTCTTCCGCTTATACTTTTGCTTATTAAGGGAAAATTTAAGCTTGAAAAGAAAGACTTACCATACTTCATATTAATTGGCTTCGTCTTCTCAGTGTTTCTCTTTTCAGCTTTGTCTTCCATAGTTTTCGGTTGCCCCATAGCTGTTTCCATAGCCCTAATTTATACGCAACCCTTCTTTACGGCAGTATTAGCCGCTCTCTCTAAGAGGGAACAAATAACTGTGGAGAAGGCGGTGATAATTACAGTTGGAATGATTGGAGCCCTTTTGGCGAGCGGGCTACTGACTGAGCAGTACTCCAATCTTAATATTACTGGAATATCTTTCGCTTTGCTTGCTGGTTTCCTTTACGCTACATACCTATTCTTCAAAAGAATGCGAAAAACAAGTTACACGCCGCTACAAGGGTTGTTTAACACTTTTATGTTTGCAGCGCCGTGCACACTAATTTTAGGGTTAACTCTAAGGCTTTTTACAACAAACACAAGTTTCATAGGCTTTTCAATGTTGGACGCATATCAGCTTCTCTTGTTAACCCTCTTCGCCTTTTTCAGCACAACGCTTCCGTATGGCTTGTTAAACTATACCAAACCAAGCGAAGTATCGCCGACAACTGAAGGAACAATACTTCTTTTAGACCCATTCCTCCACAATGTTTGGGCAATACTCATTTTTCAACAGTACATTTCAGTGATTCGCTATTTAGGAGTTGGATTAACGCTTCTAAGCGCTGCAGCCATGCTCAAAACTAAATAAAAACTTGGTATCCGATTTAGCTATGGAAGAAAAGTGAAAATTGACATTTAAATCCCCCCCTCTTACTTGAAAACCTTTTTAACAAAACAAAAATTAATTTCGCATGCATAGAAGGTGAAAAATTATGGAAGTTAGAAAAATAGCTGTTTTAGGCGCAGGTTTAATGGGACATGGCATAACACAAGTGGCAGCTCAAGTAGGCAAATACGAGGTTTACATGAGAGATGTTGAACAGCGCTTCATTGACAATGGCATGAACATGATAAAGACAAGCCTGCAAAAATTTGTAAGCAAAGGACAAATGACGGAACAGCAAATGAACGAAACTTTGGCACGAATCCATCCCACCATAGACCTTAAAGAAGCAGTTCAAAACGGTGACTTGATTATTGAGGCAGTGCCAGAAAATGTGGAGCTTAAAAAGGCAACATTCAAAGAAGTGGACACTTATGCGCCATCCCACGCCATAATAGCCTCAAACACATCTTCAATAAGTATAACAGAACTCGCTTCAGCCACAAAACGTCCAGAAAAAGTCTGCGGCATGCACTTCTTTAATCCGCCACAACTAATGAAGCTTATCGAAGTAATACGCGGAGCAAAAACATCAGACGAAACCATACAAACAGTTTTAGAAGTGGCGCACAAAATGGAAAAAGAAACAGTGCTCGTCAAAAAGGATTGCCCAGGCTTCATAGTAAACCGCATACTAATCCCAGCCCTAAACGAGGCAGTAGCCCTATACTGGGAAGGAGTAGCAGATAGGGATGATATAGACAAAGCAATAAAGCTTGGATTAAACTGGCCAATGGGTCCACTAATGCTTTTAGACTATATTGGTGCAGACACGACCCTTTTCATTGCAGAGGTTCTTGAACGGGAAATAGACGAGAAATTTCATCCGCATCCTGGGCTAAAGCTGATGGTTAAGGCTCAGCTTCTTGGAAGGAAAACTGGAAAAGGCTTCTATGATTGGACACAAAAATAGAGGAGCACAGCAAAATGGAGTTCAAATACATAATTTACGAGAAAAGCGGAGGAATAGCCACAATAACATTAAACCGTCCAGAAGCATTAAACGCCTTTAGCAAAGAAGTCATAGAAGAAATACTAAAAGCCTTAGAAGATGTGAAAGCTGACGAAAACACTCGAGTTGTCATTTTAACGGGAGCTGGCGAAAAAGCGTTTTCAGCAGGCGCAGACATAAAAGCCATGAAAGGAATGAACGCACTAAAGGCAAGGGAGCTTTCCCTCATGGGTGAAAAACTCTGTGACACTCTGGAAAATTTGGAGAAGCCAGTTATAGCCGCAATAAACGGTTACGCTTTAGGCGGAGGTTTAGAAGTTGCCATGGCATGCGATATACGCATTGCTTCAGAAAACGCGAGGATGGGACAAACAGAAATAAATATAGGATTAATTCCAGGCTGGGGTGGAACCCAAAGGCTCACGCGCTTAATAGGTAAAACAAAGGCAAAAGAACTCATCTTCACTGGAAAAATTGTTGACGCAAAAACGGCTGAACAGTTAGGTATAGTGAACATGGTTGTTCCAACAGAAAAATTTAGAGAAACAGTTCAGCAATTCGCTGCGGAGCTAGCCTCAAAAGCTCCAGTAGCGCTTAAGGTGGCTAAAGCCCTAATCAATAAAGGCTCAGAAATAAGCTTGGATGCTGCTATAGCCCTTGAACGGGAAGGTTTCGGCGTAGTTGCCTCAACTGAGGACTTGCAAGAAGGGGTTTCAGCATTCATCGAAAAAAGGAAACCAACATTTAAAGGCAAATAGAAAACTCAATAATTCCTATTCTTTTTGTGTGCAACGCTTAATGGCTTTTGGCTTGTAACTTTCACATTAAACATTAATTCCAACTTTTTAAAACAAAAGTTATATTTGAAACAATAAAGTTAACAACGTCTTCTAAAGATTGAGGAGATATTATTGCCAGATTTACGCATATTATTAGCTGACAACCCAGGAAAACGTGTGCTTTTGCTTGGAAACGAAGCTATTGCAAGGGGGATAATAGAAGCTGGCATAGGGGTTGTAACCACTTATCCGGGCACTCCAGCATCTGAGATAGGTGATTCCATTTCTGAAATTGCTGCTGATGCGGGAATATACATGGAATATTCCGTTAACGAAATTGTCGCTGCAGAAGTTGCTGGTGGAGCAGCAAACAGTGGAGTTAGAGCTTTAACGGCGATGAAGCATGTTGGGTTAAATGTTGCTTCAGACTTTGTTATGACATTGGCTTATACAGGCGTAAGAAATGGGCTTGTCATAGTTACAGCCGATGACCCAGAATGTTACAGTTCACAAAACGAGCAGGACAACCGCTTTTATGCTTTACTTGCAAATCTGCCATGCTTGGAACCTTCAGATCCTCAAGAAGCGAAAGACATGACAATTTCAGCCGTTGAAATTTCAGAAAAGCTGGAACTGCCAGTCCTTTTAAGGACAACAACTCGTATAAGCCACGCCCGTGGACCAGTCACTTATGGCAAGCTTACGAAACCAGTTTTGAAGGGAGAATTCGTAAAAGATGTGAAGCGTTTGGTTATGGTTCCAGCCAATTCAAGACCAAAGCATCCAGTGCTTTTGAGAAGCATGGAGAAGGCTAAGGAAATAAGCGAAACTTCACCATACAACAAAATTACGCGGAAAGGAAAAAGCGGCGAATTCGGCATTATCTCTTCAAGTGCAGCCTACAACTACGCAGTTGAAGCAGCAAATTTACTTGGTTTAGATGTTAGCATAATGAAGTTGGGCATGACTCATCCGCTTCCAGAAAAATTCATTGGAGAATTTCTTAAAGGACATGAAAAAATTATTGTTGTGGAAGAGCTTGAACCCTACTTGGAATTGCACGTTAAAGCCATAGCAAAAGATTATGCGCCAAGCATTAAAATTTATGGAAAAATTGGAAACTCATATTTTCCAAGAGACGGCGAACTTTCCACACGTATAGTTGCAGTTGGCTTGGCAAAAATAGCTGATAAAAAACTGCCTATAAATTTTGAAGTGATTGATGAGAAATATGCTGAAGTCTCGCGGAATTTGCCATCCAGACCACCAATATTGTGTGCTGGGTGCCCCCACAGAGCCTCCTTTTACGTTATGAAAAGGGTTGCTGGAGAAAAGGCAGTTTATTCCACAGACATAGGGTGTTATGCTTTGGGAGCTGCTCCACCGCTGAGAACCGGCGACATATTGACTTGTATGGGTTCAAGCATAGGCGCAGCTCAAGGAATAAGTAAGGCAACAGATGCGCCAACATTCGCCATTATTGGAGACTCAACGTTTTTCCACGCTGGAATTCCAGGACTAATAAACGCTGTGTATAACAATAATAAAATAATCGTCACAGTCTTGGACAATTTGACAACGGCTATGACTGGACATCAACCCCATCCGGGAACTGGCGTGACGGGTATGCATAAGCAAGTGGAAAAGGTGATGATTGAAAGGGTTGCTGAAGGATGTGGAGTAAAATATGTGAAGGTTGTGAATCCCTTCAATTTAAGGGAGGCTGAAACTGTTTTAAAAGAGGCTTTGCAGCATTCTGGTCCTTCGGTTATAGTTTTTAGGGCGCCATGCGCCTTAATGGTGATTAGGGAGAGAAGACGCAAAGGCGCAGAAGTTTTAGCTTGCAGAGTTACTGATAAGTGCACGAACTGTATGGTTTGCATTAAACTTTTGGGGTGTCCAGCGTTAATCTTTGATGAAGAAAAAGTTGGCATAAGCGAGACGTTATGTAATGCGTGTGGATTATGCGCTTCTGTTTGTCCTTACAATGCAATAGAATGTGTAAAAATGGGTTGAGGAGAAATGGAAGAGTTTAATGTGGTTTTGGCTGGTGTGGGTGGACAGGGAATACTTTTGGCGGCGGAGATTTTGGGAACAGCCGCTGTTAAAGAGGGTTTGAATGTTAGGGTAAGCGAAATTCATGGTATGGCTCAACGGGGCGGAGCCGTAGTTTCAACTGTAAGAATTGGAGAGAAAGTTTTTGCACCAACAGTTTTGGAGGGGCAAGCAGATGTGCTTTTGGGCTTTGAGCCTTTTGAAACTTTGCGAAACCTAAAATTTGCGTCTGAAAAAACTCTTGTGATAATGAGTGAGGAAAAGATTCCCCCAACAGAGCTTACAGCAAAAATGATGCCCTATCCATCATTAAAGGAAGTTGAAGAGAAAATTTACAGTTTCACAGAAAACTTGATAATCGTGGACGCTCCGAGGCTGGCTAAAAAGGCTGGAAGCACTCTTACGCAGAATGTGGTTTTGCTTGGTGTTTTAGCGGCAACTGGAAAGGTTCCAATTAAAACTGAAAGCATACTGGATGCTCTTGTGGAGCTTATTCCAGCAAAATTTTTGGATGTGAACGTTAAAGCCTTTAGGCTTGGGTATGATTTCGTGAAAAAGGTTAAATCTTAAATTTCAAGGGTTTTTCTTTTCTTCGTCCAAGATTGCTTTCAGGATGCTTTGGAATATTTGCATGTCAGAAACGTTAACCAGTGGCATTTGGACGCTTTTTTCAACTTCGTAAATTTTTTCGTATTTTGGGAACTCTGAATAGCATATTTGGCTTATTGGAAATTCTCGCTTTTTTAATTCATGTTCGAAGGATTTTTCGTAAACTTCTAAGCATAAGACGTAACCGTTTATCCAGTAAAGCCTATTTACGCCATATGTTGTGGCGCACCATGCGATGTCGCTGACTGAGCGTTTGTCTAGTCCTAATATTGTTATTTTTCTTGTTGGGGCGATTTCAACATCCATGCGTTTTTCACCATATGAATGGCGTATCTAATACTTCTTTAACTTTGGCTGTTATTTTTGGTCCAAGTCCATAAACTGTTTTTGACCAATCGTCAACATTCGTTAGGGCGTTTAGGGGGGTTTTGTAGGATTTAAGAATTGCTATGGCTTTTTCTCTTCCAATGTTTGGAAGGCTTGCCACGAAATAGACTTGGGCGTCAGCCACGGTTTCGCATTTTTTAATTGGATGAATTGTTGGAATCCGCTTTTCTATGATTTGTTCTTGGCGGGCAGCAACTTGAAGAAAATCAATTGTTTCTTTATATGAGGTTGTGTTTACCATTGCTATGCCGTTTTTTGCCAGGTTAAACATGGCTCCCCAGACGGATGCGGGTTGGATTCGGCTGTACTTGTAGATTATGGGCAAATACCCTTCCAAAAGGATTAGCGATTTTGGGTAGACTTCTTTAAGCTTAAACAACTGTTCGAAAAGATAACGGCGTGTAAGCGTGTAAACAAAGTCTTGAACTGTTTTTCGCTCCACAGCGCAAATGTCAGATAGAACGTAGTCGCCTTTTTCTAAAGCTTCAATTTTGATGTTGACGCCTCGTTCTCTTAAGCCTTTAACAATTTTTGGGGCAGTGTTTGCTTCGCGGCTGTCAACTATGATTGTTGGTTCTTGTTCTTCGCTTTTCTTTTCCTTTAGATATGGAAGTAGGGTTTCAGTTCCAGACATTAGATTCAACTCTCTTAATGTTATAAATATGGGAAACTATTTACTCCTTGCTGATAAATTTAAGCATAATATATCATGGGCACAAATCTGTATCAATTTATGGTTTTTGTGCTGCTAAAATGGATAGTCTCCCTAGGATTTTATTAGCCCCTTTCCCTCTAGTTTTATCCTTGCATTAGGGTTTTTAGTTGTTCGATTTCTTTTGTTAGGGCGGGGTATAGGTAGTCTAGGAGTTGGTTGGTTTCTGTTTCGTTGAAGCCTAAAACTTTGAGTATTGCCTTGTCTATTTCTACTCTAGCCCAAAACCTACCACGCAACTGCTCAAGAACGCTGGGAAAAGCCACATCTTTAATTTCTTCAAAAACTGCTAAGAGCATATTTTTGTTTTCCATAGCAAGTTTATTCGGGTCTAAAACGACAAAATTTTTCGCTATATATTTATTTAATTGCATAAATGCACCTCGCGTTTCTTTTCTTTTTATTAGTAACTGTACAAGATTAAAAGAACTGTTGAACCAGAGAGCCAAAAGTTTTGCATCGTTAAGACTTATTTCTTTAATCCCTAAAAACATATTTGCAGGTGCCATTGATTGTGAAGAATAAAAGGAAACAATTGATGTCCCCACGGCAGAAATATCAAATCTTCTAGCCATACAAATATTACATAGTTTCCTTTGAATAGCTTTTTTACGCTCGTATAATAATGAGTTAATTTCTTCTAAGGTTTTCCCAGAAAAAAACAACTCTGAACCATTAAAGTTGTCAGTTATTATATAATCAAGACTATCAGATACATTAATTGTCCTAATTCCAGAAAGTCTTCTTAACCCTCGAACCATACAGTTAAGTGGAATCCTTAATTTTTCTTGTGTTACTTTATTCATAGCAATTAGCGTTTTTTCTTTAATTGATTCTTTCGACCAAATATCATAGCCTTTTATGGCAAGCGACGAATCATATAAAATATAGGTCATAGAAGGTGCGAACAGTTTATCACCCTTCCAAAGATGCAAGCCCTCGAACATTTTTGAATCTTGCTTTAGGTACTCTAAGAGAGTTGTTAAGTATCTAGAACCTTTTCCGATAAGCTCATTCCATGACTCTTCAATACCGACTTTCATTGGAAGTAAAACAAAGAAGTTTTCTACATTGTTCTTAATTTCCTGTTGCGAAACAACTTTCAATGTCATCATCTCATCGTCCACTAGGTGTTGTTTTGATACCGCATCTTTTATTGAAAGTGCAATTTGCCGCGCATCTTCAGTATTTTTTGGGAGTTCTTTTAAATTCAAAATTGCACATTTTTTCGGAAAATTATGTCTGTGAGTAGATACTTTCTTGGCAATGAGTAAAATCTCTCTGAATGCCGCATTTTCGGAAAAAGCAGCTTTTTTCGTGGTGGTAATTATAAATTCGATTTCGTAATTTTCGATAAGAAATCGTCGTAGGCTTTCAAAAGACCCCAATCTTAAAATAGTTGCTGGTAAAACAAAAGCTATTCTTCCGTCATTCTTAACAAATCTATCCGCTAACAGCAAGAAATATCCATGAAGACCTATTTGTCCATGTATGTAGTTTTTGTATTTCCTAAAACGTTTTTCAAGAGCATTCTTATACTGAGTTGGTAATCTTTCTTGTCGTGTGAATGGCGGGTTCATTATGACTAAGTCTGCTTGCTCAAGTGGAATCTGTTCCCCACCAATCCCCTCCAACGTTACCGCACCCTTCTCAACATAAGCCTCTTCCTTAAGCAGTTTCCCTTCCATAAACAACTCCAAAGTTGGACGCTTATAGGCTGCTTTTAACTCTCTTGAAATTGCTGGAATAGTTTGTCCAGGCTCAAGTTCTGTGGAATCCCAGACAGCTATGCGCACTTTTTCGGTTTCATGTCCAGCAGCCAAAGCTTGCAATGACAAATGCACAACAGCCATATGCGCGGCAAAAGGCATAATATCAACACCAGTCAAATCTTGCTCTAAAAACCGCTTATGGTCTTCAAGCGTGAAACCACCCTTCTCCTTCTGCAACAATTCCCTCTTACGCCTATAGGCTGCAACTAAAAGCGTTCCACTGCCACAAGCCAAATCCATAACCTTCGCATCAGCCCGGTCAATGGCAAGCTGCGCCAAAATCTCAGCAGCCTCATTATTAGTGTAAAAAGCAGCAACAGCCTTCCTAACCTCAAAAGGAATCAACTCATGAAACACTTTACCTAACAAATCATGCCTAATCTTCTCAGGAGCCAAAGCCTTAACAACCATAACAACCTTCCGCACAGCCTCAACAGCAGAATCAGGCAAACGAGAAGCTACATCAAAACCAAAAACACTGCTAAAATCCCTACGCAAAACAGGCTCAAAATAAGCCCTCAAATCACTTGGACGCCTAATCCTATCCTCATCAATAACAGCAAAACTCGCATCAACCCGCGTCAAAACATGATAAAACAACAACTGATTAACCAACAAATAAGTAACAGCCCTACGCATCTCCTCAAGCGGATACCGCCCTTCCTCATACTGCAAAACATTCTCAAAAACACTTTTACCACCAAAAATATCCTCCAACTCCTTACCCTGCAACATCCTAACACTAGCAGTAACATAATCAACAGCATCCCGCAAAACACGAATAGCAAAACCAGTATCAGCCTCAACAACAGGCGCCCTAAGAACATGCCCAGCCATCCAATCAGCAATCTCCGCCAAATTCCCAACAAAACGCTGGCTAGGCCTCAAATCCTTAAAAATAGCCGTAACAACATACTCCGTCTTAGGGTTCAAAGCAATATTCAAAATCACCTCATGAGACCAAGGTCTCCGCAACTCCTCAGGAAACAAAACAGCAAAAGCACCCTTAGCTTCAGTAACATACTTCGAATAATCATACAACCGCACCATAGCATCCAAAAGCTTAGGCTCAGCACCCAACTTAGTCTCAACAACATACTCAGCCCCATTCTTCAACAACATATCAGGAACCAAACGCCCAACAGGAGTCGAAACAGAAAACTCCGGAATAACAGTTACGCCTCTCTTACGCAACTCCTCCTGCAACAAATCCCGAATCGTCATCTCAGTAGGCTTAGCCACACCCAAATAACCAACCATCCAAAAATAAAATCGCACTCAGAAGATAATATGCTTTACCATAACACCATCAACTTATTAGACTCCAAATAGACGGGCTATGTGCCATTGCACACACAAGAACAGACAACAAAACATAAAAAGAAAATAGAAACTTATGGTCCTTTCTTAGTTATCTCCTTAACAACACCAGCAGCAATAGTAGTACCCATGTCTCTAACAGCAAACCTTCCAAGCTCCGGAAACTCAGTATAAGTCTCAATGGCTATTGGATGTAAAGGCTCCATCTTCACGAGGGCAGCATCTCCAGTTTTTAGGAAAGCAGGCTTCTCCTCCACAACCTGACCAGAACGCGGGTCAATCTTCCTTATCAACTCAGTGAACCTACACGCAATTTGTCCAGTATGGTAGTGGAGGACAGGCGTGTACCCAGCCGCTATAGCCGTTGGATGGTAAATCACAATTATTTGTCCAATGAACTCTTTAGCAACCGTAGGCGGATTACTAACATGCCCACAGACATCTCCACGCCGCAAATCAGTCTTCGCAACACCCCTAACGTTGAATCCAATGTTGTCGCCAGGCTCAGCCCTAGGAATCCGCGTATGATGCATCTCTATAGACTTTACTTCAGCCTGCTTGTTCGCTGGCATAAAAATGACAACATCCCCTTCCTTAAGAACACCAGTCTCAACCCTGCCAACAGGAACAGTGCCAACGCCTGTAATGCTGTAAACGTCTTGAACTGGAATACGCAAAGGCTTATTCAAAGGTTTAGAAGGAACTTCAAAAGTGTCTAAAGCATCAAGCAGCGTAGGTCCCTTATACCATGGCATCTTCTCACTTGGCTTAACAAGGTTGTCGCCTGTCCACCCAGAAGTTGGCACAAACGGAATCTTCTCAACCTTATAGCCCACCATTTTAAGCATCCGTGAAACCTCATTCTTTACCTCATTGTACCGCTCCTGACTCCAATTCACTGAAGCATCATCCATCTTGTTAACAGCAACAACCAACTGATTAACACCCAAAGTAAACGCTAAGAAAGCATGCTCCCGCGTCTGACCACCAGGACCAATGCCAGCCTCAAACTCGCCTCTCTTAGCCGAAACAAAAAGTATAGCACCGTCAGCCTGGCTTGCACCTGTAATCATGTTCTTAACGAAGTCTCTGTGTCCAGGCGCATCAATAACAGTAAAGTAATATTTCTTGGTTTCAAACTTCAAGAATCGAAGATCAATAGTTAAGCCCCTTTCCCGCTCCTCTTTTAAGTTGTCAAGCACCCATGCAAACTTGAATGTTTCCTTGCCCATTTTTCTGGCTTCTTCTTCATAGGCTTTTATTGTTCTATCATCGATTGCTCCCGCCAAGTATAGCATATGCCCTGTTGTTGTTGATTTTCCATGGTCAACATGTCCCATAATTACAAGGTTTAAGTGGGGTTTTTCTGGTCTGCTCATTCTTTTTCCTCCTTTTATTCCTACTTTTAATTTCCCTCTAAATTTAGTGGATTCGTTTACACAACTGTTCATTCAATTATTTTAACTTTATCATTATGCAACTTGCGCTTGATGGAAACGAATATTAACGTTAAATCTGGAAATCACTTCATGGAAGAGTCTAAATTATGCCCACAAACCTACCAGCCGAAGCCAAAAGAAAATGGGCAGAGGTTTCAGCAACAAAAAACCCAAAAGAAAAACTCCAGCTTATGCAAGAATTTTTAAGCCTAGTTCCAAAACACAAGGGAACAGCCAAACTTTGCGCCCAAGTTAAAAAACAAATGGCGACACTGCGAAGAGAAATCGAAGAAAAGAAACAGAGAAAAGCAGGCAAAGGCGGACCAAAATTCTTCATAGAAAAAGAAGGAGCCGCCCAAATAGCCATCATAGGCTTAACAAACGTTGGAAAAAGCAGTCTGCTAAGGGCTGTCACAAACGCTAAGGTTGAAGTTTCACCAAACCCATACACAACAAGAGAACCAATCCCCGGCGTACTGAATTATCATGACATACAATTCCAAATCGTTGAAGCCCCAGCCTTAATGGAAGGCTCCGCCGACGGAAGAGCTTGGGGACTCCAAAGTTTAGCTTTAGCCCGCAACGCTGACGGTTTAATATTGATGGTTGATTTATCCCAAGAACCAGTTGGACAATTATCCCTAATTTTGAGCGAAATGGAAAAAGCAAGAATATCAGTTAACAAACCAAAGGCTCGCGTTGAAATTGAAAAAAAGTTCATGGGCGCTGGTTTACGAATAATTTTAATCGGAAACCTCACAGACTGCACAATAAAAGATGTTGAAGAACTGCTTAGAAGCTACAAGGTTACTGATGCAATTGTCAAGATTTATGGAGAAGCAACACTTGACAATGTTGAAGACGCAATTTTTGAAAGCACAGTTTACAAACCCACAATAATAGTTGCAAACAAAATCGAAGCAGAAAACGCAGAAAAGAACCTAAAACAATTAGAGGCTTACATAGGCGGAAAACTGCCAATACTCCCAGTCTCATGCAAAAATGGACTAAACACAGAAAGACTTGGCGAAATCTTATTCAAAACATTAGACATCATACGTGTTTACACAAAAGAACCTGGCGAAAGAGAATTTTCAAAAAAGCCCTTCACATTAAAAAGAGGCTCAACAGTTTACGATTTAGCCAAAAACATTCACAGCGATTTTAGCAAGAATTTCTCCTTCGCAAAAGTCTGGTCCAAGCGCCTCATTTTTAGTCCCCAAAAAGTTGGGGCTGGATTCATTCTCGAAGATGGAGATATAGTGGAGATTCACATGAAATAGCCTATCTTGAGGCTTGAGCTACTCTCTCTGTTTCGTGACGCTTTGAAACTGCATAACTTTTCATGTCATGATTTGCCGCCAAGATTAACTCTTCTGCAAGGCACTCTTCTATTGAACGGGGATTATTTATTGAAGCAGTCCTCGCTCCTTCACAAATGTTTCTTAAAGCCAAATCCACCCTTCTCTGTGGAGAAACATCAACTGACAAGTGATAGACTATACCGCCATAACTAATCCTCGTTGTATCTTCGCATGGAGCCGAATTTTCCACAGCCCTAACCAAAACTTCTATTGGATTTCTGCCAGTACGCAAATGAATTATTTCAAAGGCTTGCCTTACAATATTCATAGCCTTAGCCTTCTTACCAGCATTTTTGCCAGGCCTCATCAGATTGTTTACCAGCCTTTCAACTATGTTGACGTTTGCCTTGCGGAAGCGTTTATGTTCATGTCTTCCCATGCTGTGAGGGAGAACCATTGGTTTTAGGGATATATACCTCTGCAATCCTAAATCTTTAACTTGAATATCCCTAAAACTCCATTTTTCAAAAAGTTTAACATCCTCTTTCTCTTCTTCTTTTTGACCCAAACCTTTCACCGCGCCGGTTTCTGTTTCCTTCCATAAACAAGCTCGTTTAAAGAAACGCCGTTAACCATTATGACTTTCCATCGCACTCCAGGAATGTCGCCCATGCTTCTGCCTCTGGAACCGCCAATGCCTTCAACTATAACTTCGTCATGCTCGTCAACAACGTTTAGGGCTCCGTCTCCAGGCAAAAAGGCTGTGATAACTCTACCATTTTTAATCAGTTGAGTTCTAACGCATTTTCTTATGGCACTGTTGGGCTGTTTGCTTTCTACGCCCACTTTCTCCAAAACTATGCCCCTTGCCATAGGTGCGCCTTCAAGAGGGTCCGCCTTAACATCAAGCATTAACATTCGCCTTTTATAGTACATGCTACTCCAACGGAATTTTTTCCGCTTTTCCGTCAGTTTTCTTGCGGCAAACTCGCCTCTCGGAGACTTCGAACCCATAGCGTAATTTTCCTCTCGCTACGACTAATCACACAACTAATATTTAAACAGTAACATACAATTTTATCGTAATGCACAGAGAAAATCATATGAAGCGGAAAAAGGCGAAATCAAACTAAACATCTAAAACGCTCAGAGAAGCTGATTTAATGAATGATTGGCGCTTGTTAAAACTGGAAACCCACAACGCTTACACAAACATGGCTATCGATGAAGCCATTTTAACCGCAAGAATACATAACCTTGTTCCAAACACAATAAGATTCTATCGTTGGAAGCCTTCCGCCGTTTCAATTGGAAAATTCCAAAACATCCAAAACGAAGTAAACATTGAAAACTGCAGAAAATACGGCGTCGACATTGTTAGACGAATAACAGGAGGAGGCACAGTTTACCACGACGCAGAAGGCGAAATCACATACAGCATAATCACAGACAAAAAAGACCTAAAAGCCAAAGACATAACAGAAGTTTACCAAAAAGTTTACGCTGGAATAGCAGAAGCCCTCGAAATTTTAGGCATAAACGCAGACTTCAACGAAGGCAACGCAAAGGCATGCCCAAACCTAACCGTTAACGGCAAAAAAATTTCTGGAAGCGCCCAATCCCACAAAAGCGGCATCGTCCTCCAACACGGCACACTCTTATTAGACGTAGATCTTGAGAAGATGTTCACTTTCTTGCGAGTTCCATGGGCAAAAACGTGCATGGAAGTTGTAAACGTTGCAAAAAACAAAATCACCTCAATAAAAGAAATCTTGACAAAAAATGTTTCCTTAGAAGAGATAATCAACGCCTTAACAGAAGGCTTCCAAAAAGCCTTAGACATCCAACTTGCCGAAGAAAAATTAACACCTTATGAACTGAAATGTGCACAAAAACTCTGTAAAGAAAAATACGCCACAAAAGAATGGAATTTTCAAGGCAAAAGCACCGTCGAGAAATAAGAGCAAACCAACATTTGAGCTTCACCAAAAATTAAGCTTAGCCAAAATACGTCCGTATAATGCTCTGTTTATGCGGGGGGTGGGATTTGAACCCACGAACCCCTATGGGATAGGCTCCTGAAGCCTACGCCTTTGACCAGGCTCGGCGACCCCCGCATTATCTGAAAAGTGTGTGAGAAAAGGTTTAAGAGTTACTGTACGCTTTTGGTAATCGGTGTTGTTGTATGCCTACGCATGGTTCGCTTTCGAAGGCTGGAAAGGTTAGGTCTCAGACTCCTAAGATTCAGCCTACTCCTAAGAAGAGGCCAAGCCCTAGGTTTAGGAATAGAAGGAATTATGAGAAGCGTTTGATGCTTCAGAGGAAGCCTGGGCAGAACTGGATTTAAAACTTTTATTTTTGTTAACGCTTAATTTAGCAGCATGTTAGAGGCTACGTTTGCAATTTTAAATGCTAATGTGATAACCTTAAGTTCTAAACTGCCCAGAGCCGAAGCCATAGCCGTCCAAAATGGAAGGATTGTGGCTGTTGGTTCTAATGGGGAAATCCGCAAGTATATGGGCGAAGAAACGGAGGTTGTGGATGCGAAGGGTAGAAGTGTTGTTCCTGGTTTTGTTGATTGTCATGTGCACATGACTGGTTTTGGGCGGTCTTTGCAAACAATTGATTTAAGAAATGTAAGTTCTATAAGGGAGCTGAAGGAAAAGCTGAGGGAATATGCTGAGAAAAATCCAAATAAAAAGTGGATTTTGGGGGGAAGGTGGGACCAGGAAAAGTTTGCAGAGAAGCGTTATCCAACCCGTTGGGATTTAGACGACGCTATCAAAGACAAGGCGGTTTTCTTAACGCGGGTTTGCGGGCATGTTGGTGTTGCTAACAGCAAGGCTATGGGATTGGCTGGAATAACGAGGGAAACAAGGGTTGAGGGTGGAAGAATAGATTTGGATGAAGTTAGTGGAGAGCCTAATGGGATTTTGCGGGAGAATGCCCAAGAGCTTGTTTTGAAAGTTATACCAGAACCAAGCGAAAAGGAGCTTGAAGAAGCTTGTCTTCAAGCGTGTAGGAAGGCTGTTGAGGCGGGGCTTACGTGTGTTCATTGGATTGTTGATTCTGCTGATGAAATTCGCATTATACAAAAGCTTTGTTTGGAGGGGAAGTTGCCTTTAAGGGTTTATTTGGGTATTCCAGTGAAGTTTTTGGATTGTTTGGCGAATCTTGGATTTTTTACTGGTTTTGGGAATGATATGGTTAGGGTTGGTTTTGTTAAGGTTTTTGCTGATGGTTCTTTGGGTGCTAGGACTGCCGCCCTAAAGGAGCCATATTCTGACAAGCCTGACACGTGTGGGATGGTGCTTTATACGCAGAGAACTTTGAATAAGCTTGTTTTGAGGGCGCATGGGGCTGGTTTGCAGGTTGGTGTTCATGCTATTGGGGATAAAGCCATAGAAATGAGTGTGAAGGCTTTTGAAGAGGCTTTGAGGGTTTTTCCGAGGGGGCATAGGCATAGGATTGAGCATTGTTCTGTTCTTAATCCGAAATTGGTTGGGCGGATGAAGCGTTTGGGGTTGATAGCTTCTGTTCAGCCGCATTTTGTAGTTTCTGATTTTTGGGTGAAAGAGCGTGTTGGCGTGGAGAGGGCGCGTTGGGTTTATCCTTTTAAGACGCTTATGAAAAGTGGTCTTGTTGTGGTTTCTGGTTCTGATTGTCCAGTGGAGCCCATTAATCCTTTGTTGGGCTTGTGGGCTGCTGTGGCGAGGAAAAGTTTTGGGGAGGAAAGGCTTACTGTTGAGGAGGCTTTGAGGACGTATACGGTGAATGCTGCTTATGCTTCTTTCAGCGAGAATGAGTTTGGAAGGATTGAAGCGGGGAAGTTTGCTGATTTTGTGGTTTTGTCTGATGATTTGTTGAAGATTTCGCCTGAGAAGATTAGGGATGTTAGGGTTGAGATGACTGTTGTTGGTGGGAAAATTGTTTATAGGCGAAATTCCAGTTGATTAGTGCAGTTTATCTTTTTGTTTGTTGTTAATTTTTGTGGTTGTAAAGGTTGAGCGTTAATAGTGCCTTAAGAGAGATTGTTGATGCTTTGATGCGTATGCCTTTGCCTAGCCGTGGTGATGTTGATCGTGTTAAGTTGGAGGTGGCAGCCAAATATGGGCTTGGTAGGGTTCCTTCAAATTCTGAGATTATTGCGGTTTTGCGCGGCGATGAGAGGCGGAAGCTTCTGCCTGTTTTGCGGAGGAAGGTTACGCGTACAATTTCTGGTGTTACGGTTGTTGCTGTTATGACTAAGCCTTATCCTTGTCCGCAGAAGGAGCCTTGTGCTTATTGTCCTGGTGGTCCGCCTTTTGGTGTGCCTCAGAGCTATACTGGTTTTGAGCCTGCTGCAATGCGGGGTTTGCAGCATGAGTTTGATCCTTATTTGCAGGTTAAGAATCGTATTGGGCAGTTGAGGGCTATTGGGCATGGTGTGGATAAGATAGAGCTAATCGTTATGGGTGGGACTTTTCCTGCTACGCCTTTGGATTATCAGCGTTGGTTTGTTAAGGGTTGTTTAGACGCTATTGCGGGGAAGGAGTCGGCAACTCTTGAGGAGGCTAAGCGGAATGCTGAAACCAGCCGAGTTAGGAATGTTGGCATAACTGTGGAGACTCGTCCTGATTGGGCTAAGGAGAGGCATGTGGATGTTATGCTTGATTTGGGTGTCACTCGGGTTGAGTTGGGCGTGCAAAATCCAAGTGATGAGATTTATGGTTTGGTTGGCAGAAAGCATAGCGTTGCGGACGTGGTTGAGGCTACGCGGATAATGAAGGATGCTGGGTTGAAAATTGTTTATCACATGATGCCTGGCTTGCCCGGTTCAAATTTTAAGCGGGATTTGGAAGCCTTCAAGGAAATTTTTGAGGATTCTGCCTATAAGCCGGATATGATTAAGATTTATCCGTGCCTTGTTTTGAAGAGAACCAAAGCCTATGAGTGGTATTTGCGGGGCGATTATAAGCCTTATTCGAATGAGGAGGCTGCTGAACTTATTGTTGAGGTTAAGAAGATTGTTCCGTGTTGGGTTAGGATAATGCGGGTTCAGCGGGATATTCCAGCGCCATTGATTATTGCTGGCGTTAACCGTAGCAATTTGAGGCAATTAGTGCAGCAGAAACTGAAGGAGCAAGGCTTAAGATGTAGGTGCATCCGCTGCAGAGAGGTTGGACATAGAACGGCGGTTGATGGCGTTAAGCCAGACCCGGATAAAATAAGGATTTTAACCATGAAATATGAGGCTTCTGAGGGTGAAGAAATTTTCATTTCAGCAGAAGACGTGGAAAATGATGTTTTAATAGGATATTTGCGCTTGCGAATTCCTTCAGCCAAAGCGCATAGACCAGAAATAAAAGCAAAACCATGCGCTATTGTGAGGGAACTGCATGTTTATGGACCACTTGTGCCTGTTGGGAAACATTTAGCCAAAGCATGGCAACATAAAGGCTATGGTGGAATTTTGCTGGGAGAAGCGGAACGCATAGCAAAAGAAGAGTATAGTTT
>Ga0315298_1003944_pt1 | contig 22791 bp, 14 predicted proteins | sample WHS_1_MG_FD_203077 | JGI IMG/M metagenome (GOLD analysis project Ga0315298, IMG submission 203077) | Extremophilic microbial mat communities from Washburn Hot Springs, YNP, Wyoming, USA - WHS_1_MG | ecosystem: Environmental > Aquatic > Thermal springs > Hot (42-90C) | place: USA: Wyoming...
GCGTCGCCGCGGTGGGCCGCAAGTCCGGAATGCTGCTGATGTGCTGCGATCAGTGCTGTTACGAGCGCGACATCGCGGACAAGTTAATCGACGGCGTCGAGATCGGCTGTTTCCCGGACCTGTACAAAGCCCTCTCGGGAAATCCCCCGGATCAGGTCATCACCTTGTAGCCGCGAAACCCGCGGGCAAGGCCGCGGAATATAATTCGGAAGTATGGCGACTGCCGCCCGGCCCTGATCTATGAGGGAATTCCCATTATTGCTTGGCGTTCTGATTTGCTCGCTCCCGCTCCAGGCCTCCGCCCTGAAAATCGATGACCGCCGCGGGTTGAACGGTTCCTTTGAGGCCGGCAAGACCGGCCGGCCGCCCGCGGGCTGGCAGGTGGTGCGCGGAGCCGGCGTGGTGGACCGCAAGCTGGCGCATGATGGCAAAGCTTCGCTGCGCCTCGAGTCGCCCGACCTGTCCGACCTGCGGGCTGAGTCCGCCGGCATACAACTCGCCATCGGCAAGCGCTACGAAGTCCGGGGGTGGGTCCGCACCGAGCAGCTCGAGGTGCGCGATCTGGACCGTTCGCCGGTCGCGATCGGCGCCGCTCTGTCCATGGCCTCGCTGCCCTTCGACTACCACTCGGAATCGGTGGGAGGCACGCGCGACTGGACTCTGCTGCGGCTCCGCTTCGTGGCGACGCGCGCCGAAGACCGGATCGTCTGCCTGGCCGGTCCGGGTGGCCGGGTGCGCGGCAAAGTCTGGTTCGACGACATCCGTATCGAGGAGGCCCCGCCGGCGGGCGAGTGGCCCGCTGCCCCCGCCGTCGAGACCTTCGGCCCGGGTTACCGCTACCCCAAAGGCGGCTGGATCTATCTTCACATCGAGGGCCAGCCCTACGAGCGCGGCTATCAGCACGGCTTTCTGCTGGCGCCCGAGATCGGCCGTTACCTCGATCGTTGCGCTCTCAAGCTGGATCCCAAATCGAGGGAGCATGCCTGGCAAACCGCCCGTACCATGGCCAATGCCTTGTTCCTGCGCGGCTACGAGAAAGAGATCCTCGAAGAGATGAGGGGCATCGCCGACGGCGCCGCGGCGCGCGGCATCCGTTTCTCCGGGCGGCCCCTCGACCTGGTTGATGTGGTCACCATCAACAGCCTGACCGAGATCGATTTCATCCAGGCCGCCCTGCCGGTGACGCCTACCGGCCTGGAAGGCTTGCATCTTGTGCCGCCGGGCTATTTCGATCCAAAGCGGGACGTGCCGCCCACCGAGCGGTGCAGCGCCTTCGCCGCCACCGGCCCGGCTACCCGGGACGGCACCCTGGTGATCGGGCACATCACCATGTGGCCCTTGACCCTCTCCGAGCAGACCAACATCATGCTCGACCTGAAGCCTGCCGCCGGGCACCGCATTCTGATGCAGAGCTATCCGGGCGGCATTCAGAGCGGCATGGACTACTACCAGAACGACGCCGGCATTGTGCTCACCGAGACCACCATTCGCCAGAGCCCGTTCAATATCAACGGCACGCCCGAGGCATTCCGCGCCCGGAAAGCCGTCCAGTACGGAGCGTCTATTGAGGATGTGATCGAGGCCTTGGGAACGTTCAATAACGGCCTGCTGACGAATGAGTGGCTGGTCGGTGACGCCAAAACCAACCAGATCGCCATGTACGAGCTGGGAACCTACAAGCGCAAGCTCTACCGCAGCTCGCAGAACGAGTGGTTCGGCGGCGCCGAAGGCTTTTACTGGGGCTGCAACAATGCCAAAGATCTGAACGTCCGCCTCGAATATGCGCCGGATCCGAACGGGACTCCCGCCCACCTGCCCTTTGTTCCTTCCGAGCGCGACATCAAGTGGCAGGAGTTGTACGAGGAATACAAGGGCCGCATCGACGAGCAGTTTGCCTTTCTGGCCTTCCGCACCGCGCCTCTGGTGATGTCGTCGGCTTTCGACGCCAAGCTGACCACGGCCGTTATGGCCCAACACCTGATGTGCTGGGCCTCCTTCGGCAAGCCGAATCAGCGCGAGCGGGTCCCCTCGGAGTGGGAGCGCCGCAACTACCCCCACATCGCCGGCATCTATCCGGCCGGCTACTCGCTGTTTCAGGCCGAGCCGTCACCCTCCCTGGCGGCGGCCATCCAGGAGCGCGAGGCCGCCCGGCTTCGCGCCCGTCCCCAGCCGTCCGCCGCGGCCGGGCAGCCTAAAGCCCGGTACAAAGACCGGCTTTGGAAGGGGTGGATTCTGCCTGCCGCGGACGGCGACGTGTGGCTAAGCGCCGGCTCGGCGGCCTATCACGCCGTGCTCAGCGACCCGGAGTGGGAAAAAGCGCTGGAAGCCCACCGCACCCTGTACCTGGAATCGGCTCTCCAGAACGACCAGCCAGTGCTCCGCATCGCCAGCCAGACCCGCTCCCGGCAGTGGTTTCAAATCGCCGCCAACAAGGGCGTCCTGCTGCTGGATGCGTTGCGGCGCCAGTTGGGAGATGACCGCTTCTTTGAACTGATGACCGCATTCTTCTCCGCCCACACGACGAAAACGGTTGGCTCGGCGGCCTTCCTGGATGCCGTCGAGAAGTCCGGCGGCGCGCCGGTGCGCAGTTCTTTTGCGGGCTGGCTGGAATCGGCCGGGCCGTTCGACAACGGCCCGGGCGCTCGCTCGGCCGGAGCCGCGTACCTCACCGCCAGCCTGCTGGGCCGCCTGAACTCAGCCGTGCTGGTCTATGGGACCACTCGCGAAGCCGGCGCGAACCGTTACGCAGCCGAGGTCTTCCAGCGCCGCTGTCTGGACTGGTACGAGCGCGAAGTCCCCATTCTGAAGGACTTCGAACTGACTGAAGACGACCTCCGCTTTCGCGACCTGATTTACATCGGCAGGCCCGAGACGAATCGCGCCCTGGCTGATGTCGCCGGCAAGATCGGGTTGGCCTACGAGGGCGCGCTATTCCGCATGAACGAAGAGGCACACGCCTCTGCCGATGAAGCCCTCATCGTGGCGGCCGCCAATCCGCTGGACCGCTCGCGCATGATTCTGGTTGTCGCCGGCAACAGCCCTCTGGAAACGGTCCGCGCGGCTTCCGCCAGCCTGGAACGTTGCGAATATGCCATCTATAATTTGGGCAAGCGCGTGACCTGCGGATTCCAGGCGCGATAGAAAGCGGCGCTCACGCTACGGCCCGCACCCGCCGTCCCCGTTCCTTTTCCAGAAACTCGGAGAGCTTCAGCAAAGTGGTGCTGCCCTGCTCGAGTTGCCGCTGGACTACCTTCTGATAGCGTCGCAGCGTCTCGCGCCGGCTGGATTCCCGCAGCTTGCAGTTTTGGATATCCAGCAGGATCTCAATCTCCCACGGGTAGAAGCAGTTCCGGTTCGCGTTTTCTTTGAAAATGTCCTGCATGAGGCGGTTGAAGCGCCCGAGAACCTGCTCGCTGTCCATCGAATGCAGCATACAACCCCTCTATCGGCAGATGGGTGCGGAAACCTTAGATTGACGCAGGCGCTTCGATGTATAATCGAAACCCCTGGGGCCAAAGCGGCAATCGGGTTACGGGGACCCGGGCGGGGGACCAATAGGGGCGCCGGGACGGCCCAGGGCGTCCTGGACCAATGACAAAACAGAACCTCCAGCGGGGGACGCACGATATCGCCGCTCAGGTATCTGGAACGGGGATCCCGGCTGGAGCACTTCTGGAGATTGAAACCCTGCGAGTGGGGGGGAGAAAGGACATGAAGCGGAACCCCTTTGGGCTCTTTGTTCTTCTGTGGGTGTTTGCGGGTTTGCTCGCCGCCCAGACTACATCAACTGAGGTATTGGGTACGGTGACCGACGCCAGCGGCGCCGTAGTGCCCAACGCCACAATCACACTGCTCCGGGTGCTGACCGGAGAAAAGCGCGTGACGACGACGGACAGTTCCGGCAACTACTCGTTTCCGTTGATTGAAACCGGCGAGTACCAGGTAACGGCCGAGGTCCAGGGATTCAAGACCCAGACCAAGACCGGCGTCTCGGTTGCTTTGCAGCAAAAAGCGCGCGTGAACTTTACGCTCGAAATCGGCGCCACCACCGAGAGGATCGAGGTGAGCGCCATCGGCGTCGAAATGAAGACCGACGATGCGGTGATCGGCGCCACCATCGATCAGAAACGCGTCGTCGAAATCCCCATCCTGAACCGGAACTTTGCCGGCCTGGTCGTGCTGACGCCGGGCGTGCAGTACGGCAACCGCATGGGCAGGGACCCGCTCGGGGGCGGCGCATTCCCGTTTCCGGGCGCGGCCACCACGGTGAGCGCCAACGGCCAGCGCGATGCCAACCAGCGCGTCACCATGGACGGCGTGATCGCTACCGAACCTTTGGTGAACCAGGTGATGTTCAACCCCTCGATCGACGCCATCGAGGAGGTGAAAGTCTCCACCGGTTCTTACTCCGCCGAGTACGGAATGAACAACGGGGCCAATGTCCAGGTGGCCCTGAAGTCGGGGACTAACGAGTTCCACGGGACCTTCTATGAATTCCTTCGCAACGACAGACTGGACGCCAAAGACTACTTCCTGAACTTCCAGTTGCCGGCCGGATCGGCGCAGGCGAAGAAAAACCGGCTCCGCCGCAACCAGTTCGGCACCTGGCTGGCCGGCCCCGTAATCCTGCCGGGATACAACGGCAAGGACCGGACTTTTTGGAGCTTCAACTACGAGGGAACCAAACAGACCCAGGAATCGGTCCAGCAGGCGTTCTGGTATCCGCAGGAGTTTCGCAACGGCGACTTCTCGGCTCTGCTCAAGCCGCTGATCCGCGACGGCAAACCCGTCCGGGCGCCGATCATCATTTACGACCCGTTGACCGGCGAACCGTTCCGGGATTCTCAGGGCAACATCACCAATATCATCCCGGCCAGCCGGATCAACAAGAACGCTCAGGACTTCATCAACAAGTACCTGCCTTTGCCGCAGTTCCGGCCGGACGACATTCTCGATGTGAATGTCATCGCCTCGGTGCCGCAGGTGCTGGATCAGCACCAGTTCTTCGGCCGGATCGATCACAACTTCAGTTCGAAGGACAGGATCTTCGGCCGCTACGCCACCCAGTTCTCCGATTACACGCAGAACAGCCTCAATCCCAATTTCCCCGCGTTTTTCCACGTGCGCGCATACAACGTGGCCTTCCAGCATCTGCACATTTTTGATCCCCGCGTGCTGAATGAGTTTCGCGTCGGGTTCAACAAGACGAATCATGACCAGGTGAACCCGCGGACGGACACTAATTTCGACGCCGATTCGCTTGGCATCGGCAAGTTCCGGGTGGCCACGGACAACAATCGCAAGTTCACGCCGTTTGAGGCTGGTATTCCGCCCACCATCATCCAGGGGGACTCGGGCGCCCGGAGAGACCTGAACGGCATCTACCAGTTCGCCGACAACTTCTCTGTCATCCGAGGGTCCCACAACTTCAAGACCGGCATGGAGTACCTGCGCTACGGGCTGGACCGGGCGGCGGCCAATGTCCCCCTCGGCAGTTTGGGTTGCTGCCCGGGCGGCTACGCGCTGGCGGGCTGGCTGCTCGGTTACCCGGCTTCCAGTTCCACGGCCGAAGGCTTGACCTGGACGGCTCCCCGCCAGAACCGCTGGGGCGCCTACTTTCAGGACGAGTGGAAGGCTACCCGCAAGCTGACCATCAATATGGGCTTGCGCTGGGATTTCTTCTCGGTTCCTCACGATATAAACCGGAAGTGGCGCTCGTTGCGCCTGGATATCCTCAGTCAGGCCGCTGACGGGCGGCAGTTGCCTACGGTCGTCCCCAAACCCGGTGACGACTTCGATTTTTATAAGACCGACAACCGCTACTTCATGCCGCGCCTGGGCATCGCCTATCGGGCTACCGACAAATGGGTGATTCGCACCAGCGCCGGCTGGTTTGCCAACGCCCAGCAGTTGAACAACATGACCATTCTGGACTTGCAGCCGCCCTTCTCGGGCACTTTCGGCTGGAGCCAGGTCGACGACACTGCTCAGGTGATCCCCTACCAGTACGCGGGCCAGACCTACAACATTCAGACCCGGAAGCTCCGCCCCGGTTCGCAGATCCTGACCCTCGACGATCCGTTCCCGGGCCAGGGCACCACCGCCGCCCGCACGAACGTCCTGGCGTTTACCCCGGACAACCGGGCGAGCAGCGTCTGGCAGTGGAGCTTCGATATCCAGCGCTCGTTGCCCTGGAACACCTTCCTGACGGTCGCCTACGTGGGCAGCAAGACCAGCCACCTGGATAACACCGTCTCGAACTTCAACGCCCCCGACCCCTCCCCGAACACCGATATCAACAGCCGCCGGCCGTACCAGGCTTACATCAGCCAGGGGGAAGGGAACCAGGCCCGCCTGCTCAATAACATCCGCTATCTGGACAGCTTCGCCAATGGCTTTTACCACGGGCTGCAAGTCCAGGCCGACAAGCGCTACAGCCACGGCCTCACCATCGGTCTTGCCTATACCTACAGCAAGGCCCGGGGAGAGGGCTACGGGCGGAATGACCCCTCCGGCGACGTAAACGCTCTTTACCAGAACCCGCGGAACCGGCGCGCCGACCGGCAGCGTTACGGCTTCGACGTGACCCATAACGCGGTGCTCAACTATGTTTTCGATTTCCCGTTTTTCAGCCACTCGAAGGGTGTGGTCCACGCGATTCTGGGCGGCTGGCAGTCCAGCGGAGTCATTACGCTGCGCACCGGCTACCCCTTCACCGTCTATGGCGGGAACCTGAATACCGGTTTCAGCTCCTACCCGGACCGGGTTGCCGACGGCCGGTTAGGGAGCAAGGCGACGCGCCAGTTGTGGTTCGACCCGACCGCCTTCCGGCGCACCGACTGCAACATCCCCGGCCACCCCGAGTTATGCCACTACGGCAACAGCGCGCCGGATGCGCTCATTTCGCCTGGCGCGCATGTCTTCGACCTTTCCCTCGGTAAAAACTGGAATATCCCGCAACTCGGCGAGCGGGGCCGTCTCCAGTTCCGTGCCGAAGCGTTCAACGCCTTCAACACCCCGCAATTTGGGGTCCCGAACGGCCTGGGGTGGGCGAGTCTGGATTCCCTGATCCCGGACGCCCCGCGGGTCGGCGAAATCCGCAGCCTGCGCCAGTTCATGCGGATTTTCCAAATGGGGATGAAGCTCTATTTCTGACCCCCTGCCATCCGCTCCGAAGGGGCCGGGCCGGCCCGGCCCCTTCGCGTGCTCCCTCCCGCCGGCTGGGCTATATTAGTCCAGAGCGGAAAGGAAGCCCCTGATGACTTCTCGCGAGCGCGTGTTGGCGTCGATTGCCCACAAGGAGCCCGACCGGGTGCCGCTGGATCACGGCTCCATGCGGTCCACCGGAATCATGGCCATTGCCTATAACCGGTTGAAACGCCACCTGGGGGTCGAAGCCGGCCCCACCTTTATGTACGACCTGATCCAGCAGTTGGCCCAGCCCGACGACTGGTATCTGGAACGCTTCCACATTGACTGCGTGGACGTGGGCCGCGCCTTCACCTGTGCCGGGAAGCAGAAGCCGTGGACCTTGCCCGACGGCTCGCCGGCCATGGTCCCGGCCTGGTTCCGTCCCGAATTCCGCAACGGCGACCTGCTGGTGCGCGACGACAAGACCGGAATCGTGATCGGTAAGAAGCCGGCCGCTTCGCTGTATATCGACCAGTGCTACTGGCCGCTGTCGGGCCCCGGCGGGCTGGACAATTACGAGCCGCTCGAAGACAAGATGGGTCTGGTCACCTGGGGCGCGATCGGGACCGCGCCGTTCGACGAACCCCGCGGCATCGAAGAAATCGCCCGGGTCGCCCACGCCTTCCATGCCGCGACACCGTATGCGGTCTCGCTCGCGGTGGGCTGCAACCTGTTGGAATGGAGCCAGTTCCTGTTCGGCATGGAGAATACGTTTCTCTATCTGGCCGGCGAGAAAGCGAAGATGGGCGCCTTCCTCGACCGGCTGGCCGACCTGCATATCGAGAAGCTCAGCCAGGTTCTGCCGCCCCTCAAAGGCGCCATCGACGTGCTGGTGGTGGGCGACGACCTGGGCACCCAACGCGGCCCCCAGATCTCCCCGCAGACCTACAAGGATCTGTTTCTCCCCCGTCACAAGCGCATCTACGAGCACGCCAGGAAACTCAGCGGGGCCCACATCTTCCTGCACTCCTGCGGAGGCATTTACCAGTTGATCCCCTACCTGATCGAGGCCGGGGTGGAAATCCTGAACCCGGTGCAGACCAGCGCGCGCTATATGGAGCCGGAGCGCCTGAAGCGGGAATTCGGACGGGATATCACCTTCTGGGGCGGCGGTTGCGACACCCACCACATTCTGCCCAACGGCACCCCGCAGGAGGTGCGCGACGACGTCCGGCGGCGGATGGAGATTTTCGGCCCCGGCGGCGGGTTTGTGTGGACCCAGGTGCACAACGTGATGGCCGACGTGCCGCCGGCCAACATTGAGGCCATGCTGGAGGCCGCCTGGGAGTTTGGCGGATACTGAAGATGAAACGATTGGACCCTGGAGTGCACCTAACGCAGTAGGGGGGAACGGCGATGTCAACCGGTCAATTCAATGCTCAGTTGTTTCAGAGGCTTGCCGAATTCGTAGTGTGGGCCGAACGGCATGGAGAGTTCGCCGCCCAGGATGCCGAGTTCGCGCGGCTCCGTGAGAAGTGCGCCGCGGCTCTGATCTCCGTGCCGGACGGACACTCCTCCGAAGCTCATTCCGGATAGTACCCCTCCCGGGCCCGCACCTTGAAGCCCTGGGCGCCGGATAACCGCAACTCGATTCTGCGCCACTCCCGATCCTGGACGGGCGCGGGCTGGTAGGCCAGCAGGTAGCCATGCTTGAGGTCCTCGGCCACGCTTTCAAAGACAGCCCGGATCTGGCCCGCGCCGCGGATGCCGTACGCCAGTCCGCCGGTGGCTGAGGCGATGCTCTCCAGTTGTTTCAGCAACACCGGGGAATCCAGCGCCGCTCCCTGCGCAATCGCATACACCGGGACGCCCGCGATTTTCGCCCGCCGGACGGCGGCTTCCGCGGTAAGGGCGCTCACATTGTCGGCTCCGTCGGTGAAGACGATGATCACCTTCTTGCCGCTGCGCCCGGCGATGTCGCGCGTCACCCGCACCAGCGCGTCGTAGAGGGCCGTCTGCCCGCCCGAAACGGCCCGGAGCACGGCTCGCTTCGCCGCCCGCTTGTCGGTGGTCAGGGGCTGCGGGAGGGACACACTGTCCTGGAAGGTGTACACGGCAACGGCATCTTCGTCGCGCAATTCGTCAATGAGCTTGAGCGCGGCGTTCTTCAGCGCGGGCAGGGCGGGTTCCATGCTGCCCGTCGTATCCAGCAGCAACGCGCAGGAAAGCGCCGAGGTATGGGTCTCGAAGGCGGCAATCGGTCTGGGTTCCCCCTGATCCAGGATGGTGAACTGCTCGCGGCGCAGGCCGTCAACGTAGCGGCCGCGTTCGTCGGTGATGGTGGCGTGCACCTCCACCAGGCGGGCATCGGCCCGGAAAACGTGGCCGGTGGCCGGCAGCGGCGCATCGCCCGGGGACGGCAGGGCAGGCAGGGGCGGCGCTCCGGGCGCCGGAGAGTCACCGGTTGCCGCGGCCGTGGCGGGCTCGGCGGCGCGAGCCAAATCGCGCGCCGCCTCCGCGAAGCCCGCGAAGCCGCCGCTGAAGTAGCTCCCCGGCGGCTTGTTGGAGAGATGCAGAACGGCGGGCTGGAAAGCCGGAATGGCTTGGTCCTTCGGCCCCATCTCGAAAAACCGGTGCTTGCGCACCAGCAACGGGTCTTCGGAAACCAGCAGGCAATCCGGCGGAAGAAGAGCCGCATAGACCACGCCGCTTAGGGCATGCAGGGCGAGGCCGGCGTTCCCCGCCAGCCGGGCGGCGTCAAGCCGCGGGACGTTTTGCAGTTCCAGCACCCGCAGGAATTGCGCCGTGCGTTGCGGATCGAGCCGCAGCAGCTTGGATGCCAGGGCCTCGGCCGGGTTCGGCGCCTGCCCCGCCATGGCGCGCAGCACCTCCACGGCCTGCGCCGAAAAGTCGCCGGCGGAAAGGGCTTCGCAGGTGCGGCGGAACATCCGCGTGGCCGCCGCCGCGTCCAGCGAACCGGCAGCCGAACCCAGGACAATCAGCTCGACCAGCGAGTGCCACTCGCCCAGCGCCGCGTTTCGGACCGCCGGCTCGAGAGTGCGGGTGCGGGCGGTGAAGGCTTCCAGAGCGGCGAACTCGGCGCGTCCCAGGCCCGGCAGTCGCTCGAAGTACGGAAACAGGCTTCTCCATTCCCCGTAGTTACCAGCCAGCAACTGGACGGCTCCGGCGTCCAGGGGGGTGGGGCGCCCGCGCTCCAGGCCCGCCACAGCCAGCAGAGCGTCGAGAGAGGACAGTTCCAGCAAGGCCGCCTCGTCGGAACCGGCCGACGGCGCCCAGGCCCGCCGCCCGCCCGGAAAGCGGACATTTCCTGCTCCATCAAGCGGCAGGGCGCCGGCAGCGCCCGCGGGATTGCTCCAGTTCCGGGCATAGAGACGAACCGCGCGCTCCGGAGTCGCGGTGAAGAAACGGCGATGCGCCTCGTCGGACTGCGCCACGGCCAGGTAGAAAGCTGCCAGACGGCCCTGGTCTTTCTGGAAAAGGGCTCGGAAGAACGCGGGGGGATTGCGCGGACTCACCCCCGCTAGGCGGGTCCAGGCCGCCTCCGCCGGGGCGCCGCCGGGTGTCGCCACCGCCCCGGCCTCGATTCGCAACACCGGGGAGCAGCGCACCAGAAACTCAGCGTGCCGCTCGATCAGGGCGCGCAGGCCAACCCCTTCGACCAGTGCGGAGGCTGTCTCGGGGCCCAGCGTACTCAACGCCGCGTAGACCTTCGCCAGCCGCAGGTCGCGCACGAAGGCCTCGGCCAGCCCTCCCGGCAACACCTGGTTAGGGGAGATCAGGCTGCTCCAAGCGTCGCCACCCACCAGCCGGGCCGTTTCCGAGGGAATCTCGAATTCGAAGACGCCGCCCGCTTCCAGAGTCTCCTGCATGGCGACCGGGTCCACATCCAGAGCGGTGAGAATCGGCTGCCGGAGCCCGTCCGCCATCCGGTCGCCCGGTTCCACCTCGAATGAGCCGGCCGCGGAGACAACCTTCCATCCCAACAGGGCAAGCAGCTTTTCGGTTTCCTTGCGGCGCTCCGGGGCGGCCAGGGAGAGTTTGATGAGGGTCCGCTCTCCCTTGCGCTCGCCGGCCTGGGTGAGCTCCGCAACGGCCGTAAAATAGCCGTAAAGAGCCTCCCGGAACTTGGTCACCCCCTGGGAGTAGTCAGGCACGGCATGCCGGAACACAGCGTCGGAATACTCAGACCAGAAGTTCTCGAATGAGACCGGCTTTTCGATATGCGCCGCGCGGGCCAGCGCCCGCATGCCTCCGGGCGCCCAGGCTTCACCGGCAGCCGGCAGGGTGGAGACCGTGGTTTCGATCAGCGGCCGGGGCTCGTCTTCCGGCGTGCCCAGCCTGGCGATGCGCTCCCGGACCGCTTGCGCGTCGCCTGCTTTAGGCTCCATCGTCAGGTAGCGCTGCATGTGTTCGGCGGCGCCGGCATAGTCGCGTTTGGCGGCCAGAATCATGCCCAGCGTGTACTGGGCGCGCGGGATCAGACCCTTCTTATCCAGGCGCAGAGCTTCGCGGGCGCTGGCCTCGGCCCCATCCAGGTCGCCCAGATTGTAACGGGCCGTTGCATTGTGCACATAGGCCTCGGGAAATCGCCGCCGGCTGTCGGCCTGGATGAGCGCATTGCTGGACTGGAGCGCCGCCTGCCAGTCCTTCATGTCCAGTTCAAGGCGGGTGAGAAGGATATAAGGCGCGAGGAACTTCGGCTCGGTCTCGATGGCCCGGCGGTAAGCCTCGCGCGCCTCTTCGCCTTTCTTCTGATTCTGGCAGACCGCGCCCAGCAGGTGCCACGCTCTGGAAAACCGCGGGTAAACCTGAACCGCCGCGCGAAGCTGGCGCTCGGCCTCGGGCAGGCGCCTGGCCTCGGCGGCCTTCAGGGCGCGCTCCCACAACTTACGCGCCGCAGACGGGACGCGGTAGCCGGCATCCAGGCTGAAGGTGCTCCCCGGCGACGGCCGGCGAAGGATCATGGGCGGCAGGTGAGGATCGTCGGTCGGGCGCCGCGCATCCAGGTCGATGACCGTCGATTCGTAGCCGGGCAGGCTGGCGCGCAGAATGCAGCCCCCGGTGCCCGACATCATCGACATGCTCAACAGATAGGTGTTGACTTTCGAGCCGGCTAGAGAATCCGACTCCATATGCCGGAACAGGAACCGCCCCTGGCGGTCGGTGATGGCCTCGCGAATGATGCGGTTCACGCCGCAATAGCGCTCGATGCTGACGGGCTTGGGCGGGGGTGAGCCGTCTTCCATCACCACCTTGCCGCTCAGGTACCAGATCTGCGCGCTCGCGAATTCCGTGGATGCGCAGACGGCTGCGGCGATCACGAGTGCCAGTCTGGCGCGCATAGCTATCGGCCGGGAACAGCGGTTGCCGGTTCCATCCAGTCCAGGATACCGGATCGCACGCCGCGCGGCGTCCTGCCGGCGGAGCGACCGCACCGGGCCCGGTCACGGTTTCGCGCCGTTCGAGACGAACGGGTTGAAATCTGTGTCGGTGTCGAATGTGTCCACGGATTCGCGCCGCTTCAGGAAGTTCACCACCAGGTAGGTGAGGGGCGTAGCGGCGGCTTCGTACAGCACTTTCGCCAGGTACCCGGAGAGGATCAGGTTGCCAATCAGGCCCGGCGTGAGACTCCCGCCGAACGCCAGAACCATGAGCACCGCGGTGTCCACCGCCTGTCCCACCACGGTGGACCCGATGGTGCGGCTCCACAGCATGCGCCCCCGGGTGAGGAGCTTCATCTTGGCGAGCACGAACGAGTTCGCAAATTCGCCGCACCAGAACGCGATGAGGCTGGCCGCCACCATGCGGGGAACGAAGCCGAATACCGTCGAGAAAGCCTGCTGGTTGGGCCAGTCCGGAGCCGGCGGCAGCCAGACCGTGAACATGCCCATTGCGGAGAGCAGCCCCGAGGCGAAGAAGCCGATCCAGATGGCCCGGCGCGACGCGGCGTATCCGTAAACCTCCGTAAACACGTCGCCAAAAATGTAGGTGACGGGAAACAGGAACTGCGCCCCGCTCACCCGGAACGGCCCGATGGCGACAATCTTCTGCCCCACCAGGTTCGAGATCAGCAGGACCACCACGAAGATGTGGACCAGCGACTCGTAGTAGCGAAACCGGCTCCAGTTCATCGGGCTACAGTCTCGCCACTGTCTCCACCATCGCGTCGCCGTTGCGGAACAACTCGGGCTTGATCGCGGCGCCGATGCCCGGCTGCTCCGGCGGGGCAACCGAGCCGCCTTCCGGAACCGGGACATTACTCACGAAATACGGAAACTGGTGGGTGTACTTCCAGTAGTTGCTTTCCATGATGAGAAAGTTGGGCAATGCCGCGCACAGGTGGATCGAGCAGAGATACAGCAGCGGACCGCCGCAGGTATGGGGCGAGGTGGGGATCAGGTAGGTATCCGCCATGTCCGATATCTTCTTGGCCTCAGACACGCCACCGCACCAGGTGAGGTCGTACATCAGCACGTCGCACGCCTTCAGCTCGAAAAACTCCCGGTATTCGTAGCGGGTGGCGAGGGTCTCGCTGACGCAGATAGGGACGCTGGTTTCGGCGGCCAGCCTCGCGTAGGCCTGCGGGGTGTTCATGAGCATGGCGTCCTCGAGGTACATGATGTGGTACGGCTCGAGCGCCTTGGCGATGCGCGCGGCGCTGGGAAAATCGAAGCGGCCCCAGCAGTCCACGCAGATATCCATCTGGTTGCCGGCCTTGTCCCGGATCTCGCGGATCCAGTCGAGTCCCTTCTCCAGCGCCTGGTTCGAGAGATAGTTGTCCGCGGCGCTGAACGGGTAGATCTTCATGGCGGTGATGCCACGCCTGCTTCAAGAAAGATCTGCGCGTCGCCGGACGTCGGGTCATGGGTCAGCCCGGCTCCAGACCGGCTTGCCGGTAGGCTTCCGAGACAACGGACTCGGCAATATCCCGCACCTTCGTCCAGGGAAGGCTGCTGCCCCTCTCGCTGTCGGAGCCCGCGGCCAGGTTCGATCCGCCCCAAATCTTGCAGCACGGGAGGTCTTCGGCCGCCTGGAGGGCTTCGATCAATCGCTGCACGGGAAACAGATCCTCGTCATAGGGCGATCCCCGAATGATGCTGTAGACATAGCGCCCGTCGCGCCGGTTGGAAACCAGGCTGATGAGGTTGGTGTGACCCTGGGCGGCCAGCACCAGGCGCGAATGCGGGTCGCCCTTTTCGTCGGCAATGGCGAAATTGTGCGGAGAGCGGTAAAGCACCTCCGGCTGGGCGGTGATCGGCGATGTGCCCGCGCGCCCTTCCACCAGGTCCAGCAGGCGCTCACAAACCTGGCGGATGGTATCCTTCACCAGGTGCTCGTCGCCCTGCGTCCGGCCCTGCATGCGCTGCTGGCGGTAGGGATCGAACACCCAGGTGAAATGGTTTTTGACGAGTTCCTCGAGGTTGACCGGATAGAGGCCGCCGCAAACGTCGATCTTGTTGTTGTACTGCACAATCCAGCGCAGCAGGGGCACGCCCTCGGCGCGCTCGAGCCGTTCGTGATACTCCAGCACGAAGGTGGCCAGGCAGACGTCCTGGTCGGCATTCCACACATAGACCGGTACAGGGTTCCGCTTCCGCAGCCAGCGCTCCATCAGGCGCCCCTGGCGCACCGCGATATAGGCCTGCATGGCCGCGCTCATGGTGACTTCGCGAATCACGCCCTCGTGATGGTCGAAGTGCACGTAATGGCCCCGGTGGCCCGGAACGTCGTCCACCACCTCCAGGCCGATCGAGTATTCGGGAGCCTCCCGCATGAACTGGTCCCAATTTTCGAAACGCTGCGCCGGGACGCGCAGCTCAACATCTTGAAACAACTCCGGCATCTTCACCCTTGGATCATTTCCCCAGGCGACCGAAATCATTGTGCGCTTCCGATGGCGTGCGAGTCAACTGGCCCAGCGGCGGTTCTGCCGGAGCAGTAGAATTGTTTTGACCATGCGGAAACTCATCAACGATCCTGCTCGCTTTGTAGATGAGATGCTGGAAGGCATCCTTTTGGCTCATCCGGATCAACTGACCTGCGTGGACGGCCAGGTGCGATGCCTGGTGCGCACGGGCGCGCCCCGGCCCGGCAAAGTGGCCCTGGCGACAGGCGGGGGGTCCGGCCACCTGCCGCTCTTCCTCGGCTATGTGGGACAGGGCATGCTGGACGGCTGTTGCGCCGGAGGCGTGTTCCAGAGTCCCAGCGCGGAGCAGATGCTCACGGTGACCCGGGCGATCCACGGCGGAGCCGGGGTCCTCTATATCTTCGGAAACTACGGCGGAGACGTCATGAATTTCGACATGGCGGCCGAGATGGCCGGCGCCGAGGACATCCGCGTAGTGCAGGTCGTGGCGGGTGAGGATGTGGCTTCAGCCCCGAAAGGAAAAGAGAACAAGCGCCGGGGCGTCGCCGGCATCTTCTATGTGTACAAAGTGGCGGGCGCCCTGGCCGGGGAGATGGCGCCGCTCGAAGAGGTCGAGCGGGTGGCCCGCAAGGCCTGCGACAACGTGCGCTCGATGGGCATGGCGCTCTCGGCCTGCACCATTCCCGAGGCCGGCAGACCCACCTTCACGATCGCCGACGGCGAAATGGAGATCGGGATGGGAATCCATGGCGAGCCCGGGGTGCGGCGCGGTCCGCTGCTCCCGGCCGACGCGGTGGTGGAGGAGTTGATGCGGCCGATTCTCGACGACATGCCCTGCCGGGACTGCGAGGTTTCCGTGCTGGTGAACGGCCTGGGCGCGACGCCCCGCGAGGAACTCTACATTCTCTACCGCAAAGCCCACCAGATCCTGAGCGCGCAGGGGGCCCGCGTCTTCCACGCCTATGTGGGCGAGTTTGCGACCTCGATGGAAATGGCGGGCGCCTCGATCTCCGTGCTGCGCCTGGACGACGAGTTGAAACGGCTGCTGAGCAAACCGGCGCGCACCCCGTTTTTTGAACAGGCTCAACTCTGACCATGGATACACTGACCGCCAAAGACATCCGGGCGCTCTTCAAGCTGTGGAAGCGCCGCATGGCCGAGAACCGCCAGTGGTTCCTCGAGTTGGACAGCGCTCTGGGCGACGGCGACCTCGGCCTCACCATGACCGGCGGTTTCGCCAAGGCCAGTGAGGCCCTGGCGCCGCTCGAGGAAAGCAGCATCGGAAAGCTGATGTCCAAAGCGGGCGCCGTGATTGCCTCGAGCGCGCCTTCGACCATGGGCACCCTCCTGGCGACCGGGTTCATGAAAGGCGGCAAGGCGCTCCAGGACACGCCGGAGGCGGGCGTTGCCGAAATGGCCCGCTTCTTCACGGCGTTTGTGGACGGCATGATGGCGCGCGGCAAGGCCAAACCCGGCGAGAAAACGGCCCTCGATTCGCTCTGGCCGGCCGCTGAGGCGCTCCGCCAAAGCGCCGCTTCCGGGGATTCGCTCCCGCAAGCCCTGGCGCGCGCGGCCGCCGCTGCGGCCGAGGGTTTCGAGAAGACCAAAGACATGCCCGGCGTGCATGGCCGCGCCGCCTATTATCAGGAAGGCTCACTCGGCAAATGCGACCCCGGCGCGGCCGTGGGAGTCGTGCTCATGCGGGCGCTGGCCGAATACGTTGCAGAAACCGCGGAGGTTGACACATGAGGTTTTTCCCAATCGCGCTTACGCTGGCTGCCGTCGCGACGGCGGCTGATTTTGAAATTCGGGACCAGGCCGAGTTCCGCAGGATTTTCCCGTCCGGAGCCAGGGTGGAACGGCTGGCCACGGGTATGCGCTTCGTCGAGGGCCCCGTCTGGATGCCCGGCAAGGACGGCGGCTTCCTGGTGTTCAGCGACATTCCCGCCAACGAGCTCAAGAAGTGGTCGCGAGCCAAAGGTCTGGAGACGTTCCGCTCGCCGAGCAACAACGCCAACGGCAACACCCTCGATCGCGAGGGGCGCCTGGTGACCGCCGAGCACGGCGCGCGCCGCGTGTCGCGCACCGAAAAAGATGGGACGGTCGTGACCCTGGTGGACTCGTTCGAAGGCAAGAAACTGAACTCGCCCAACGACGTGGTGGTGAAATCGGACGGCAGCGTCTGGTTTACCGACCCTCCTTACGGCCTGGACGGACGGCCCAAGGAGCAGGACGGCAACTACGTGTTCCGTCACGACGAAAACTCGCGGGCCATGACCGTGGTGGCGAAAGACTTCGACATGCCCAACGGGTTGTGCTTCTCGCCCGATGAAAAAAAGCTCTACATAGCCGATTCGGGCAAGCCGCGTCACATCCGCGTCTTCGAGGTCAATGCGGACGGCGCGCTGGGCGGCGGAGCGGTGTTCGCAACCATCGACAAGGGCGGGCCCGACGGCATCCGCTGCGACGCCGCCGGGCGCGTCTGGAGCAGTTCCGGCGACGGCGCCCAGATCTTCGCCCCGGACGGGCGCTTGATCGCTCGCATCCTGCTGCCGGAGAGCGCCGCCAACCTCGCCTTCGGCGGGCCGAAAGGCACGACCCTGTTCCTGACCGCCCGCACTTCGCTCTATTCGGTCGAGACCAGGGTCAAAGGCGCGCCCCGCCCCAAGTGACCACCGGCCCGGGGGCTCGTGTCGCGACTACCGTTCCCAGTGGATCCGAAAACTTGCCGCTGAAACGGGTCCCCGGTCACGATTGTAGGCGGGGTTCGCGACATGCTGGTAATCGAAGGTCAGCGTCCATTCTCTGGCGGCGTGCCAGGCGTAGTACGCTTCGATGATCGATTCCGGCTGGTAGTTCAGCCGCCCGTCACCGATGATGAATCCAGTCCCGCCGGCCGCCAGAAAGCGGCGGTGATCGCCGGAAAGGTAATTGCGGACGGTGGCGATTCCGATCCTGTCGCCTGACCGTCTCCAGGGGCGGCCCTGGACCGAGACGCCGCCGCTGACCGAGCGGTCGATTTGCGTAAACGCCCATGCCTCGGTCTTTCCGTCACTCCAGCCATAGCGCGCGAACACCCCAATGTCCGCCGTGATCTCCTGCTCGGCGTTGACGCCGAAGCCGTATCTTTTTGAACCGGGCCGCCGGGTCGCCGCCAGATCCGTGGTTCCGTCCGGAAGCACCGCGCTGCGGAATGTGCCGGCGCGCTCGCGATTCAGAAAGCCGATCATCCGCACCGCCCCGCCGTGGCCGAGCGGCTGGTAACGGTTCTCCCACTCCACGGCCACACCGCGGTTCTTTGCAAGGCGAGTGTCGAACCTCGAACCATTAGCCTCAGTGGGTTCCATCACGGCGGCCGTGCGCAAGGACCAATTGCGCATCGTCAGTTCTTGCAAGCTGCCGATCGTATACCCGCGTGTGTCCGCCGGATAGTCCCATGCCCCGTTCGACATCAGTGACCAGTTGATGAACTGGCGGCGCGGGTCGTGACTATAAGAGTTGTAATCGAAATAGTCAGTAATGGCAAACTTTCCGGTGATCAGTGTAAACCGGCGGACCGGCGCTATTCCCCCCAGTTGATTCGGGCCGTCTTCGGCGGCCTGTCTCTCCGGCCCGATGGCCCAAGTATTCCGGATGAAAGCCCGCGCGGGATAGAGGGTCGGGGTGGACCTGTCGACTCGCGCAATCTCGCCATTCGTGAAACCGGCGATTCCGGTGACCTGGCCGAAACCTTCACCGCCCGCCATCTCGGGGTTCACCACCAGTTCGGTCCAGGAATTGGCACGATAGGCCAGAAATAACGTTGTGGTGAGGGAAACACGGTTTTCCGGGTGTGGTGGCAGGCTGTTGGGCCCTTCATAGAGAGATCGGAAAACCCCATGGTGTTGTCCGATGGAAGTGGCCTGAAAGTGTATGCTCCAGCGGCGAGCGGAAGCTTCCTCGGCGGCGTTCTGCCCCAGGGCGGGAAGCCAGGCGGACAGAACGCCGGCAATTGGCAAGATGAGCGGATACTTGCGGCGCATGTCAGTCTCCTCGAAGCGGTCGTTTGACGGTTCCATCCCTTTCCTCAGTCGTAATATCCAAAGCGCTTGTCGAACCAGTTCTTCACGAATTGCGCCAGCGAGCAATAGGCCAGAAGAATAAGGGCCAGCCACAAAAAGTAGCTCCAGGGCAGAGGCTGCATGCCGATGCCCCTGCCGAAGCGCGTGTATGGAATGGCAAGCCCCGCCAGGATCACGCCGCCGGTCAGGGCGGTGAGCGCGGCTGATGCGCGGCTCTCCAGGAACGGAACCTTGCGGGTGCGGATGATGTGAACGATCAGGGTTTGGGAGAGAAGCCCCTCGACAAACCAGCCCGACTGGAAAAGCGCCTGGGCTCCGGGATGATCGGCGCGGAAAACGAACCACATCAGCAGGAAGGTGGCGTAATCGAATACCGAGGAGACCGGGCCCAGAAACAACATGAAGCGGCCGATGCCTTTCACATTCCAGCGGCGGGGCTTTTTCAGGTACTCCTCGTCGACGGTGTCGAACGGAATGCCGGTCTGGGAGAAGTCATAGAGCAGGTTTTGGACGAGGAGTTGGACAGGGCGCATGGGAAGAAAGGGCAGCCAGGCGCTGGCGCCGAGGACGCTGAACATGTTGCCGAAGTTCGAACTGGTCCCCATGCGGATGTACTTGAGAATGTTGCCGAAGGTGCGGCGGCCTTCAAGCACGCCTTCTTCAAGAACCATGAGGCTCTTTTCCAGCAAAATGATGTCGGCCGATTCTTTGGCGATGTCCACGGCGCTATTGACGGAAATGCCGACATCGGCCTGCCGGAGCGCAGGCGCATCGTTGATGCCGTCGCCAAGGAAGCCGATGACATGGCCATCCCGCTGGAGGGCGGCCACGATCCGCGCCTTGGCGGCGGGCGAGACTTTCGCGAAAACGTTGGCCGTTCGCGCGGCCCGGTCCAGTTCCTCGTCCGGCATGCCGTCGATATCCGGACCGAGCAGGACCTCCTCCATCGCCAAGCCGACCTCGTGGCAAATGCGCGCGGTGACGATCTCGTTGTCGCCGGTCAGAATCTTGACGCCGATGCCGTGCTCGTTGAGGGCCCGAATGGCGGGGGCCGCGGACTCTTTCGGCGGATCCAGAAACGCCATGAAGCCGGCCAGGGTCATCTCTTCTTCGGACGAGACGGAGTAGGTGCGGGTCCCAAGAGGAAAGCGCCGGAAGGCGACCGCGATGACCCGGAAGCCTTCCTGGTTGAGTTCGCGCGCCATGGCCCGGGCGCGCTCCTTGTATTCGGCGCTCAGCGGGAACCGGTGGCGGTCGATTTCGACACCCCGGCACACTTCCAGCGTCTCTTCTACCGCGCCCTTGGTGATGAGGAGTTCTTCGCGCCTTTCCGTTTCGACGATCACGGACATGCGCCGGCGCGAAAAATCGAAGGGAATCTCATCGACCAGACGGTAGTCGGTGGCCAGACGCAGGCCCTGTTGAAACTCCGCGTGCTCCAGCACGGCAACATCCAGCAGGTTCTTGAGGCCGGTCTGGTAGTAGCTGTTCAGGTAGGCGAGCTGAAGAACCTTTTCTGAGTCCCGGCCGAACACGTCAAGGTGGCGTTCGAGGATGACTTTGTCCTGAGTGAGCGTGCCGGTCTTGTCGGAACACAGGATATCCATCGCTCCGAGGTTCTGGATCGAGTGCAGCCGCTTAACGATGACCTTCTTCCGCGACATGTTGACGGCGCCACGGGCGAGGTTGGCAGTCACGATCATAGGCAGCATCTCGGGCGTCAAACCGACGGCCACCGAGAGAGCAAAGAAGAAGGCGTCGGTCCAGTTGCCCTTGCTGATTCCGTTGATCAGAAAAACGACTGGCGCCATGACGAGGGTGAAGCGGATCAGCAGGCGGCTGACGAGGCTGACGCCGCGGTCGAACTCGGTCTCGACCCGGTGCCCGGTTGCTTGTTGGGCGAGGGCCCCGAAATAGGTCCGGACACCGGTCTGAACCACGACTCCCACGCCGGTTCCGCTGATCACGTTTGTCCCCATGAAGCACAGCTTGGGATGATCCAGCCAGGAGCCGGGCTGCGGCGTCTGGCCGTTGGCGAACTTCTCGACAGGCATCGACTCGCCGGTCAGTGCCGCCTGGCTGATGAAGAGATCCTTGGCGGCAAGCAGACGCAGGTCGGCGGGAATCATGTCTCCGGCGGAAAGGTGAACGATGTCGCCGGGAACAATCTCTTCCACAGCAACTTCCCTTTTCACGCCATCGCGCGTGACCGTGGCTGTGGTCTCGACCATCTCCTTGAGCTTTTCGGCAGCTTGATTCGAGCGGTATTCCTGCGTGAAACGGAGAACGGCGCTGACCAGCACCATGGTCGAAATGATGGCGGCGGCCTCAAAGTCACGGGTGAGCGCCGAAACCGCGGCCAGGGCGAGCAGCAGCAGAATGAACGCGTTGTTGAAGGCATGCAGCAGATGTGTCCACCACCGGATGGTCTTCTCGCGGGCGACGGTATTCAACCCGTACTCCTCGAGACGATCCTGGGCGGTCTCCGCCGCGAGTCCCTCCGGTGAAGAGCCGAGTTCCTGAAGAACGCTCCGGATGTCCGGCCGCGAAGCCTTCTCCAGAAGCGCCGCATCAAGCGCCGCCCGCGCCGCGGGGGCGCCAGGGTAGCGGCTTTCGTTCCGTTTACTTGCTTTCTCCGCGAACAGGTCGAGCACTGGCGAGCACCTCCTTGGCCGTGGCCGCCATTCGGACCTGGGAACGCCCGCGTACTTCCGCTATCCGCACGGCTTCACTCGCAGGCGCGCAAACACAGATTGCGTGCCTGCGGCGAACACTCGCCGAACAAGCGGATACCGTCAGGCTGGGATGAAACCGGGCTGGGATGGGCCCTCGCGCGGCGCCGTTTCGCGGCCGCGAGAGACCATCTTCAGCGCCCTAACAAGAGAGGGTCGAATCAGACGGGCTGGCGGGCGCAGCCGCGGATGACAGCTCCGCGAGAGAGCCCACGCGCAACGGAGGCTCATCCCGCTTGGTCATCGAATTACTGCCACCACCGATTTCCATATCGTTTCTGCTGAAACTTTGAACTTTCTTTGTCAGGATATCCCTGCGCCGCCGAAACCGTCAAGGCTTTTTTGAATTGCGTGAATTCCGCTTGAATTGCGCCGCGGCGCCCCCGGCTCGGAGGCAGACCGGCTTCAGCGCATGCGCTCGTCCAGCAGGGCGTTGACCTTGGCCACGACTTCGAAAGCGTCGGCCACGTATACCACGTCCGCCTTGCCGCGCGCCCATCCGCAGTTGGGGTCTTTGTTGATGGCGCGGCGCTCGTTGATGAAGCGCCAGCCCACGACGTGCGGCTCCTCCCCATGGCAGCAGGCCGCCAGGCCCTTGGGGTGGCGCGGGGTGGACCCGGTCTGTCCCACCTGGTTGAGGTGGGTCATAAATGTGAGCACGGCCTGCCCTTCGCCCGTCAGGTCCACCAGCGATTTGCTGCTGCCGAGCGAGGCTTGGGTGCGGTTCAGAAAGCCCAGGATCAACTGCTCGGCTTCCGCCAAATGCGTCTTGCCGTCTGCCTGCGGTTTGGTCCATCCCGCGCCGGCCACAAACAGCAGGTCGGCATCCGGCCGGATGGTCTGCTGGTCCGAGCGCGGAGCCCGGACCCCGGTCACTTCGGTGCGGATTGCGGGCGGAATGACGGCCACCTTCTCAACGGAGGCGGCGCCGGGAGCGCCCGGCCAGGCCTTGGCGCACCCGCCCTCCACCAGCACAATC